>ENA-UAMB01000964-UAMB01000964.1-human-gut-metagenome-genome-assembly--contig:-NODE-964-length-16005-cov-6.370658_pt1 | contig 16005 bp, 12 predicted proteins | sample MGYA00243707_ERZ654484 | MGnify/ENA primary metagenome ERZ654484 (study PRJEB26926, sample SAMN06164464) | human gut metagenome | biome: ENVO:00009003; feature: ENVO:2100002; material: ENVO:00002003... | reverse complement strand
ATATCCGGGCTCAGAAATTTACGGAGGTCTTGCAAATACATGGGATTATGGAAACCTGGGCGTAGAGCTTAAAAACAACGTAAAAAGAGCATGGTGGAAGAAATTTATCCAGGAGAATCCTTATAACGTAGGTGTGGACTGCGCCATCCTCATGAATCCTCAGACATGGGTTGCATCAGGACATCTCGGCGGCTTCTCAGATCCGCTTATGGATTGTAAGGAGTGCCACGAGCGATTCAGAGCCGACAAAATCATCGAGGATTTTGCGCAGGACAATGGTATTGAGCTTGAGACATCAGTTGATGGCTGGACAAACGAGCAGATGGTAGATTTCATCAAGGAGCACAATGTTCCGTGTCCATCATGCGGCAAGCACAATTTCACAGATATCAGACAGTTTAACCTCATGTTCAAGACATTTCAGGGTGTTACAGAGGATGCTAAGAATACAGTATATCTTCGTCCGGAGACTGCACAGGGTATCTTTGTAAACTTTAAAAATGTACAGCGTACATCCCGTAAAAAGATTCCGTTCGGTATCGGACAGGTTGGTAAGTCATTCCGTAACGAGATTACACCTGGTAACTTCACCTTCAGAACACGTGAGTTCGAGCAGATGGAGCTTGAGTTCTTCTGTGAGCCGGGAACAGACCTTGAGTGGTTTAAGTATTGGAGAGGCTTCTGCCGTGACTGGCTCATTTCTCTCGGAATCAAGGAGGATGAGATGAGACTGCGTGACCATGATCCTGCAGAGTTAGCCTTCTATTCAAAGGGAACTACAGATATCGAGTTCTTATTCCCATTCGGATGGGGCGAGCTTTGGGGCATTGCGGATCGTACAGATTATGACCTCGGACGTCATCAGGAAGTTTCAGGACAGGATCTTACATACTTCGATGACCAGAAGAATGAGAAATATCTGCCATACGTTATCGAGCCGTCACTCGGTGCTGACCGTGTAGTACTCGCTTTCCTTTGTGCAGCTTATGACGAAGAGGATATCGGTACACCGGAGAAACCGGATGTAAGAACAGTATTCCATTTCCATCCAGCACTTGCACCTGTAAAGATTGGAGTGCTTCCACTGTCAAAGAAGCTCAATGAGAGCGCTGAAAAGGTATTTGCACAGCTTTCAAAGACATACAACTGTGAGTATGATGACAGAGGAACAATCGGAAAGAGATATCGTCGTCAGGATGAAATCGGAACACCATTCTGCGTGACATATGATTTCGACTCAGAGGAAGACCATTGCGTGACAGTACGTGACCGTGACACAATGGAGCAGGAACGTATTGCAATTGATGAGCTTGATGCATATTTTGCAAAGAAATTTGAATTTTAGAATTAAAAATAAAAATAGTAATAAAGTCACACAAAAATTGCGATTGCCTATTGAAATTGTATAGACAATTCGCTATAATATAGTTAATTTAAGACAACCGAAGGTATATTTTATACACTTTGGTTGTCTGCATTTTGGGAGAGTTGGCGGTGAAAGTATGGAAGCAAAAGAATTAAAAAAATTAAGCAGAAGTGAACTACTGGAAATGCTTTTAGATAGAAGTAAAGAGGTTGAACATTTAAGAAAAGAGCTGGATGAGTCAAAAAAACATATTGCGACGTTGGAGCGTGAAGTTGCAAAATCCGGTGATATAAATGATGCAATAGAAAAGCTGACATCAGCAACTGGCGAGATTCAAAAATTTGCAGCCATAATATCTATGGCTTCTAAAAATCTTACTAAAAAGTAATTTTGTGGGATTTAAATAGAATAACGTTATGAAATGGATATAAAAATGGTTGAGAAAATATATAAAAAAGTTATATATTCGCTTGCACGCGTAGCAGTAAAATATATTGAATATAAGAAAAAAAGACAACAGAATAAATCGGTTAACTACATTAATTCGACAAAATCCGAGTCGGATATTGAATATAATAAGAAAGCAATTGCTGATAATATTCCGGTAGAGGATATAAGCAGTGTTACAAACATAAACGATATAGATGATTCTATATTTTTGGGAAAGAAAAACGATATTGATATTATAGATTTAGGAAAAGATACAGAGCTGGACGAAGCAGAGCCAAAGCCGATGACCAACGAAGACCGGCTTGATATGCTGTTGAGCCAGATGATGTCCCCATCTGATTCGGCGACTAAGGTTAATTTGACTAATGCAGATAATACAACGGAAATGGCTGATTCTGTTGATACGGCTAATCCAGCGGAAACGATTGATTCTGTTGATGTAGCCGGACAGAAATCTGCCAATGAATATGCAGATACATATGAACAGGAAGATGTTGTAAAATTTGATGAGTCAACAGAAGTTTCTGATAAACTACATAATATTAACAATGATGAATATACTGATTTAGAAAAAAAAATTGTTGAAAAAGTACAATCTTTTGAGAGTGAAAAGAATGCAAAAGCAGATTTTGAAATACTGAAAAATGATGATGCGGACGATAAAACGGATTCAGAATCTGATGATAAAATATATAATGATAAAACACACAATGATGAAAATGAAAAATACAGTTATCGAAGCATAATGACAGATGACTATGACAGATATAGCGAAGAGCTTGGAATCAAAGCATTAAGGCAGGAGCTTCGCAGGGTGAAGTACAACAGCAAATTTGCGGGAACCCTGTTTAATACAGTAGGAACTCTTTTAGTTGTCGCTGCAATAGCGGTTCTTGTTGCAAATCTGTGGCTTCCGATTCTTCAGGTAACGGGAACCTCGATGTCACCCACTCTTGAAGAGGGACAGATACTTATGGCATCAAAGGGAAACGCTTTTAAAACAGGCGATGTCATAGCGTTTTACCTGAATAATAAAATTCTGGTTAAGAGAGTGATTGCAATGCCGGGTGATTGGGTAAATATCTCCGATGACGGAACCGTGTATGTAAATGACATTGCTCTAGACGAACCGTATTTGAAAGAAAAGTCACTGGGTGACTGCAACATTGATTTGCCTTATCAAGTTCCGGAGTCGAAAATTTTCGTAATGGGAGATAACAGAAGTGTGTCTCTTGACTCAAGAAACACGGCAATAGGCTGTGTTTCAGAGGAACAGGTGGTTGGAAAAGTGAGCTTTGGGCTATGGCCACTTACAAAAATTGGTAAAATTGACTAAAATATACATAAATACAGAGTGCGTCTATTAGTAAAAAGGAAGAAAATATTCCCGTGTGACCGTTGTGTGACCGAAAAATGATATACTGTTATCAAAAGAAAGAAAAATCACATAATATAACAAATATAATTATTTGAGGAAAGGAGGATGCAGAATGGATAAGGATATGGAACGTCTCGGCAAAGAGAGACTGAAAAGAGTAAAAAGACGTAGACAGCTTGCTACATTCGTTGTTTCTATGGCAGTCATAGTGCTGAGCATTACTATGTACAGACTTATACAACCTGCATCTGCAGAAGATCAGAACAAGTACGAGTTCGAGGTGGATGGACAGAAGGAAACATATAAAAACTTGGGGAAGCTTAAAAATCCTCCGGTGGTGAAGCTTGAAGGTAATCAGCCTGAAGTGGAATGGGATGGAAAGACATTTAATTATAAGGTTGATATGTCTTTCGCCATAGGCGAGGGTGAGTTCAAGGATGAAAGCGGAAATATAATTAAGAATTATTATATGACTTATGGACAGGATATATCTGTTCCTGATGCGGTTTGTGATGGCTGGCATACATATACAGACGAAAGTGGAAATAAGCTTTGTAATTATCGCTTTGTAAAAAATAATGATGGCACATTTTCTGCATTGATTAAATTTGCTGATGATTATATACAGAGCAACACTACTGAAATTAAAGGTGGTGCGACATTTGGCGCAAGCGGCTATAGTGAAGTTAAGGACAATGGTGATGTTGTTGTTAAGATAGGTGGAGATGCTACATTAGATATAAGCAAGGAATATATCCATTGGGATAAGAACCACAGCGCTAATTATGATATTACCGTTAAAAAGTCAAATACAACAGATAATACGCTTAAGAAAGATGACAATGGCAAATATGCTGAGTATGTTGTTGATGTTTCATCTGAAAAAGGTACACCGGATGTTATTACTTTAAATGATGTGTTGCAGGCCGGTAAAATGTCTGTCGATACATCAAAGTTTACTTACACAATAACTAAGAACGGACAGCAGGTTGGCGGTGAATATACTGCTAATGTTACGGCTTCTCAGAATAATGACAATAATAATCATAATTATAATCTTACAGCAACACTGCCTAAGCTTAATAAGGGTGAAAGCTGCCAGATAAAATACAAGTATTATTATGATACATCTCTTTGTGATAGCGGAAACGAATCACAAGCATCTAACAAGGTTACCGGTGAATCAATAAATAAGAAATCTAATGAAAAGGTTATTGATACATCAAGCAGTATTATTAAATACAAGAGAGATGATCTTGATAAAACAGGTACATACGATCCAAACAGTCAGACTGTCAAGTGGACAATCACTGTTAATAAAGAAAGAAATGATATTGTTGGAGCCGTACTGACAGATAATTGCCTTAAGGATGCAAAGAATTTTAGAATGAGCTCTGAACAGGATATCTATTGGAAAGGTGCTCAAATCCAATATGACAAAGACGGCAAGATTAGCAGTATTAGTTTTGTGGCTATAAATAATAATAAAAATGACAGTACATATGTTATTACATATGAAACACCTGTCACACCACAAAGCTATGACCAGACTGTTAATAATCTGGTCGTTTTTAAGAACAAAGAGATATCGTTTAACAAATGGGCCGGAGTAAATGTCCCGGGAACTCATGGAGATATAAAAGTTACAAAGAAAGTGACTGCTAATAAAGAAGAACCTAAGAAAAACAGGTATGAGCTTAGTTGGGAATCAACATTTACCATTCCTCCAACCGGAGCGGATGCAGGTGCAAAGTTTGTTGATGAACTGACAAACACTACTTCAGACAAGATGGCTCATTATATGACTTATCAGCAGGTTAAAGATGTATTTGATCAGGCAAAAACTATTTTTGGCGATAAGATATATAATTTTAAAGTAAAATCCGGCGATCAGGAGTATGATTTCTACTCTTTGGATAGCAACACAGGTCTTAAGTTTACAAGATTTTCGTTTGAGTTTAAAGACAAGTATGTTCCTTCAAATAATAGTAAAGATGGATTTAAGGTAACTTTGAATTATAAGTCGTATGCAGACTACTCGGCAGGTGGAGAGATTGAATTTAAGAACAACGCAAACTTCTGGGATGTTAATGCATATGCATCTTTCAAAACAAAAAAAGATATTAAATCATCAATTGTTAAGACTGATGGAAACAATAATACAGCAAATACATATGTCAAGACTACTGATGTCGGATATGACGGAACGCTCACATGGATTGTAAAGGTTACAATGGATAAAAAAGCAACCAAATATACAATCACTGATAATATGCCTGAGGGCATCAGCGTACAAAATGTTACTGTACAGTTACAATATAATAATCCAGACCAAGGTTTTACATACCCTACATTGGATGGCAAGAGCTACACGGTAGATAATTCAAACAACAAAACTCACTTTACTGCGGGAATTAATACTTCATGTAAAAAAGAAACAAGCAATGGTCGTGAGATAATAACTACAACTGTAGAAAAGCCAAAAGATGCAAAGGTGCCTGGTTGGAATGAGGGGTCTCCAATTTTCCTTGTTTATAAATGTAAGGCTGATAGTGCTGAAACCCTGGAGGCAGGAAAGGAGCTTGTGTACAAGAACAAAGCATCAGCTAAATCGGACAGTAATGATAAGATTGGTGAATCAAGCCAGACACAGATAATATCCAAACCAAAGCAGGATAGTGAAAATATTCCGGATTCAGGAGATAAAGTTATAAGCAAAAACGGAAGCTGGGATAATGATCAACATAAGCTGAATTATACTGTTCTTATAAACCCGGAGGGCAAGACATATCTGGGTGCTGATAAGACATTAAATTTAAAAGATGTTTTGTCGTACAAAAAAGTAACCTATGATGATTCTTCGGCAAGGTGGCAGGTAGATTTGATGCCTGGTACAGTTAAGTTCAGAGAGGCTATCAAACAGGATGATGGAACATACAAACCTGGTGAGGTGATATCTGATTGCAAATGGACATATGATTCACAAGAAGCATCGCAGGATTATCAGTATTCAAGCAAAACAATAAATGCTACTGTCCCTGATGGAAAGCCTATAATGTTGACATACACTTATAGTGTAAAGGCTGATTTGATACAGGAGTGGGGTGATTCAAAACCTAAATTTGATGTATCTAATGCCGTTTCACTGGAAGGCGTTGATAATAGTAAAACAGAGATTCACACTGAATTAAAGTACACTAAATCGTATTCTTCGTTTTATGTATATAAGAATGATTCGTTTATTCTTTATAAGACAGAAGAGGGAAATAACGGAAAGTTATTGCCGAACGCAGAGTTTGATGTTTACAAATATGATCCAAACAGTACAGATTCTACGAAAACATCAGATGGATATGTCCATGTTAAAAAATATGTTACCGATAAAACCGGCAAGATAGTCATTGATTTTGATAAATCAATGACATATAACACACAGTATTATGTTGTTGAGACAAAGGCGCCTAGTGGCTATGTTCTTCCGGAAGAACCGGCAAAGACTTATTTCTACTTTAGTTCGCCGGATACAGCTAAATATCCTGTGACAGCTCCAAATAACAGCTTAACGGGAACCTGTCTGGCAAACAATTATGATATAGTATATATCGGTGATAAGGCTATTCCAACAACAGAAATTTCTGTTGATAAAAAGTGGGTTGATTCCAAGAACAAACCTATAAATAAGACGGATGGAAGTATTTATTTACAGTTACATCAGGTGGATTCGTCAGGAAACGATGTTAAGTATGGTGACGCTGTTGAAGTGACACCGGACAAAGATGGAAACTGGTCTTATAAATTTAAAGATCTTCCTAAGACAAAGACAGATGATATAGGTCATATAACCAACGAAACCTATAAGTATTATGTTACAGAGGTTGGAATAGACAAAAATAACAGCTTATCTGGTTATGATGTTTCCTATGTATTTAAGGATACAAACGGAACTGAGATTAATAGGACTGATGCCAATGTGGCACCGGGAAAGGATATGGCTGTTGATTCAGGTATTATTGAGATTACAAATAAGCTCAATGAGTATGAGCTTCCTGAAACAGGTGGAAGCGGTAACAGATGGTTGTATATGTTAAGTGGAGTTGTACTTATAGCAATAGCTACAATAACACTTTTCTATAAAAAACAAAAAACATTATAAAAAAGGAGAATGCAAAATGAAAACAATCAAACGAAGCATTGCTTTAGTGCTTGCTATGATACTTACACTTGCAATGAGTGTAACTGTATTTGCAGCACCAAACGCAGACCAAAACACATTCAGTCTCACACTTAATAAGGCTGTCAAAGGACACACTTATGAGGCTTATCAGATTTTATCTGGTGATTTATCAGCAGATAAAGCAACTCTTTCTAACATAAAGTGGGGAGAGGGCATTAAAGCAGAAGGACAGACCGCTCTCGGCGGTGATGCTGCAGGATATGCTAAGAAGCTTGCTGATATGGGTAACAATTCTAAAGAGCTTAAAGAGCAGGCTCAGATTATCGGTGCAAACTTAGCATCAGCATCAGGTTCAGTTACAGTAACAGATCCGGATGCAAAGAATGTAATCAGCAACCTTAAGCCAGGTTACTACCTTATCAAAGATAAGGATGATTCTTTACAGGGTCAGGAATCTTACACAGAGTTCATCCTTCATGTTACAGATGATGTAGATGCAAATGTAAAGGCAGATGTTCCTTCTGTAGAGAAGAAAGTTAAGGATACAAATGATACAACTGGTGAGACAACTGGTTGGCAGGATTCAGCCGATTACGATATCGGAGATGATGTTCCATTCCAGCTCACAGCTACATTAGCAAACAACATTGAAAGCTACAAGACATATTCTCTCAAGTTTAATGATACTCTTTCAAAAGGACTTGACTATAACAATGATGCAGTAATTAAATTAGGTGACAAGGATGTTACATCTTACTTTACACCTAGCTATGATGCAACAGCTAAGACACTTACATTTACATGTGACAATATCTTAGCATTTGGCGCTACAAACTCAGATAAGATTGTTGTTGAGTATACAGCAAAGCTTAACGAGAATGCAGTAATCGGCGCAGCCGGAAACCCAAATACAGTTTATCTTGATTTCTCTAACAACCCTAACAATGGTGGTGAGGGAGACAGAGGTAAGACTCCTGAAGATAAGGTTATCGTATTTACTTACAAGTTAACTGTAAACAAGGTTGATAAAGAGAATAAGCCACTTACAGGTGCAGAGTTCTCACTTTTCAAGAAGGTTAACGGAAAAGAGGAGCTTGTAGAGGTTAAGAAGATTCTTTCTACTAATGCAGAGGGAACAGTATTCGGATTCACAGGCTTAGATGATGGTACATACGTATTACGCGAGACAAAGACACCTGACGGATACAACTCAATCGAGGATCAGACATTTACTATTTCTGCAAAGCATGATGAGAATAGTGATGATCCAAAGCTTACAGCACTTACAGGAGATGTAGCATCTGGTTCAATTATTAATTTAGGTGTTATGCTTGAAAAGGGCGAGTTATCTACAGATGTAGTAAACAACAAGGGTTCAGTTCTTCCTTCAACTGGTGGTGCCGGACGTGTAGCAATCTACGTAATTGGTGCTATCTTAGTTATCGGTGGTGGAATTGTTCTTGTAACAAAGAAGCGTGTTAGATAATTAATATCTGACCGGTACTATTTAGTTTTAAATATTATGCTGCCACAGGTTATAAATCTGTGGCAGCTATAATAGATTTTATTTAGAGTTTATGTAACAGTAAGGAGAGCACTATGAAAAGACGTTTATCTACTATTCTTTTTGGCGTAGTGTTTATCGCAGGGTTGTCCTTACTGCTATATCCGACAGTAAGTGATTATTGGAATTCATTTCATCAGTCCAGAGCCATTGCCAGCTACGTTGATGCTGTAGACAACACGGATGAGCAAAAGCTTGATGAGATGCGAAAAGCTGCACAGGAATATAATGAGAAGCTTTTAAGTAAGCAGGATCGTTATGAGATGTCAGATCAGGATAAAGCAGAGTATGAAAGTCTTCTTGATGTATCCGGCACCGGAGTGATGGGATATGTAGAGATTCCATCTATAAAGGTTTCATTGCCTATTTATCATGGCACAGACAATACGATACTCCAGATTGGAGTAGGACACATTGAGGGATCATCTCTCCCGGTGGGAGGACCAAGTACACATTGTGCCATTTCAGGTCATCGTGGACTCACCTCCTCAAAGCTGTTTACTGATATTGATCAGATGGCAGAGGGAGATACATTCAAATTATATATACTTGGTGAAACATTGACCTATGAAGTTGATCAGATTAGAATAGTTCTTCCTGATGAGCTTAATGATTTAAAGATTGAAGAAGGTCAGGATTATTGTACACTTATCACATGTACACCGTATGGTGTCAATTCACACAGACTGCTTATCAGAGGCCACAGGATTGCTAATGATGCGCAGGGACTTGTTGTAGAGGATGCAAAGCAGATACAGCCATTACACGAGGCAATTATACTTGGCGTTGTGTTTTTGGTTTTGTATATAATAATATGTAAAATTCTTAGTAAGACAATATTGTATAGATTCAGATAGAATCAGGAAGGAGGAAAAATGCACAATAACATTAAGAGGATTGCCAGCATAATGATAGCAGCAATGGTATTTGTTTCATTGCCTTGTGGCAGTATATTTGCAAGGACACATATTGAAACAGATAAAGATTGTTCTATAACAGTTGATATTCCTGATACCTGGAATGATTTGGATACTGTGGATTTTCCCGTTGATCTTTACAGGGTGGCAGAGGTAGACGAAAACGGTACCTATGCTGTGACAGATGATTATAAAGAACTGTCAGGCATGGTTGAGTCTATAGATAGTAAGACAACGGCTGATGATTATGAAAAAATGGCTAAGAGTGCATCGGAGATTGTCGATAAGGAAGGTTTATCTGCCGACAAAACTATTGAAGTGAAAAACGGAAAGGGGTCTGTGTCCGGAGTAAAGACAGGATTGTATCTGGTATATACCAAGCCTGTCAATTCAGCACAATATGGATATTCATTTGTACCATATCTTGTTTCGGCGCCAAATAATGAGTTCGCAATGACCGGATCAGGTTCGGATTCATGGATATACGATAATATCACTATAGAGCTCAAGCCGGAGCAGAAGGAGCTGACAGGAAGTCTGCAGATTAACAAGGTTTTAAAAACCTATAATACAGAGCTTGGTGAACCGATTTTTGCTTTTGATATTGAAGCATATGATAAGGATGGAAATGTGGTATTTTCGGATATTGCTTCCATTAGATTCGATGGTGTTGGATTTAAGAGCGTAGTGATTGACAACATCCCGGCTGGTTCTAGAGTTGTGGTCAAGGAGGTTTATGCCGCCGGAAGCTACAAGGTTACATCATCAGATAATATTGAGACAACAATTGTTGCAGGCGATACAGTAAATGCAGATTTTACAAACGATTATAACAACAAACTTATTTATAGTACGGGTGTCGTAAATCATTTTGAATACGACGGAACCGGATGGGAATGGGTGCAGAATTAATGAAAAAAATATTTGAGTCTTGTAAAAAAATTAATAAAAAGCATCGTGTTCTGGCGAGTGTAGTCCTTGCGTCGGTAATAATTGTTGGATGTATTTCTGTTAAACCGACACTTGCATATTTTACAACTTATGCTTCTGCTAAGGGTGGAGTATCAATTGATATTGGACCAACGACACGTGTTAATGAAAAATTTAAGGATTGGAAAAAGACTATTCAGATTGAGAATACCGGTAAAGTAGATTGTTTTGTCAGATGTAAAGTAATAGCTGCAAGTCAGTTTACAATTACAGCATCCGGTAATAATTGGAGTCTTTCCGATGATGGATATTGGTATTACAGTAAAGCTGTACCGGTTGGTGAAATGACAGAGCCTATTACCGCTTATATTAAGGTTAGTGAAAAAGTAAAGACCAATTTTAATGTTGTGGTGGTTCAGGAATGTACCCCTGTTACATATGATGAAAATGGAAATCCTTGTGTAGCTCCGGATGCGAAATGGGATGCCGAGGCTCAATATGATGATGAGGAGGGCGGTAAGTAATGAAGAAGAAATATCCACTTATACTTGTAGCATCCTCAGTTATTATGCTTGCAGCATCAACTATTGGATCTACTAAAGCAACTCTGACATATATGAGTGACAATTATCTTGCACAGATTGATATAAAGTCTATCGGTGTAACGCTTACCGAGAACGGAAAAGATGTCAGCTGGCGTGATTATAAACATAAGGATGATGCCTGGAGTGAGGCAACAGGTACTTTACTTGGAAGCATGCTAAAGGATGCCGGTGATGAGAAACTCATTCTTGACAAAAAATATAATGAAGAGCTTGCTGTAAAAAACAGTGGTTCAATTGATGAATATGTCAGAGTAACAGTGAGACACTATTGGGTTGACAAAGAGTCTGGAGAAAAACGCGGTGATTTGGATCCGTCAAAGATAGAGATTAATTTTACAAACGATGGTTGGATTGAGGACACAAGTGCTAAAACTTCAGAAAGAAATGTCTTTTATTATTCAAATATTTTGAAGAAAGGACAGACTTCACCTGATTTTGCTGATAAAATCAGCATTAACAGTGACATTGCAACAATTGTTGGAAGTACCTCAACAACTGATGATGATGGCTATACTACAATTACGACAACATATGAATACGATGGTGCGCAGTTCGTGCTTGAAGCTTCGGTTGATGCTGTCCAGACTCATAATGCACAGTCAGCAATAAAGAGTGCATGGGGTGTAGATGTTGGTATTTCTGATAATGGTGCTTTATCTTTACAATAAAAGGAGGATAATATGAAAAAGAAAATTGCATTATTTGCATGCATATTGTTTATCCTTGGTTCGATAAGCACTGTATATGCAGATGAAAATTCAACAGCCGCCGGTTCATGTAGTTTTACCGGCAAAGAGATGGTCAGCTCTTTTGATTCAAATAAACTGGCAGTCTCTGTTTCGGAAATGCAGCCCGGAGATGAGGTTACATTTTCTGTAAATATCAAAAATGATAGCGACATTTCAACAAAATGGTACATGTCAAATGATGTGCTTAGCAGTCTTGAGGATGCACAGTCTGTAGCTGCTAATGGAGGATATTCATATATTCTTACATTTGTTGGTCCTGATGGAAAAGAGGACACAATATATAGCAGTACCAGTGTTGGTGGTGAAAAACCGACAACGGCCGGTGAAGGTCTTAAAGAGGCAACAAACTCACTTGACAACTTTTTTTATCTTAAAACCTTAGAGCCGGGTGAGAGCGGAAATGTTAAGCTTTTAGTTGGTCTGGATGGTGAGAGCCAGGGTAATGTATATCAGGATACGCTTGCAAAGCTTATGATGAACTTTGCGGTTGAAGATAATTCAACACCAAACGCGCCTACCCATCCAACATTTACAACTAAGACATCCAGAGTAAAGACAGGAGACGTTTGGTCTATCGCTTCTATAGTTGTTTTTGTTATAGGTATTGCCCTACTTATAGCTTCATTTGTGAGTAACAGGAAGGGGGCTGGGAAAAATGAAAAAGTTGCTTAAATATTTCGCTGCTGCTTTGATTATGGTAGTCAGTATTTTTTCACAGTCGACTAATGCCAAAGCATTTTCATATACCTACACTGTTTCGTTTTCAGCAGGTGGACAGGGCAGCATAAATGGCGGTATACAGGTTAGAAAAGCATCCGGTAACAGTTCGTCCATTTCAATCGAATCAAAAGGTGATAAGGTAGTTGTCAATGGATTGGAATATGGTGATGTTATCAGTTGTGATGCACAGGGAAATGTTTCTTTAAATGAAAACAGTAAATACTATGTTAAGGGCATACGACTAAGCGGTCGTGATAATAATACAGTTGCACAGTCTGCTTTCCTTGTATCGGGCGATCAGGATTATGTGGTTGCTTACGGTATACCGGGTGAGTTAGCAGAATATACCGTTAATTATGTTGATGCAAACGGAAATAAGCTTGCAGACAGCAAAACATATTATGGTAATGTAGGTGATGAACCTGTAATTGCATATCTTTATATTGATGGATATATCCCAAGCAGCTACAACCAATCAGGTAAGCTGGTTTCAGATGCGTCAAAAAATATATTTAATTTTGTTTATAATCGTGCCGCCACTAATATGGCCAATAATGGAAATGATGGCGATAATGGAGCAGGAGCAAACGGAGCTGCAGGCGGAACAGGTGGAGCCAATGCTGCAGGAGCAAACGGAGTTGCAGGCGGAGCCAATGGAGCAGGAGCAAACGGAGTTGCAGGCGGAGCTAATGGAGCCGGAGCAAATGGTGCCGCAGGTGGAGCAAACGGTGCTGCCGATGTTGTAGTTCCTGATGGACAGAATGATCCGCAGGATGGCATCCAGGCACCGCAGGCACAGCCAAATACTGATATAGCAGATGAGCAGGTAACGTCGTCAATTAGTGATCAAAACATGAAAACAGGGGAACAGAAAGTAGAATATGATATGACATTAAAGTTACCTGCTGACAATGGCATAATGCTATGCGATAGCGTAACTAATGAACAGGAAGAATCGAGCATTCGTGCCAAAATTAAACTTACATATTCTTGGGCAAATAATAAAAATGATATTAAAATATCAAATGTAAGTGGTTCGTGGGAATGTACTAGCAGTCAATATTCTATGTCATTCTCGAATAGGACAGTTGGAGTAAATGATGGCAGAATGTTAGGGACAGGTAAATCTATAACCGAACATCCAACTACGAACACTTTTTCATATAATACAGGCTGGGGATATGTACAATATTATCCGCAATCAACTACTGCTCTGACAGGACCGCGTGCATATTCTGAAGCAACTGGAAGTATTAATGGAATGGGTGGATCTTATACTATTTTTGTTACAGTGGACATCAATCGGAATTGATGTTTCACTAATATGACATTTAGAAAGGGAAAGATATGAAGAACGTATTCTCACGTTACTATAAAATAATATTATCCAGTATTATCCTTGTTGCGTTACTGGTACTGCGAGAAAACTATGTAGCTTTTGACGAAATGACGGGAATACGATCAGTTATACGTAATCTGTTATATACAGCTTGGGGAGGAGTGCTATCGACAAAGATTCGACGGAACAGAGTTGAAGGAGTGGAGTATGTTTGCTTTGCTATTTTCGGCTTTGTTGCGTTGAACCTATTAATTCCCATTTGGGAATTTCAAAGAAATCTTTTTCTCATTATCATAGCAATTCCAGGATTCGATAGTATTGTATTCCTGCTCACTGGACTGCTGGCTGGTTATATATGGGGACCAACTGAAAAAAATGACAAAGAGGTTGAGGAATTGTAACTAATATTGAAAAATGCATATCGAATGAAAAGAGAGGGGATTTTCATAGAATCTTAAAAATATCCTTGTTTTAGGATTAGGTATGCTGTTTCTTTTTATGCTTTTCTTTGTATTTTAATGGATTGTAAGATGAAAGCGTTATATTATACCCTCTGTCTCTTAATAGCAGACAGAGGGTATAACTTTTAGATAGTATTGTGATAAAAACAATAATTTTGATAAGCTTCTCAAATATTCTGCTTCACAATTCTGGAAATCAGTCCAACAGCTACATTTCGTTCCGAATCAATCCGGGTCACCACGAAGCTAACTTCATCCTTCTTTCCGGGAAGTCTGGAGTCATAGCAGCTGTGGGCAATCGCATTAACTCCGATATTAAGCCTTATAAAGACGGTGCCTTTATGAATGTCTGTAATGGTACCGATATATTTGCCCTGAACCTTACATTTCTGCAGATTTTCTACACTGGTATTGCCAAGGACACTTTTAACATCCGCTTTTACAGAAATGTCAGTAACAGAGGATATGGAAACGCTTGTGATGCGGACTAAGATCTGGTCACCTACATGGTAGCTTTCTGTGGCATCCCCCATCCAGTCGTAGGAGAGGTCTCTGGCTGGAATAGAGTATTCCACACCAAAGATCTTAGTGCGGACAGTCTTTTCGGCGACAGCAATGACTCTTGCCTGCACGATGCGCCCTTCACAGACTCTGGAGTTGCCATTTGCATCCGGCAGGTAGAAGATCTGGCGTTTCTTAAGCATGGCATCCGTCCTGCTGGCAGCAACGGAGCGGGATTTATTGTCGATTCCTTTGATCAGAAAGTCGATTTCAGCTCCGAGCATATTGCCGAGGATCTTATTTTGTCTGTTAAGGAGCTCCCCGTAGTCGGAAGTGGCATCTTCTTTTAGGTTTATCATCATTTCGGACAAGGGAATTACTATACGCTGGTCCTTATAGTAGACAATCGCTATTGTTCCATCGTTCTCCAGTTTTTCGATACCGCCGAGTGTGCCGCTGAGGATTTTTTTGGTCCGGTAGGCGTTTTGCAGCTCATGCCAGTTGGTATCTTCAATGGACTCCGGCGTTTCGATGTCTGCGTCTGCAGAGATTGTAAGGATAGATGTGGGGGCAAGCTTTTCAGGGGATGCGGGCAGGATAGTTTCTTTTTCTTTGGTTGTAATTACCTGTTCTTCAGTTTTCTTAGGCATAATAGGTTCTCCTTTTCTTTACTTTGACATGATGGACGCTTTGTCCGCCATGACGATTTCTGGTTGTGGTTTCGTAGATGTCTTCTTTTTAGTACTCTGTATGGGTGCAGACCATTCTTCTTTGTTTTGTGCCCTCCATGCCGGAATATGGTCTGAAGCTGTCTCTTATACACATCTGACGCTGCCGACGACTTAATAGGT
>ENA-UAMB01000942-UAMB01000942.1-human-gut-metagenome-genome-assembly--contig:-NODE-942-length-16192-cov-5.417488_pt1 | contig 16192 bp, 3 predicted proteins | sample MGYA00243707_ERZ654484 | MGnify/ENA primary metagenome ERZ654484 (study PRJEB26926, sample SAMN06164464) | human gut metagenome | biome: ENVO:00009003; feature: ENVO:2100002; material: ENVO:00002003... | reverse complement strand
TACACCTATTAAGTCGTCGGCAGCGTCAGATGTGTATAAGAGACAGCTCCAAGACTTACCGGTCAGGGTGTACATATACGGAACATCCGTACCGAAAGCATTGTAAGGAATACCACAATACTCAGCACGCTCAAAGTGCAGCAGGTCATCGCTGATGGTAGTACCGGCCTTTACTTTGAAACCGATGGTGCAGATGTACAGACCATTGATCACGGTACCGGCATCCGGATCACCAATGCTGGAAGTCTCGCCAACCCAACGAGTCACAGCCGCGTCGTTGTTGTTGGCATCCAGCGGGTTACCAAAGGAAATATATGCATCGGTGGTGCTCAAAGCAGAAGCATCGTCAGTCATATAGGGTTCCCAATTTGAATTATACAGGGTTTCGGCGCCGGTACCCTCGAATGCGGGTGTAGTCTTAAAGCTGCCGGTGTTGCCCATACGGTTACCAATGGTCAGAGCTTTGTCCCAAGTAAACTTGAACTGGGTGGCGCCGAACTGACCGGCGGTATCTCTCAAAATGAAGGTACAAGCAACAAAACCAACGTTGCCATACTTACTGTTAGAAGGCAATTCCTCAACAGTCTTACCTTCAACGGAGTGCTTGCTCAGGTCATTTACGGTGGTACCGTCTGCTACCCAGCTCTCATCGCCATCATTAACGAATGCACCGCCCTTACCGGTGTAAGGGGTCCACACTACATCAATCTTCGGCTGCAAAGTCTGGGGAGCGCAAACATCAGAGTCAGCGATTACATCGCCCAACTGATAATCTGCGGCCATAGCAGAAATCGGAGCAGCTGTCAGGATCATCATACCTGCCAGCACACCGGAAATCACTTTCTTTACGCTTTTGCGCATGCTATGAAATCCTCCTTATTTTATGCATTTGCATAAATGTCATTGTTTAGATTTTTACCGGTAAACGCCTTATAGATGCTGTAATCGGTTGCATCTATGTTGCCATCGTGGTTAAAGTCGCACGCAGCATTGTAAGCATCGTCGGAACTACTCTTACCGGTTGCTCGCTTATAAGCACTATAATCAGATGCATCAACAGTTGCATCTTTCTTAAAGTTACAAACAACCATACCGTAGGTGCCCAGATCCACATCACCGTCAGCAACCGTGATCTCAATGTCACGGTCATAGCCGTAGGCATAGCTCAGCGTAGCGGTATAAGTACCGGCTGCCAAAGACGGAATGGTAAATACGCCATCTGCGCCGGTGGTAGCCACAACTTCCCCATTGATCAGCACATCACAACCGATGACGGTAAATGCACTGCCGGCGACCTTGCCGCTGGTATTGGCCAGCGCCAGCACCCTGCCGGTAACGGCATGGCCGGTGGCCGGTGACAGATCCGCTGTCATGGGATACAGCGTAGCATTATAGCCGTCAAAGGCGGTGACCAATGCATAACAGTCCTGGTCAGCCGTGCCATAGTCGGCGTAATCCGCATAATCTGCCTCAATGAAGGTTTGGTTCGGGTCCGTATCCAAGGTCACGATCTTTGCAAAGTCCACAGGCGCTTCCGTAGCAACGGTAACCTGCAACTTCAAAAGGAGCTGACCCGCCGCGTCAATGGCGGTGGTCGTTGCAATCTGGTCCACCCTGGTGATAAAACCAAAGTTGATGGTCCCATTCTGCACCAGCACACCGGCGGCGCCAAGGCCCCGCAGTTGATCCGGCTTGCTGTCCGACAGCAGATCACTGTGACCGTTGACCGTCAGCACAGCCGCGTCATAAGACATGGTGTACTGCATCACGGCAAAGGACTGCATACCGGAAAGCGTAAAGGATACGGTGTAATCCCCGGCAGACAGTGCATTGCCGTCTGCAGCCTTGCCCTCGCTGTCCGTAAAGGTACAGGAGAGGTGGGGCTTCTCGGTGCCCAAGGTACCCTGGGCAGCCAGAGGGGTTATAGAGGTTAAGGTCAAAATCAATACAAACGATAAGAAAGCAGCAAGTGTTCTCTTGAGTTTGTTCAATTTCATAATCAAAATCAGTGTGACCCAAGCGGTGCCGAAGCACCGCCAGGGTACTTTAAGTTAGGATTTAGCCGTAAATAGCGTCGCTCAGGTTTTTACCGGAGAATGCCTTATAAATGCTGTAGTCCGTAGCATCAATGCTACCGTCATGGTTGAAGTCGCAAGCCGCATTATAAGCAGAGTCAGTACTCTTCTTACCGGTTGCACGCTTATAAGCACTAAAGTCGGAAGCATCGATCGATGCATCCTTCTTAAAGTTACAAGCAACCATGCCAAAGCTGCCCAGATCCACATTACCGTCCTTCACCTCAATGGTGATGTTACGGTCATAGCCATACTGGTAGCTGAGCGTTGCCGTGTACTTACCGGCAGCCAAAGACGGAATGGTAAAGGTACCATCCTGACCGGTGGTAGCCACAGTCTCGCCATTGATGATCACATCACAGCCAACAACGGTAAATGCATTACCAGCAACCTTACCGCTGGTGTTCGCCAGAGCAAGCACCTTACCGGTTACAGCGAAGCCGGAGGGAGCAGTGCCTTCCTCAAGGGAGTTCTCTGCATCTACCAGGTTCTTGTAAGCGGTGAAGCAAGCAGACAGATTGGCTGTGTAGTTGTCCTTATCAGCCGGAACATAGGTGGCAGCGTCCTTATGGGCGTAGTCGCCATTACCGGTGGTCGCAACATCTACAGCAGCAGCCAGTGCGTTCACATAGTTGGTCCAGGACTCGTCGGTGTAAACCTTCTCGCCCTTGTTAACCAGCTTGCCGCCCTCAACAGCACCGTACTTCGCGGAAGTCGCGGTGGTGGCGATTGCAGCATTCTTGATGGCATTGCCGTCTGCATCGGTCTTGCCGGTGTCGGTCCAGGTGGTGGTCATTGCGCTGTAAGCGCTGCCGCTGGCGTGAGAAACCTCAGCCTCCACCTTGTCGCCGATATAGCCGCGCTCGGTCACAGTGCCCATGTACAGTTTAAACATACGAACAGCCTCTTCAATCAGCAAAGAAGAAGTGCTGGTGGAGAATGCATAGGTGTAATCCGCAGCGTCATTACCGTTGGTGTTCGCCAGGTCAGCAATGGTCTGGTCGATCTGGTTCCAAGCGCAGGTGGCAAGCACCGTCTTGGACTCGTCACTCTTCAGGTAAATATCTGCAGCGTACATCTTTTCAGCATCCTTCGCCACGGATACCATCTTCTGGTACTCGGGCAGATCGAAGTTGGCGTCCGTCATACCGTCACGAATGGAAGAAACATCCGTGAAGATCTGACCGGCAACGGTAACGCTCAGCATCTGCGCACACTGATCCACAGCATAACGCATCTTGTCTCTTGCCTGCATGGCAAGTGCACGGGTTTCCTCACCATTGTTGACAATGGACTTCTCGGTAACCATGTGCTTCACAGTGAAGTCCTTGCTCACGGCAACGCCATTGGCATTGTAGTAAACGAACTTCGCCTGATTGAAGGTGCCTTCCTTTTCAGCACCGTTGACAGCATAGGGAGCATCCTTATAAGTGGTGGTATCCCATGCGGTGGCATAAGCCGGGGTGTTCAGGAAGTACCAGGAAGAACCGCTCTTCACAACAACCTGGCCGGTCTTATCCATACCCACGGTGTAAGACTGACCACCAACATTGGTGGAAGTCTGAACCGTTACATCAGCATCGGTCAGAGCCTCTGTGGTGTAATAAGGCTGGCTCATAGCGCTGTCAGCATAGTAATAATTGCCGTCAGTAGTTGCATAAGCAGCCAGAGCTGCAGGCAGCTGATCCAAGGAAGTTACGGGCTTGGTTGCAGGCTCGCCGATCACGGTCTTCACCTCAGAGGTAACAGGCGTCTTCGTGAACGCACTGGACAGAGTGCCGGCAGTGGACAGATTCAGCGGAGACTGGCGGGCCTCAAAACCGGCAGCCAAAGCAGCGGTTGCTGCATCATAGGTTGCGGAAGAGCCGCTGGCCTTATCGTAATCCTTAAAGTCAGAAGGTCTGTAGTTCTTAATGTAGCTATTCAAAGAATCGTATGCACTATTGAACTGGCTACGGTTACCATCGTCAGCAACGGTTACTTTCAAGCTACCGGTTGCCGGGTTCTTGTCGCAGAAGAAGCTCAACTTCACTTCTTTCTTGGATACCTGAGAAATATCCGTAGAACCATCATACTTGAACAGATCCAGGGAAGAGGAGCTGTCCTTAGACAGAGTCACGGAACCGGTCTGGATGTACAGACCGTCAATGCCGGTTGCGCCGGAAACCTTGCCCAGCAAGCTGCCGTAAGCGAAGTCGCCGGAGCCGCTCTTCAGATAAACAGCGGTGTAATAACCGTTGCTATCCTTAACAGCTGCAGCCAACGCTTTGCCGCCGTTCAGCTCGCTCAGCGTGTAAGCGTGGTTCACACGAGATACGCCGTTGGAGGGAACCTGGCTTGCGGCAACACCCTTGACCCAAGTCTGACCGCCATCGGTGGTGTAGTCTACCTTTTCGTAGTTCAGCACATCACCGGTGAACTTATCAAACGCAGCCATCATGTTGGAATTGTTCACAGTTACGGTCTTGTTGCTAAAGGAATCCTTAACAGAATCGGTGCTGTAAGCAAAAACGCCGTCCAAAGTCTTGTCGGGAGAACCGGGAAGGGTACGGTCATAGCCAAGACGAATCTTGTAGTTCTTCACTGCATCCAGGTTAGAGCTTGCCAGAACAATATCGGTAGGATAGCTTACACGGAACGGCTTCTGGTTCAGGTAAGCGTTACCAAAGTAACCGGTGTTGTTCACGGTAGCCTGACCATCGGCGGTCTTACCGGAAGAACCATTGGAGAATCTGCCGTCCTGAGAACCGCCCGGATACACAGAATCGGACCAGTTCTTCTGCGGAGTCACAAACTGATAAGTCTTGCAGGTCAGGCCGGTGTAGAGGGCCTGGTTGGTGTTGGTGTCGATAATGTTGTAAGTAACGGTGTAAGTTACTACAGTATCTTCATCAAAACCGCCGTTGGTAACAGTGAAGGAAGCGGACTTCTCAGGAACAACTGTCTTGCTGGAGAAGTCTACGGTGCAAGCACTGTTATCGGAAACCACATTCGTGATCTCAATGTTGTAACGGCCACGAGCAACGAAGTTACCCTCGGCGTTCTTTACCGCACGGTTCAGACCGTAGCAGTTATTGGTAACCGTCAGCGTTGTTGTGGTGGTGTTCCCGCCATAGCTGAGGGTCAAGTTGCTGTCTGCCACACGAGCGGAAGCCAGCTTCATGTTATGATCCGCCAAGGTGGTGATCAGGCCGCCGATCAAATTGTTCACAGCCTGTACGGTGTACATAGCGCCGGGCAGGATCGTATCGGTCTTGCCGCTGTCGCCGCCTACACCGCCGCTGGCTTCATACACATTGTATACCAGGGTACCCAGTACGCCGTAACTGCTGTTGCTGGAAGTACCGGCAAAGGTATCCTTCTGCAGCAGATCGTCGAAGGGATGATTGTTGGTCGCAGCAGCGGGAACCACATTACGGGCTGTGCCGTAGCGGCCGCCGAATACAACATTCACCAGATCAGCCAATACATTGTAAACGGTGCGGATAATGCCTTCACTCTTGATAGGCGGTGCGGAAACCATGGTCAGCAGACGGGTTACAAACCCGGTTGCGCCATACTGGCCGTTCGCATCTGCCACACCAATATTCAGCATACCCTGGATCACATCGGTGTAGATCAGCTCTTCGGAATTCAAAGCGCCTTTCTTTGCAGAATCGCCATACTGCAGCACGCCTGCAACAGGCAACAGCTTGTTGGCGATCACATTGATGTTCTCCCACAGGGAGTTGGACAGCTTCACCAGGCAATTGCCGTTGGTGTCGCAAACGCCCAGAAGATTGGCAAGGCCCTTACCATGCTCGCCGTCCTTAAAGGTGTCAGTGCCGGCATAGTAAACAACAACGGAATTCAGCAGATCAAACAGAGAAACGCCGTCATTCAGAGTAGCGGTCTCCGGATTCCACAGGTTGCCGTCCTTGTCGTGCATGATAATATAGGGGCTCATTACATAACCCACAGCATCACGAGCCATCAGCAGCAGATTGTCGATGGTGACATCGTACTTACCGTCTGCGCCCTTCTGCACCAGAGAAGAGTAGTCGTGATCCGGCAGCACATAGCCCAGATACAGCTGCAACGCCAGAGCAGCTACGCCCTCTGCATCGTCGCAAGCGTCCAGGTCCTCATTGTGGATGCCCTTCTTGAAGTCGGGGATATTCCGCAGTGCAGAAATTGCAAACGGAATCATCGCGCTCTCCAAATTGGCCTCGGTCAGAGCAGTGCCCTCGCCGTTCTTATTATAGAAGGCGCCGAGAATGTTCGCATCCGTTTGATCACAGATGTACTGCAGCACCTTCAGCATATTGCCAACCAGGGTCTGCGCTACATTGCCGGGATCATCGGAATTTACCTTCGTCAGAACGCTGGCATCATAACTCGGCAGGAAGTCCTTTACTGCGGCAACCAGGAAATCATTCAGCGCTGCCAGCATGGAGCTGTAGCTGCTGTAATCATTTGCCATGAATGCCTCAATGTTCTTCATACCGGTCTCAGCAAAGCTGCAGTTCAGGGGACCGGTGGCCTGCTTAAAGTAGTAAACAGACATGGGGCTGTAACGCAGTTTGTTGAACAGGGTGGTGGAGTCAATATCTCTCCAGGTGTAGGTAGGATTCTTCACCAGGTCACGGCTGTTGTACTTCTCCAGATCCGCCTTGATGTAAGCCAGATAGGAAGCCGCATCCTTGTACTCTTCGCCAAGGGTCTGGCCGGGCTTCAAGTTCTTTGCAGCCTTCTGGCACTCATAAGCGGCCCAAGCCTGCACATCGGCAGCGCCGTAGTTGTTGGCTACATTGCTGTAGTCCCAAGCCGTGTTGTGGGTCGTGGCACCGGTGTACCACATATAGTAGTTGTAGTCGTAACCGCCCACACCGGAATTCAACTGGCCCAGCGTATCCTTCAAGGCGGTGTTCCACACCATCTCAAAGGCTTGGAAGCCAAAGTCAAACAGCGTATCTGTGGGCTTCAGCACCAGCTTCTGATCCTTGTAGCGGAACAGATATACATTACCGATGGCCTCGCCGTTCTTGTCATGATCCTCCTGCGTTACATAATGCAGGTTGGTTGTGTCAATATACGGTGCGGAACCATTCTCCATATACTGTGCGTATCTGTCTCGAGAATTGGTACCGTCGGCGTATGTAATCTGTGCGGTAATGTTGCTGAGCAACTGGGTGGAGAGCTTATCAAGCAGGACGGAATCCAGCTTGCTGGTCTCCAGACTGGGATTGTTCCGGATCTGAGCCTTCTCCTCTGCAGTAAACCAACCGGTATTCTCCAGAACCAGCTGCTGAACAATATTATATACCATATTGCTCTGATAGCCGTTGGGCATACCAATCAGGTCGCCGATGGTCTTGTAAACATTCAAGAAGCTGTTTACGATACCAAGGCCAAGATCGCCGCGCAGCAACTTCTTTACGATATTGCCGTTGGCGCCTTCAGGACCCGCGTCGGAAGAAATGTTCCGAACCAGCTTCACAATACCGCGTACAATATCGGTAGAGGAAGTTGCGCTGCGGGACATTCCGTTAACTGCGCTCAAATCTACATAGCGGGCATCGCCGGCCAGCAGAAGCAGTGCGGACTTGCTGTTCAGGAAAGAATCCAGATCTTGAACAGTTTTAAGCACCTCATCCACGCTGCCCAGTTTGATGGTGATGCTACCAAGAACGCTCAGGTCGATATTCATCGGTGCGATGTTTGCCTGGGCAAGAGTCAGATCCACAAAGTCCAAAAGGGCTGTGCAGGCCTGCTCATCATTGAGGATGGGCCAACCCAGTGAGTTGAAGTCCAAGTCCTGGTCATGGTACTTGGTGTTTGCCGAAGCATTAGCCGCGGAAGCGACCATAGCACCGGAGAAACAGCTCATCGCCATCAAGACCGCCAAAAAGAGCGCAAGCAACTTGCGGGAAAACTTTTTAGCTTTCACTAATTTTTACCTCCATAGTAATTTGTAATTCTTACGAATAAATGGTTGCGTGTACGCGCCGTCCCATCCTCTGACCATCGGGCAATCCGATATTCAGGATGAAGGCATTGCAGCCGGACGCCATACATTATGAAAATGCGCATAGAAACACATTTATCGCATTCTTATTAAAACACGATGGTCACCAAAAATCAATAAAGAGCGGTAATTTTTCTGATTTTCGGAATGTTGCACAATTTGAGCGGTCGTTTTTTGTGCGAACGGACAAATTTAATTTACACGAAATTAACAATTCGTTCATATTTTATCGCTTAGTTAAAAGACAATGTCCATTATTTTGCAAGTTTCGACTTGTAAAGGTCATGTGCTTTACGCGAGATTTTCACACGCAAAGGCGTGCCCCTTTACACCAGAGATTTTTTGGCGTAACGGCGGGAAACTTTCACAAGTTCCACAGGATTTTCCACATTTTTTCCTCCAAAATCGGTGGAATTTCTGTCAGCAGTTGTCGAATATAGTAATAACGATAAACGCGCCCTGATCCTCCACACAAATCCAAAATAAGAATGCAGCGCAGATCCGTCGGCCGGGCCAAACATGGCTTGATATATAAGTACGCAAAAAAATATTGCGCCGGAATTTCGCTATAAATCGGGAAATTTTGCCCACCCGTTCACATTTTGTTAAAAAGTTTTCGGAAACCTATTGACTTGCCGTTCTATATTTGGTATAAATATACTGTATTTGTTGTACGCGTGGGTGTCCTGCGCCCTTTTAGCAGAGGAATTGTGAACAAATTGTTAACGCAACTTGCAAGCACATCCTCCGCTAAAAGGGTGCGCTGCCCAGGCGAATCCAAAACGACAAGTTCGTCAACATATCAGAAGGAGAGATGAATTATGAAGACGGGCAAAAAGTTACTCAGCCTATTTTTGGCTGTAGTAATGATGGTCACCACCTGCTCTGTCGGGTTCACTGCATTTGCAGCGGACAAAGACAAGGGCATCTGGAAGAACTCCACAAGTGCCGATTCCACCTTTGACGCACTGACGGAACTGGTAGACACCTATGTTCCGGCACTGCTCAATCAGCCGAATATCAAAAAGGCGCTTGAGGAGAAGTTGGGGATGACCGTCACCGACACCACCTCGATCAGCGATCTGATCATGGGTGTGTCTCCCACGCTGCTTAATCTTTTGAGCAGCCCCATGAATAAGGCAGACATCATTGACGGTTACCAGAAAGGGTATTCCGATGTGGCGTATGCCTACCTGGACGAGAAAGATGCGAAGATGAGCTTTTATCAGCTGTTTTCTTTTTGCGTCAACAACATTTCGTCCAGCGACGCAGAACTGGCCAAATGGTGCGAGGACACGCTGAGCGATCTGAACGCCCTGCTGGAGCAGTTCCCCGAGAAACAGGCTAAGCAGCAGGAAGACCTGAGCGCTGCCTATGACGCACTGAACAAAGTGCTCGAGGTGCTGGGTACTGCTAATGGCAGCCTGGACACCCTGGAAGACATCCAGAAAGCTACCGTTACCTACAAGGACAAATCGTACAAAGTAGACGACTTGATTGCTCTGGACGATTTCAAGGATGTAGCTAAGTGCTTTGACACCTTCACCGCCTACTTCAAAGAAGCCGGCAGCAAGAAGAAAGTCAGCACCATGAGCGAAGCGATTTGGTATGTGCTGCTCCAGTATCAGTCCGACAAGGCAAACAGTGAACTGGCAGAGGCCGCCAAGGCTTATCTGTGCAAGCTGGCCAAAAAGGACTACAACACCATCAAGGATGACGATGCTGCACTGGCAGCCGCTTGCAAGATCGGTGCTGCCGTACTGGCCAACAACGGCGATAACGCCTTTGTTAGCGAGTACTATGCTGCTCAGCTGGATGACGCTACCGTAGCAGCCCTGCGTGCGGACATGAACAAGAATGTGCCCGGCGGCAGCGCAAAAATCGGTTCCAGCCGTGACACCTTCCAGGCTTACCTGAACGGCGACTATGCAAAGGACGGCATTGCTCCCGTAACGAAGGCTGCACTGGCCACCTACTGGAGCAGCGAGGATCTGGATACGCGTACCGAGGGTATTTACCGCAGAGCGTTGATGGAGAACAAAACTGTCGGCGGCATGTCCCCCGAAGAAGTAATCGCCACCATCAACCAAGATCTGCTAAAGACCTTCTATAGTGGTGAACTGAAGGAGAGCGTTGACGAGGCCGTTGATTTCTACTTTGAGATCACCGATGCCAAGGTTATCTCTAATTCTTGCAGAAAGTATTCTTTCGCGAAATACGGCTTTAAGGATTCCTTCGCTGTTGCTGCTGTAAACAACGCCATCAATCAGTACATGGTGCTGCTGGACCCTGAGGATCAGGAAGGCGTAACCATCGCAGGCTTGCACCTCACCGGTAATGCGGTTATGAACGAAGTGGTCTACAAACTGGTAGAGTCCAAGGTTGACCTGAAGGGCGCGCTCACCGATATATGGATGAACCTGTACGAGCACCCGGTTGAAACCATTATGCAGTTGCTGCCTGTTTTGACCGTTGTGATTGACGAAGTGCTGATCCCCATGGTATTCAACCAGGAGGGTGATCCCTTCAACGGTTTCCTGGGCGGTCTGCTGTCCGGTTTAATGGATAAGTACGGCCAGAGTGCCGGCAGCCCCGTCGGTTTGGGCGGCGGCCTGAGCTGGGATCTGAACAAGGTTCTGCCCACCCTGATGCACTGGCTGATCGGCGACACCAACTATGACTTTACATACTACAACATCAGCGGTGTTGAGTATGGCAAGGATGCCGACGGCAAAGATGTGATCGTCAGCCAGGTGTATGGTGACCCCACCACCGGCAAGTACGATGACACCAAGACCCCGGTGATCCTGAACATCTATGCAGCCGATAAGGCGCTGCAGGGTGCCAAGGCATCCGGCATTGCCGATGCACTGAAGCTCACCGGCGACGGAGCCACTGCCGTGAATGAGGCTGTGTCCGAGCTGGCCACCTTCTTCACCGCCGCTGTAGATCAGTATGTGGCTGCCTATGGTGAAAAAGACGCCAAGAGCGGCGCCATGACCAAGAAAGAGGGCACCGTTTACAACCACGGCGCCAACAACATCTTCGTTGCCCTGCCCAAGATTCTGGACATTATGGGCAAGAACTTCATTGCCAAGTATGATGTAAAGAGCGCTGACAACACCAAGAAGGCTTCCAACTGGTCTTATAGTGATTACAAGATTAAGAGCGATACCGTTGGCGACAAAGAGTTCTTCTACAACCAGTCTTTGGTTAACTTTAAGAACCTGGCAGACGGCGGCAAGCCGGCCAAGATTCTGGACTGCTTTGTAAACATCTTTGTGAACGACTGGTTCAACGCCATCATTGACCTGCTCAATGATGTGACCGCCACCGACAACAAGATTACCAACAACCTGCCCATCATCACCGGTCTGATCCGCGCTATGGGCGGTCTGGGCGAAAAGAGCACCATCAGCGATGTACTCAACGGTGTATTCCAGCTGAAGCACAACGACAAGGCCTCTTTCGTAATGGGCGTATACAACAAGGAATCCAAGTTTGTTGGTCTGAGCACCGAAAGTGCTTACTTCCTGCTGTCTAACATCGGTCAGCTGGTGAATGTGATCCAGGCCATGGACACCAAGACCAAGAACACCATCGACGTGAGCTTCCCGAAAGTAAACGGCAAGATGGCAAAGATTGAGACCCAGCCCAAGTGGGCAAAGGTACCCAAGACCTCCAGTAAGAGCGGCGCTTCTCTGCTGTCCAATCTGGACTCCGCACTGTCCAAGGTGCTGGAGAACTCCACACTGAACAACTTCAACCTGAACACCACCCCCGGCATCCTGTGCGGTCTGGTGAGCCTTGGTTCTTACATCCTGGGCAGCGACAACACCAACCCGATGCTGAAGATGCTCAATAAGACCTTAAACTTCCTGAACGACGGGGACAAGAAGTCCACCGATACCTCGGACAAGAAGGTTTACACTGAGGATCATCTGACCAATCTGGTGGTTCAGATGTATGTTGCACTGGAGAATGTAATTGATTACTATCTGGTGAACGAGGATGCTCTGGGCCTGAATGTTTTCTACGACGGCAACCAGAAGCTGTACAAGAAGAAGAATAAGGCCGGCAAGCCGGTGTACTACACCAGCAAGACCGGTGCTTACCACTACAACATTTTGGCTGCTGCGCTGAAGGGTCTGATTTCTCCCCACGCAGTGAGCAATCACCTGACCAACAAGTCCGCCGCCAAGAAGCTGGCAAGCCTGCCTACCTGGCACAACGCCATTCGCTTGGACAAGAGCACCAGCGGCTGGACCGGCGCCACCAACATTAAGATCAACTGGGGCTTCCGCGCAGGCAACAACACCAAGTTCTTCCAGAACTTCGGCGAGAGCCTGGGCATCATCACCGATCTGATCGGCGTGCTGACCAAGGATGCCGGTTACTATGACGGTGTACTGTACCCCATCTTTAAGGATCTGGAAAAAGCACAGGGCTTTAGCCTGGGCGTGTATGCAAAGGGCAGCGTAAAGGACGGCGCAACCGGCCTGCTGGCCATCATCACCCCCATCAGCAAGCTGCTGGACGGCTTCTACAGCAAGCCCGTCTCCGTGCTGACCAACCTGCTTAAGGGCCTGTCCATTGTGATGAACAAGGACCTGAACAATGTGGCGACTGCCGCCATCTACCCGCTGTACAAAGAGATCCACGGCGTATCCACCATTCTGAGCGCAAAGGTGTCCAACCTGATGCCCTCTATGGCAAAGAACGACGCATGGTTCTCCGCGATACTGGGCCTGATCTTTAAGACCAATACGGACGACAAGGATCAAAACGCGCAGAATAAGCAGACGATTGCTCTTGTAACCGGCCTGCTGAAGAAGAGCGCAACCAAGGCTGGCTTGGGCATCAACGATGTGACCGTGATCAACGCTGTAAACAGCCAGCTGGCTAACTTTGGCTTTAAGCTGCCCACCACCCTGTTTAAGGACATTGCAAACTGCAAAAATGCAGAGGCTGTTCTGAAGTACCTGGTCAACCTGGTGGCCGATGTACTGCAAATTCGCCAGATCATTGATTTGCTGAAAGTCGTGATCGACAATCCTTCCATAAGCCAAGTGCTGGATATGATCAGCCGCCTGACCAAGAAGGATCTGCTGAACATCATCAACGCTGTGATCGCCAAGACCACGGATCCCACCACTGCTTACTGGACCTTCCTCCAGTATGTACAGGAAAAGACCACCGGCTTCTATTATCCCGCCGGTGTGACCGCACAGGACGCCAGCGACGCTGTTGGCGATCTGGACACCATGGTCACCTCCGTGATCGGCCTGCTGGCCGGCCTGGATGTGGTGAAGCAGGATAACCTGAAAGACCTGGTTAGCTCCCTGATCTTCACCAACGCCAACCTGACCAAGCTGGCTTCCACACTGTACGGCGCCATTGATCCTTACAAGGATTACCTGGGCTATGCCGGCATTGATGTGAGCAAGAAGGGCGTAGCAAAGCTCCTGACGGACGGCAGCTACGGCAAGACCTACTCCTCCGCAGCTAAGGCGATCAAAAACGCCAAGAGCTGGAAGAAGCTGGGCAACATCAACTGGGGCTTCACCGATGGCTCCGCAAAGGCACAGCAGGGCTTTGTAAACGGCCTGGCTGCGATCCTGCGTCCGCTGGACGGCGTACTGTCTCTGCTGCTGGCAGGCGACGACTTGGCCGTTGGCCAGATCCTTACCGATTTGGTGAAGAACCTGAACTTCGGTTCCTCTAAGGACACCGTACAGCTGAAGAATGGCAAACTGCGCATTCGCATCAAAGGCTCTGACAAGTATTCCAAGACCTCTGTACTGGAGATCAACCTGTACAAAGTGATCGAGGATGTGAAGTCCCTGAGCATCTATGGCGGCAATGGTTACGAAAGTGCCATCGTTCCGCTGCTGGAGGCACTGGAGTGCCCCAACGTGAAGACCTATAAGCAGTACAAGGCAGACATTAAGAAGTCTACCGACAGCGTACTGACGGATGTGTTGAATCCCATCGTAGGCTTCCTGAACAAGGTACTGGACGCTCCGTTCGATACCCTCACCGCAGTACTGCCCAATGTGGCATACTACATTGATAATAATGGCCTGGCACAGCTCGTCAACAATCTTCTGTCGCCGGTAACATCTCTCCTTCCGGTACTGAAGAAGAACGGCGTAGATGTTGAGGTCATTATCAAGGCTCTGGCCGGCAAGTCACTGAACGACCTGGTTAAGGACGCACTGGGTGTGAACATTCACCTGAATCTGAACAACCTGAACAAGTGCGAGATCCAAAACGCCATCGTTCCGCTGGTGAACAAGCTGCTCAAGTCTAAGAAAATCAACATTCAGTTGCCCAAGATCGACTGGGGCGCCCTGGCAAGCCACGGCACAGTCAGCACGGTCAAGAGCGCTGCAAAGAACAGCGAAGGCTATTATAATAGAAAGCACGTTACTGCAAACCAGGGCGAAACGCTGATCGCCGTGCTCCGCTATGTAGCCAACCTGCTGACCAAGAACATCAGCGGTTTGAAGTCCATTTTGGGCGGTATCGACGCGATCAAGGATTACAAGTCCATCATCAACGCGGTACTTGACCAGATCGGCACCTCCTCCGCAGACCAGATCATCCGTGCGCTGTTCTATCTGCTCCAGGAGAATCCCACCAACGCGTTCTGGAATTACAGCGAATACCAGACCAAGGACTACAAGTTCTCTTATCCCTCCACTGTGGATCAAGACTTCTTGAAGAACATTCCGCCTATGCTGGATGGCCTGATCGGTAGCTTTGCTGATCTGAACAAGCTGATCGCTGGCGCTGCCTTTAAGGACAGCACCATCAATGGCATGATCACCGGCATCGGCAAGGCACTGGACGGTGTGAAGATCAACGACTCCACCAACCTGACCGCCCTGCTGTCCCAGACCGGCATTGACTATTCTACCAAGACCGTTGCCAAGCTGCTCACCGATGAGTCCTATGGCAAGACCTACGCGAATGCGGCTGCCGTAATCGGCTCCGCCTCCTCCTGGTCCAAGGTCAACACCTCCGCTCTTAAGTGGGGCGTAAAGGATAAGGATAGCTTCTTTAATGCACTGGCTGCTGTAATGCGTCCGTTCTACGGCGTATTGGATGTACTGCTGAATGATGCTTCTCTGGGCATCTTCAACATCGTTCATATCCCCGGCTCCAACGGCTACTCTTCCGTGGTCGTTCCGCTGCTGGAGGCATTCGGCTGCTACAACATTAAGACCCAGTATCAGTACAGAGAGGACATCAGCAAGGCCTATGACAACATCCTGTTGGATATTGTCAACTCCCTGTGGGATAAGGTAGAGGACATTCTGAATGCACCGCTGCAGACCCTGATGTCCATGCTGCCCAACCTGGCACTGTTCATTGCCAACGACGGCCTGCTGCAGCTGATCGAGAACCTGTTTACACCGGTTTCCGCTCTGCTGGATGCTTTGAAGCCCATCGTGAATGTGAACACCGTACTGACTCAGGTATTCAAGGCCTTCAAAGTGGATCTGAATGGCTTACTGGCTAAGGTTGGCCTGAAGTTGGATCTGAACATTGACCTGTACGATCTGACCGCTATGCTGAAGCCCATCATCGGCGTGGACAACATTGTTCCCCTGCTGAATCAGGTGCTTGGCATGATCAAGATCAAGGGTAAACCCCTGGGTCTGGAACTGATGGATATTGACTGGTTCCAGCTGGCAAGCCACGGCAAGGTGATGACCGATGCTTCTCAGGCTGCCACTTACGGCACGCGCGTGTTTGTAAAGGGCGACGCCTCTGAGACTTTGATTGCCGTGCTGCGGTACCTGGTTGAAGTTGTCAACTACAAGGATAACTACAACACGGTAGCCAGCTTGGTAGGCTCCCTGATCGGTGGATCTGACAACAGCTCCATTACCGATGTGGTAGGCACCGTGCTGAAAATGCTGAAAGGCAACACCGACGATGTAATCGGCGAACTGTGTAACCTGCTTCAGCAGTTGGGTAGTTAATCCCCCATTCCTAAATGAAAATGGCGTACCTTCGGGTACGCCATTTTTGTTACCCGCCGCCGGACAGGCTCCTGTATCTGTCTCTTATACACATCTGACGCTGCCGACGACTTAAT
>ENA-UAMB01000939-UAMB01000939.1-human-gut-metagenome-genome-assembly--contig:-NODE-939-length-16214-cov-17.450275_pt1 | contig 16214 bp, 16 predicted proteins | sample MGYA00243707_ERZ654484 | MGnify/ENA primary metagenome ERZ654484 (study PRJEB26926, sample SAMN06164464) | human gut metagenome | biome: ENVO:00009003; feature: ENVO:2100002; material: ENVO:00002003... | reverse complement strand
ACCGAATCAAGGTCCTAAATACCATCAACTTCAAGAAGTCCATGCACTATAACCCCTTTGCATACGCGCGACACGAGGTCGCGTAATTAAACTGTTCGGCGCTGACCGAACCTGTTATTCCATTAGCAGTAGCCTATCGTCACCGAAGCGGCTGGCAACGGTCGTGTGGCAGCATGACGAGAAAAGGTAGCCCTCCCGAAAGGGTCAAGCCGAAACCGCGAGGCGGAGGCGAAAAGCTGGAAGCAACGTCCGGCTGGGGAGCTTGGCTTGTGTAGTATGGTGAATGTAAGTAAATCGCTGTTAAACGTCGTTAGTGGGAACCAGGCTAAAGTTGCTGATAAGCCTGAACCAAAAAGGTGTGCAGTCGGATGTTCTCTTGTAAGCTGGGAACACATGGACAAACAAGACTGCCGGCGGATAGGCGGCACCTAACCTACACGGTTGATTACGTGAAACGTGGTAAGCCCGCGCTCTCTCCGATATTCGGAAAGCTGACTGCAAGGAAAGCCGACAGAAACGCGGGTAAGGAACGCTGGAAAAAGCGAATACCGACCTTGTAATGAGGACGGATAGGGATTGAAACAGTATTCCACGCGAAAGCGGGCTGACTTCCAGCAGGTCTATCTTTACGAGAGAATTTACAGAACTTTTGAGAGGAGGAATCGCAAATGAACAGGAAACTGTGTGCGCCTGCTGACAAGGCACAAAGCTGGGAATCCATTGATTGGAAGAAGGCGGAGGCCTATGTTAAAAAGCTGCAAATGCGTATCGTAAAGGCTCAAAAAGACGGTCATTACAACAAGGTGAAAACCCTGCAATGGCTGTTGACGCACTCTTTCTATGCCAAGGCATTGGCGGTAAAGCGTGTGACAAGTAATAAAGGCAAAAATACCGCTGGTGTAGACCATGAATTATGGAAAACGCCAAAAGGCAAATTCGAGGCGATTGAAAAACTCAAACGCCGGGGCTATAAGCCCCAACCTCTCAGACGGGTGTACATCCCGAAGAAAAACGGAAAATTACGCCCGCTGAGTATTCCGACGATGACAGACCGCGCCATGCAGACATTATATAAGTTTGCATTGGAACCATTGGCAGAAACTCTAGCAGACCCGAACTCCTACGGTTTTAGAATTGGAAGAAGCACACACGACGCTATCGGGCAATGCTTTAACGATTTGTGCAGAGCCGGTTCCCCTCAATGGATTTTGGAGGGAGATATTAAAGGGTGCTTTGACCATATCAGCCATGACTGGCTGATGGCAAATATTCCAATGGATAAGGAAATGCTCGGAAAATGGCTGAAATGCGGCTTTGTGGAAACCAGAAAGCTCTTCCCAACGAAAGAAGGAACACCACAGGGCGGCACAATATCGCCAGTCCTGATGAACATGACCCTAGACGGTCTGGAGCGGATTCTAAAAGAAAGATTCCCAATGAGACGGACGGTGGCAGGTAAAACTGTTTACGACCAGATTAATTTCGTGCGATATGCCGACGACTTTATCGTCACCGGGAAAAGCCCGGAAACTTTGCGTAACGAGGTTATGCCGCTCATCGAGGACTTTCTGGCGGAGCGCGGCCTGCAACTCTCCGAGGAAAAAACGGTAATCACACATATCAGCGACGGTTTTGATTTTCTTGGGCAGAACGTTCGGAAATACAACGGAAAATTGCTCATTAAGCCGTCAAAGAATGCGATAAAATCCTTCCTCAAAAAAGTGCGGACTATCGTTAGGGAGAACAAAACAGCCACACAGGACTTGCTCATTCGCAAGTTAAATCCTGTCATTCGTGGTTGGGTCAACTACCATCGCTATGTAGTTTCTGCGGATATTCTTGGATTGGTTGACCACAGGATTTTCGAGTGCCTATGGAGGTGGGCTTGCCGCAGACACAAGCGAAAAGGTAGGAAATGGATTGCCAACAAATACTGGCACCATATTGATAACCGAACGTGGACGTTTGCAACAGAGCCTGCTTTCCGCGGTAAAGATTTCGACGAAAAATACCTCAAGCTGGAATACGCGGCAAATACTAAAATCATCCGATTCAGGAAAATCGCCGCCGAAGCTAACCCATTCGATGAAAAATGGACGGGATATTATGAGGAACGTGACGGAGAAAGAATGCTGAACAGTACCAAAGGACGGGAAAAACTCGTTAAAATCTGGAACAACCAGAAACGGTGCTGCCCTGTATGCGGAGAAAGAATTACATCCGAAACAGGATTCAGGACGCATTTTAAAACCGAAAACAACAGGAAATGGCCCGCTATTATGGTACATACCTGGTGTCATCGAAATCTGCATGAGCCAAACTACTTGATTTGAGCCGGGTTTCGTTTTACACGAGGCCTTACGATAGGCTTGAGCCGTATGACGGGAAACTGTCACGTACGGTTCTTAGGGGAGGGGCTGGCAGCAATGTCAGTCTCTTACCCGACATCCACTCGGAAAAGGATATTTTGAAGCTGGTGACAACGCTGATCGCTAATACCAAAGGCGAGGGCAAGGCCGGAGACGATTTCTGGGTCAAGGCGGAAACATTGCTGTATTGCGCATTGATTGGATATATCCACTATGAAGCTCCGGTGGAGGAGCAAAACTTCTCCACCCTCATCGAGTTCATCAACGCCATGGAAGTCCGGGAGGATGACGAGGAGTTCAAAAATCCTGTAGACCTGATGTTTGATGCACTGGAATCGGAAAAACCAAACCACTTCGCAGTGCGGCAGTATAAGAAATATAAGCTGGCAGCCGGTGTAGTAAGTTTGAAGAGACTTCTTAATCAATCAAATTTAAAGAGTTGGAGCTCCAAAATGATTAAAAAGTCTCTTGAGGCTTATTTTTTTACCTTAAAGAACAAAATTGTATTTTGTAAAAAACAATTTCAAAACATGTCCGTATTTTGTTTCGTCAGTACAGAGATTGTGTAAGGAACTTTAAAAAGATGACACGAAATCAAAAAAGATGCAGTAAGGGGGCTGTAAAAAGACCTCTGAGCATTTCGTTTAGTGTAAGAATCTTTTTTACTTCTTACACGAACCTTGAAAACGAAACAGCCTGCCCGTAGTGATACCAGAACTGAATAGGCATTCAGCGTGTCTTTTTTGGTTAATACGTCCCGGAAACATCAGAACCCGGTACAGGAACGGATATGGGATGAGAACAGGCAATTAATAAACAAAGGAAGGAGGACATCTGACTATGACAGAGAAACAGGGATTCATGACAGCGTTGTATGAACGTCTTAGTCGTGATGATGAATTAAACGGGGAATCCAACAGTATTTCAAACCAGAAGAAACTGCTGGAACAATATGCAAAAGAACATGGATTTACCAATCTTGTTCATTTTACTGATGATGGTATCTCCGGTACAAGATTTGATCGCCCAGGCTTTCTTGCCATGATGAAAGAAGTAGAGTCGGGGAAAGTCGGAACGATTCTGATTAAAGATATGAGCCGAATGGGAAGAGATTATCTGAAAGTCGGACAATATATGGAATTGCTGCGACAGAAGAATGTCCGCCTGATTGCAGTCAACGAGAATGTAGACAGCTTCCGGGAGGACGATGATTTTACTCCATTCCGAAATATCATGAATGAATGGTATGCAAGGGATACCAGTAAAAAGATAAAATCCACTTTCAAGGCGAAAGGAAAATCCGGCAAGCATGTGGCAAGTACAACACCATATGGGTATCTGAAAGACAAGGATGACCCGAATGTATGGATTGTTGATGAAGAAGCAGCTGTAGTTGTACGGAGAATCTTTCACATGACAATGGATGGGTACGGACCATATCAGATTGCCAAGGCACTGAAAGAGGATAAGGTTGAGATACCAGCGGTTCATATGGCAAAGAAAGATGCCGGATTATGGAAAGGCAGAGTAGAAGAAATCAAAGATCCTTATGGCTGGGGCTCTTCTACTGTTGCAGGCATTCTGAAGAAAAGAGAGTATCTTGGTCATACAGTGAACTTCAAGACCAGAAAACATTTCAAGGATAAGAAAAGCCATTACGTATCTGAAGATAATTGGACGGTGTTTGAGAACACGCAGGAAGCCATTATAGATCAGGAAACTTTTGACAATGTACAGAGAATCCGAAGCAATGTGAGAAGATATCCAGATGGATGGGGAGAAGCCCACCCCTTGACAGGTCTGATGTATTGTGCAGACTGTGGTTCCAAAATGTATGTCCATCGAGTAAATAATGGCAAGCGAGTACCACAATATACTTGTTCTGCATATTCTAAAGTTCCGGTTGGAACACTCTGCCAGACACAGCACAGAATTAATGCTGATGTGGTTATGGAGCTGATTAAGGAACTTTTAAAGGCTGTTGCGGAGTATTCACAGTTGAATCGTGAAGAATTTTTGGAGACAGTAAAAAAGGCACAGACTTCACAGCAGTCCAGTGAGATCACAAGATTGAAAAGCAGATTGGCAGAGGCAAAAAAGCGTGTGCAGGAACTGGAAAAACTGATCTGCAGAATTTATGAGGACAATATTCTTGGCAAGCTGCCAGATGAACGCTATGCGATTCTTGATGGACAGTATTCTAAAGAACAGAAAGATTTGTCGGCAGAAATTGCAGATATGGAAGCTGAATTATCAGGCTATGAAGAAGGTCGCAGATCAGCGGAGAAGTTTATTGCTCTGGTTGATAAATACCAAAATTTTGAGGAATTGACCACTTACATGCTGAATGAATTTGTAGAAAAGATTGTGGTGCATGAGCGTGACCGGAAAGGAAGCGTTGAGACGACACAGGAAGTGGAAATCTATTTTAACTTCATCGGCAGATATTTACCGCCACATTTCGGTGAGGTGAAAATGACACCGGAAGAAATTGAAGAAATGGAAAAACGGGAAGCCAGAAAAGACAGGCTTCACCAGAATTACCTGAGAAGAAAAGCAAATGGAAAGCAGCAGGAATACTATGAACGGACAAAGGCAAAAAAGAAAGCCGAACTGGATGCAAAAAAAGAAGAGATCCGGCAGGAAGATATTGCAAAAGGTGTGTTCATTCCGCTATCACTGCTTCCCCCAGCAGAACCGAAGAAAGGAGTTGCATCAGCATGAGCAAATTAGAAAGAATCATTCACGATAACAGTAATGGTCTGGATTATATCCTTGTCGGGGAAATCTATCTGCCACTGATCGCAGTACCCGAAGAGAAAAGAGAGATTGGTTTTTATGGAAGTCTTCACAGAAACTATCTGAAAGATTACAAGAGTGGCTTGTATTCCTATCTGACATTGAGTGGTAAGCTCTGGACGTATCTCGCAGATCTGAATGAGCAGTGTTTGGAACGCAGGGATTTCCTCATGGAACAGATTATGGAGCAGGAAGGCATTACGGAAGAATTGAAAAGCAGAGATCAGATGGAATGGGTTCGCCGGGCAAACAATGCAAGAAGCCGGGTAGATGAAATTATTTTAAATGAACTGGTGTATGTGTAGGAGGGACTTATGAGATACTGGATTGAATATGCAGACGGAAGATGTTGTAATTTTGCAAACAGCAGAAAAGATTTACTGGACTGGCTGAAACTTTTGAAAGATGAAAAAATCGTTGATATCCGAAAGATTTACAAAAGCGGTGTGACAGATTCTGTGATAGACAGCTATCGTAGTTATCTGAAACAGTGAAAGGGGTGGACAGTCATGGTTGTTGTAAGAATTATTGTGAAAATCGTATTACTGCCAGTGCGTATATGCCTGACAATGATACAACTGGTGGTTATGTTCTTCACATGGCTGTCGGCAACGGTATTTCATATCCTGTCGGGGATCATCTGCATTACAGCAGTTTTAGGGTATGGATTCGGACAGGAGACAGGCACAGAAGCGGTCAGGATGCTTGTGGCAGGTTTTATACTTTATATCCTGCTGTGCTTTCTGGCTGGGCAGTGGTGTGGCTGGAAACAATCAAAATCAGATTGATGAAGTAGACCACTGGAGAAAGGAATAGGATTCTTAAATGAAGATTACAAAAGAGATTGAAGAATTTATCAACCTGACCATAACGGAGCATATGGGAAAAGAGTATGCAGACTGGAAACTGAGCCAGCCGTCTGTGACAGAACCAGATGAAGTTGAGGAAGAATATAAAAAAGTGATTGCCACACTTCCACAGAAACAGGAAGAGGCCATTACAAAATATTGCGACCAGATATTTAACAGTGGAGCAGAGACAGAAGAATTTTTCTACCGGTTGGGACTGAGGGACGGAATGAAACTTAGGAAGAATGTTAAAATGGTTCTGAAGCAATTATCAGAATGATACATACAGGAATTATCTGAAAAGTGAATGAGTAAAGGAAAGGGCATTAACCGTAAAAAGTTAGTGCCCTTTGTTTTACCCATTTTTATATTTTCACAAAATCCGATGCAGAGGATTTTTGAAAAACAGACGGAACGGAGATCCTGCTGAAGGGACAGCGGCAGGAGTTACGTTTTGTCTGCTGGGAGTACAGAGGGCTGGAAGTCCTTTGTGCCCAGATTGCAAAGAGCGGCAGCATCTTGCTGGGGTTAAGGGGCAAAGCCCTTAGCAGGTTAAGGGCGGCAGCCATTGCCCAGTGATATGGCGTTTCGCCATATGGTACTGGGTACTGTCTGTAACGGGGACAGAGACTTTTGGAAGCTTCGCTGCAATCCCCTCCGGGGAAACAACTTGAAAAAAGGAGAGATGTGAATTGAAAGGCACAAGGCATAACGGCAGATCTGGGAAAGACGGTGTTTACAATCCGCTTCACAATGACCGGAGATTTGACCCGGAACACAGTGAGCATATTGACAATGAACGTGTCCGTCAGAATATTTACTGGGACTGCTATCAGGGATATACCACAATGGCAGACCGGGGAAAAGAGGATAATTTTTCTTTTAACCAGATTGAGATGGCATACTATGTGGATCATTACAGCGATTATGTGATTAACCAGAATAAACGTCATGAGAAAGCAAGACACCCCGACAGATGTAAAGGGGTGGAAGATGTTCTGAAAAATAAAAAGACCTGTCCGGAAGAAAGTATCTATCAGCTTGGGACGATAGATGAACACGCTTCTGTGGAAACGCTGGTTTTGGTTTTTGATGAATTCAAGAAAGAGTTCGATGAGCGGTTTGGTTCTAATGTGCATATCATTGACTGGTCACTGCACATGGACGAAGCGACTCCGCATATTCATGAGCGTCATGTATTCGATGCTACGAACCGGTATGGGGAGATTGAACCGAAACAGGAAGCGGCACTGGAAGAACTTGGCTTTGAACTTCCGAATCCGGAAAAGAAAAGATCAAAGACAAATAACCGTAAGGTTGTTTTTGATTCTGCCTGCCGGACAATGTTCCTGGATATCTGTAAACGTCATGGACTGGAAATTGACGAAGAACCGTCCTATGGAGGAAGGCAGTATCTGGAGAAACAGGACTATATCCGAATGAAGCAGAAAGAAGAGATTGCGGTTCAGCAGGAAATGCTCAATCAGCAGAGGGATAAGGTCAATGCGAATCATCTGGAACTTGCAAGGCAGTCAAACCATGTCAGGGCAAATGAAAAGGTTATCCAGTCACAGAAAGAAAAAATAGAACAGCAGGAAAAAGAATTTAAAGAAAATTTCATTTCCAATTCTGACCGGATTCTAAGTCAGGGCGAGCTGATTGAAGAACAGAGAGAGGAACTGCAACAGCTTACCCTCCGTATTGAAGATGTGGAAACCTTGCTTGACGAAGTATCCAGTGAAGCCTATGACAAGGCTGTGGATAAAGTCGCAGAGGAAACAATGCGGGCTACCAGAAAAGATGACATTCGTCTTGCGGAAGATTCTAAGAGATGGATTCAGAGTCCGGAACGTAAGGCATCACGAAAAGAAAAGGAATATGCGATAAACAGGCTGGACGGTCTGATTAAAAAAATCGAATATGCGATGGAAAAAGCTGTTGTGAGGGTTGTCCGTCAGTTAAAACAGCCAGAGAAGAAAAAAGCCGTTGTAGAAGAAATCAAAAAAGAAGTGAAGCCGTCAATCAGAGAAAAACTTGCATTGAACGTAGCAAAGATTCAAAGAGAAGAGGCAGAGAGAAAACAACTGAATAAAGGAAGATCACATTCCAGTGATCTGGAACTATAAGGGCATTTTGTTGATTCCGTAAGGACAGGACAAAGTGCTTTTTTGTTTTTTGTGAAAACTTGCTTCCCAGATTTGGGAAGCAGATTTAAGAAAGAGAGGAAACGAATTGGGATTATTTGATGAAGTAAAACAGAATGTGACCGTCCGGCAGGCTGCGGAGAGGTATGGGTTAAAGCCCAACAGGAGCGGACTGATCCGCTGCATTTTCCATAATGACAAATCACCCAGCATGAAAGTTGACCGGAGATATTATTGTTTCGGGTGTGGCTGTACAGGAGATGCCATTGATTTTACGGCACAACTGTTTGACATTGGATTGAAAGATGCAGCCATGAAGCTGGCAGATGATTTTGGGATTCCTTATTCCGGCAGGGACAGGGGATCACCGCAGAACAGGAGAAGCGTTTCAGCAAAAAAGCCAGAGCCGACACCAGAAGAACTTTGGCAGAAAAAACATCTGAGATGCCTGAGAGCCTATCTGGATTATCTGAGCCTGCTTCTGGAATGGAAAGAACAGTATGCACCAAAAACACGGACAGAAGAATGGCATGAAAAGTTTATGACTGCTCTCAGGGAGTTGTCAGTTGTTGAGTATTATCTGGATATCCTGCTCTTTGGGGACAGGGCAGATAAGGAAGCACTTGTAAAAGAAAAATGGAAGGAGGTGGAGCGGATTGAGCAATGCGAAAGAGAAGATAAAGGAGATCGCCACAAAAGAACAGAAAGATGCCATGAAAGAAATGTTCCGGATGGTAGATAAAAGCAAAGTCGATGAAGTGAAACAGATGCTGGAATATACACAGAAAGGAACTGCGAAAGCAACGGTTGGAAATTATATGGTTGTGCTGAGAAATGATCCGCTTGTGCGTGAGAGTATGAAATACAACAAGCTGACAGGCAGGATTGATATTGTAAAAAAACTCTGGTGGAATGAGGAAGTCTGCAAGCTGGATGATGATGGCAGGACTTATTTCTACTATTTCTTTGAACGCTATTACAAACTCACAAGTGAAAAATGTATGGATAAGGCACTTCGCATAGAAGCCAACAGCCGGGCATACCACCCGATCTGTGAGTATCTGGAACAACTGGAGTGGGACGGGCAGGAGAGAATCCGTTATGTTCTGCAACGGTATATGGGGGCAGATGCTTCGGATTTTGTCTATGAGGTTGTGAAGCACTTCCTGATGGAAGCATTAAGCAGAATCTACCGCCCCGGTTGTAAAGCAGATGAAATGCTTTGTCTGGTAGGTCAGCAGGGAGCCGGAAAATCCACATTTTTCCGTTTTCTTGCATTGAACGATGACTGGTTTTCTGATGATCTGAAGCAGTTGAATGACAGTAAGATATACGAGCATCTCCGGGGACACTGGATTATGGAAATGTCGGAGATGATTGCTGCAATCAGTGCAAAGAGCAATGAGGAAATCAAGTCATTCCTGACCAGACAGAAAGACACTTACCGGAACCCTTATGATAAATATGAGGAAGACCGGAAGCGTCAGTGTATCTTTGCAGGTTCAACGAACACAAGGCAGTTCATTCCTTTTGACCGTACCGGGGCAAGACGGTTCCTGCCGATTGCTATAGACAGCAGTAAGGCAGAGAAGCATATCCTCGATGATGAAAAAGAAGCCAGATCCTATTTTGACCAGTTGTGGGCAGAAGTAATGGAAATCTACTGGTCAACGGAGAATAAGAGCAGCCTGTTGAAGTTCTCAAAGGAAATGGAGCAGGAGATCAGTGAATACCGAAAACAGTTCACACAGGAAGATACGATGGCAGGAATGATACAAGGCTGGCTGGACGCTTATAAAGGTAGTCATGTATGTTCCGTCCAGATCTGGAAAGAAGCCTTTGACCATTTTGACCGGGAGCCGAAAAAATTCGAGACAAATGAGATCTGTTCCATTATGGATACGCAGATCACTGGCTGGAAGAGAGCCGGAGTCCACAGATTTTCAAAGGAAGGATATGGCAGACAGAGAAGCTGGATCAGGGAAGGAGCAGAAGAAGAGGGTGGCAACGAACCGGATAAAGATGGATTTACAAAGCTGACGAAAGCAGAACAGTTGGAGCTGCCATTTGATCTGCCCGACAGAGAGAAAGGCTGATTTTGATGCCGAAAGGCTACTGATTACCCGGAAATTTACTGCTTGTTGACATTTTTGTTGACACCAAAATCCTTTGTATTTACCGGTGTTTCAGCTACTTTTTAACAGGTGTCAACAAGAACATTCAAAAAACTTTTCAATAGTATTTTGGAAAACAGAAATAACTACCCGAAAAAAGTTTCAAACCCTATGTTGACACTTGCGTTGTCAGCGTGCCGATAAACTCCCGGCAGGGACAGAAGCAAACCTCTCTCTGTCGGGCACAGGAAAGAAAGGAAATAGATGATTATGGAAAAAATGATGAATAAAAAAACAGAGGGAAACACATTTACAAAGAAAATCGGGCAGACAGTATATGTTGTCCGCTATCATTTCAATGAAGATGCAAAGGAAACCATGCAAGAAAAGATTAACCGGATGCTGGTTACAGAAGCAAGCCGAAAGGCAATGCAATAGATGGGGGCAGAGACAATTGGAATTGAGATATGTTTGAAAATGTGATATGATTTGAGCAACAAATTAGAAGTTATAAAGGAGAAACACTATGGGATTATTTGGTAAAAGCAAAAAAGAGCGAGAAAAAGAGTATATGAACAGATTAGATGTTCCATTATGTTTAAAAGAAGACTTTGAATTGATTATTGATGATGTATTTACAATTATGGGGGGGGTGGAACAGTTGTCACAGGAAACATATCAACAGGAATGTGTAGAGAAGGAGAAAATGCGTGTGTTTATAAAACAAATGGAGGTGTATTAGAGACTATAATTACTAACATCGATATACATACAAAAGAACGAAAATCAAATGGTTGTGGATATAAAACAGAACATGTTGGACTTGGGTTAAGAGGAGTTTCTAAGGAACAATTAGAAAAAGGAGATAGAGTGATTGTAAAGAATGCCAATATGTATGGAATGTAATTACAAATTCATGTTTGCAGAATCAAGAAAACTGGAATTTGAGGTGATGAAACTATGACAGAAATACAAATTGCATGGTTAGAATTGATGACAGTTGGAGGTCTTGGTGTAATATTGGTTTTACTAGGAGTTACTTTCAATATCATTGTAAAAAGACAGAATCAATTGTGTACAAAGCAGACAGACGGTATTGTTAAACAATATGGGTTTCCGGGAAATGGAAGGGTGTATCCAATCGTGGAGTACTTTGTGAATGGAACTTGTTATAAAACAAAGAAAAAATTTCGTGGAATTAAAACAACGCAAATATCTGGAGTACCCGTACCGGTGAAATCAGAAGTCTATGAAGATGAAAAAGGCTGGCTACATGTAAAAACTGGATCCATTGCAAATTTGCGTCAACTTGCAGAGCAGTTGTGGCCTATCAACAGTAAGATGACAGTTTATTATAATCCAAACAATCCTAAAAAGTGCTATGTTGATAGACCAATTTCAAAAAGTTTTACTTCCATGATGTTTATCATAATGGGAATAGTAACGATACTCTTGAGTGTATTGGTATTCTTTTTGATGCAGCTATAAATTACAAAAGATAATTGGTAATCAGACAAAATTCAAGTTTGTAGAATTGTAAAGGAATAATATTATTTTAAATGAGCTGTTCGGATTAAATGCGTTGCCCTCTAACGGGTCAAGGATGAACCATGATACAATCAAACTTGAGTATGGTATTAAACATCAAAATATTCGTAATTTCCTTTTAGTTAAGAAACAAATATAGTAAGAGCAAAATATCGCTCTTTTTTCATTCAAAAATAAGTTATACTAGAAACAGAGGTGATATCCATGATCAACAATAAAGAGAAAAAAATGATTCAAAGATATTGTATATATCCAAAGATTGCAGTGGTTGCACTCATCTTTTCATTTGTACAATGTGCATTAATAGTACCATTAGAGATGATAGATGATTTAGTATTCCAAAACAAAGGTTTTCAGCCTACAGGGATGTTTACTGCATTAGGATTTGTCATTATATATGTTATTATATTCTGTTTCTGTGCACTTGCCCCTAAGTTTGGAATGAACGGTAAGAAATGGAAATCTCTTATAGGTAGATTAAATGTGAAACAGTCAGAAACAGATTATTCTAAAGAGGTATCTGCTGCTTTGGCGTCACAAGCTGTTGGTCGATTCCTTAAAGAAAGTGATAATGATACTGCAAAGAATATAGGAAGTGCTATGCAGGTGGCTGGTGCAGTAAGTACAGTCTCTACATCTATAGATATGTTATCTGAAGCAGGAAGTAATGCCGAGAACATGGCACATGCTTATAGAATCCCTATTCCTGATATAAAAAAACAACTCATTGCCTTTGCAGTTATCCCAATACTTATTGTAGTCGGTACTTATATACCTCAATATATAAAAGGAAAGCAGGCAATGGATCAAAGAATTGCAGCTTCTGCAAAACAAGTAGAAATAGTAAAAAAGGCATTAGAACCTGTATGTGTAAGAGTACATGCAGACAATCCAAATGAATCACGTAGTAGATCAAGTTATACTGTTATGGGATATTTAAGAGATTCAGGTGCTACTGATTGTTATGTTCATGTTCAAGTCAATAATAGTGGTACTATCATCAATATCTCATATGTAGAAGGTGTGGATATTAATAAGAGTTTAGAAGAGAATTTAATGCAGACAGAAAAAGATTTTGCGACATTACAAAAGTCTTTTGAGAATTTAAATGTATCCGTATCTAATCCTGAGATATTATCTTATCAGGCTATTCCACAACAATTTAAAGATGAATTTCTAAATGGGACATTTTATAAGAGTTTCCGTTTCTATGATCAGGATGCGCCTATCAGTTTGTCTTGTTCATTTGATACAGAGACAGAAGATCAGTTTGATGAATATACAAGACCTAAAATTCATTTCTTCTTAGGATCAAAATAGACACCTTATGAATAATAAATTTGATGAACAAAATGATACAGTCAAATTTCAGTTGTTAAACTTATTAATATTTTATCACAGGCACACCTGAAATTCTATTTAAATTCATTTGCTTTGAGGATGCAGAATGATTTAAATATCCCAACATAGGCATACTTCTTATTGGACACGGAATCTTTCTTGTAAGAAAATTGGCAGTTGTATATAATAGTTACAGACCACAGAAAAAGTGGAATAAGCAGAGGAAAATGGATGATTATGAATTACGAAGGTATTTTAGAGTTTAAAGGAACATGGAGAAGGTATCAGGCAAGGGTTTTGGAACACGCAGACAGGTACATGGCAGATGGAAAAATACATATTGTAGCGGCACCCGGATCCGGGAAAACGACATTGGGAATTGAACTGATCCGCAGGATGAACGGAAAAGCACTGATTTTGGCACCATCCATTACGATCCGGGAGCAGTGGATCGCAAGGATTGAGGAAGCTTTTTTATGTGAGGGCATACAGGGGGAAGATTATCTTTCACAGAATTTAAAACAGCCAAAGGCGATCACGGTTGCAACCTATCAGGCATTACACAGTGCCATGACAAGATTTCAGGGAATACAGGAAGATGCAGGTGAGGATAGTGGCACAGGCACAGACGAGTGCCCGGCGAAAACAGAGACAAAGGAAGTAGATTACAGCGGTTTTGATCTGGTTGGGACGATGAAAGAGGCTGGGATCGAAGTACTCTGTCTGGATGAATGCCACCACTTGCGAAGTGAATGGTGGAAAGCATTAGAAGAATTCAAAAAACAGGTGAATAACCTTAAAATCATCGCTTTGACAGCAACACCACCATATGATTCCACACCGGCTATGTGGACGCGGTACATGAATATGTGTGGAGAGATCGATGAAGAGATTACGATACCGGAGCTCGTAAAAGAGGGAAGCCTCTGTCCGCATCAGGATTATGTTTACTTCAACTATCCAACAAAAGAAGAAGAGAAGGAAGTCAGACGTTTTGAAGAACGCAGTAAAGCAATGACAGAAAAAATCATGCGGGATACTCAGTTCCTTACGTACGTAAGAAGCCATAAGGGGTTCAGTGGACAGCTCTCAGATGATCTGCTTCTGGATAATCCGGCATATCTGGCATCACTGTTGATTTATTTACAGAGCAAAAATATTGCAATTCCGTCCAGATTACAGAGGCTTTTGGGGGCAAAAAAATTACCGGACATGAATGTGCAATGGATGGAGCGTCTGTTACAGGGATTCTTGTATGATGATGTGGATTCATACCTGTGTGACAAGACATATCGTGAATTGCTAATTGCTGATTTAAAATCCGACGGTCTGATAGAAAAGAAAAAAGTCGTCATGACGAAAAGTGCGGCAGTGGAAAAAATGCTCACAAATTCCCTTGGAAAATGTAACAGCATCCGTGATATTGTGTTCCATGAATATGAGGCATCCGGTCAGGATTTGAGGCTGCTTGTTTTGACAGATTACATCCGGAAAGAATATGAAAAAGCAATTGGAAATACAGAATATGATGTTAACTCACTTGGAGTGCTTCCGTTTTTTGAGATGCTCCGTCGTGACAATGAAAAGAAAAACGAACAAATCCGTTTTGGGGTGCTTTGTGGAACGATTGTGATCATTCCGGCAGAGGCAAGAGAAGCATTAGAGCAGGCGATCGGAATGAGCGGAAAAGTTACATTCAGCAGGATCGGAAATCTTTCTGAAACAGATTATCTTAAAGTGACAGCGGTTGGAAATGCACATTTTCTCACAGGGGCGGTAACAGATATTTTCTCAAAAGGCTATATGCAGGTGCTGATCGGTACAAAATCGCTGTTAGGGGAAGGATGGGATTCTCCTTGTATCAATTCCCTGATCCTTGCAAGCTTTGTAGGCTCATTTATGTTAAGCAACCAGATGAGAGGGCGTGCCATCCGTGTGATGAAAGAACATCCGGAAAAAACAAGTAACATCTGGCATTTAGTCTGTTTAAGACCGTGGAACGAAGTGCTAAAGGCAGATGACAATCAGATCAGTGAAGATTACAGTATGCTGGAGCGAAGGATGGAACATTTTCTCGGTCTGCATTATACAGAAAATACGATTGAAAATGGAATGAAACGGTTGTCAGTTATTAAAACGCCATTTAATAAAACGAATATTGACAGGATTAACAGACAAATGCTGAAAATGTCGGGGCAGCGCGATACGTTAAAAGAACGTTGGAACAGTGCACTTGCAGTCTATGACAAAATGGATATTGTGGATGAGACAGAAGTAAAAGACAAATTTGTCACAAGTGTTGTTTTCTGGGATGCGATTCTTACAATGATCCTGTCAGGAATTCTGTGTCTGATCGGGGCAATTGGGGCAGGTATTGTTGCTGCAGCGTCCCAAAATGGTATCCTGGCCGGAACCTGTTACTTCTTCATTGCTGCCGGACTGGCTGGAATTATGATACGTTTCCCGAAAATTTTCATGTTGGGAAGTCCGCTAAAAAGATTAAAGGCATTTGGAAATGGAATCCGCAAAGCATTAGAGGAGCAACAGCTTCTGGAAGAAACACACTGTAAAGTTGAGACAGAATCAAACGGACCGGATAACCATATTATTTATCTGTCCGGTGGAAGCGGCAGGGATAAAGCGTTGTTCGCACAGTGTGTCAATGAATTTTTTGATGTGATCGACAACCAGCGTTACATACTTGTGAAAAAGAAGGGACACAAAGGACTGAATGGTTTCTATGCCATTCCAAATTGTTTTTCGAAAAAGAAGGAGGATGCGGAACGTTTTGCAAAATGCATGCATCCGTATATCGGAAATTATGACTGTGTGTATACAAGAAATGAAAAAGGAAGGGAACTTCTGTTAGAAGGCAGGGTGAAGGCACTTGCCAATCGGGAGGAGCGGTGCATTTCCCACAAAAAAGTAAAAGGGGCGTTAGAGTAGAAAACATATTGACAACGAAATATAAAAAATTTGTAGAATTCAAAATTTAATATGAAATGTGAGATAGAGCGTATGGAAATAAACTATACGTTCTATTTTTTTGCC
>ENA-UAMB01000934-UAMB01000934.1-human-gut-metagenome-genome-assembly--contig:-NODE-934-length-16270-cov-7.549121_pt1 | contig 16270 bp, 10 predicted proteins | sample MGYA00243707_ERZ654484 | MGnify/ENA primary metagenome ERZ654484 (study PRJEB26926, sample SAMN06164464) | human gut metagenome | biome: ENVO:00009003; feature: ENVO:2100002; material: ENVO:00002003... | reverse complement strand
TCTGCCTGCTGCAACCCACACGATACCAAGTGTGATGCAGTACATGATCATGGACATACCCGGCATCATAAAGGTCATGACACGGTTTGTAAACAGCTGTGTGCGTGTAAGCTCACGGTTAGCCTCATCAAACCTCTTTTCCTCCTCCTTTTCACGGCCGAAAGCCCTGATAACGGAAAGACCTGTAAGAATCTCACGAGAAACAAGGTTTACCTTGTCTACAAGACTCTGCATAATCTTGAACTTTGGCATAGCAATGCCAACCAGTGTGAAAATAAAAACCATGATGGCAGCAACCGCAATGGCAATCACCCACTCCATGCCGGATTTGGTCTGCGCCACCTTGATGATACCACCGATACCAACGATTGGCGCGTAAAGCACCATACGAAGCATCATAGTAGTAACCATCTGAATCTGCTGTATATCGTTCGTGCTTCTCGTAATCAGTGATGCCGTAGAGAATTTGTTAATCTCGGCATTTGAAAAGCCCACAACCTTTGAAAAGGTCTTCTCTCTCAAATCCCTGCCGACAGCGGCACCGACCTTTGAAGCCGCAAAACCTACAACACATGCTGCTATAAGCATAATTGCTGCAAAGGCTGCCATCTTGGCTCCTGCCTTCCACAGATAAGCAACCTGATTGGCATCCACGTCGATTCCTGCATTCTCATCACACTTTGTCGCAAAAGTTACACCCATGGACTTTAAAGTAGCTGAACCCACCGCATCGATTTTTTCCTGCACCTTGCTTCTTATCTGCTTTATCATGTTATCATCGAGCGCTACTCCCTGCGGGATAGCCGATGCATCCACATCCATCTGCTCACCCGACTGAAAAGCCTGATATGCCATGACAAGAGGAACCAAAAGCTCCTCATCCAGCTTATCAAGTGTGTCCGAATCAGCTGTCAGCTTGTATTTTGCCACACTGTCATCAGATTTTGAAGCATCCTGCGCCTCGTAACAGTCCGTAAATTTTTCTTTCTCGTCAGACAGCATAAATGTCTGTGCCATCTGATAATCCTCCGATGTAATCTCCTTTGGCAGGATATGCTCAATGCCATGATCCTGGATACCCACATCAATGATGTCAGATGTGTACGCAGGCAAAGCCAGATCACAATAAGCCTGAGCAATGAGAAAAACAAATATTAATATGATCCATCGCCAGTATGGAATCAGGTTTTTGAAAATTTTACTCATAAACGTTTCCTTTCTTTCCGGTTAATTATCCCCCATACACGAATGCAAAAATATCCGCAATCGTGCGCATACTATCTATTTTATCAATAAGCGCGGATAATTCAATAAAGAAAGTATAAAGAAACAGTAAAAAAACAGAGACCATACAAGCTGTTTCGCAGCTCATATGGTCTTTGCTATATGGAAATATACATAATCATATATAAACGCTAATCCAGATCTGCAAGTCCTACACGCTGTATCTGGAAGGTCTTGTATGCCTTAGCTGTTGGAATCTCTTTACACTCACCACTCGCCAGTGACTGATAAATCTTACTATATCCTACGGCATAAATCTTTATAGAATTAGCTCCCTCCGGTAAAACACTCAATGGTACCTTTACCTTATATGTCTTGTTATTTTCAAAGAAGTTCCTTGGATCCTTATTTAATTGACTGTTTTCTTTACTGTTATTTATCCGTTGATTTTCAGTTCCGTCATTATTCAGTGAATAGATATCCCAGTCCACCTTCTTTAAGTAAATCTTATTATCTCCGGTGCCAATCGTTTCATCATTTGGATTTTTTTGCGGATCCTCGATATAAAAATCCAAATAAACAACAGTTTTTTCATCAATCTGATTTCGCACAAGGTTTGAATCCTTTACCGTAAAATAAACATCCTGCGTACTGTCTGCACCATCTAGTCTGGCATCCGCTTTATTAGCTGCTTCTTCTTCAATGGCATCATCAATAGTTGCATATAATGTAGTTATATCATTTGAATCAGTATCTGCATTCTCCTTAAGATAAATTGACGGCTCATGAACTGATGCACTATATGCAGCAATCATAGTGTTTATATAAAGTTTCAATTCATCCTCATTATTTGAGAAATCGGAATGTCCTACACCTGAGTATGTTACATTTCCCATTGTGTAAATATAATAATTATTTCTTACATCCTTTGGAGACTGCTCATAAACTCCAATATCTGACAAGGTATACCATACAACAATATCACTCTCACCATCACCATCAGCATCCTGATTCATATCCAGCTGGTAGTACTGATTATGAGTGGTAGCTATATTTATTTCGTCAGCAATCTTAAAAGGATATGTGGTAATCTGTCCTGAATTAACCTTGACTGCCTTATTAGTATAAGCTTGAACATCATCATTACCAACTAGCCCTGAATACAGTCTGTACTCACCATGATCATCACCATTATCTTTCCACTGATAATGATTTAAATCTGCATAAGTAAATCCCTGATTCTGTCTGACAATAACTTTTTTATATGATTTTGGCTCATATGCAATATCAGTGTTATTCTTTTCGGCGGTCTTTACAGCTTTATCAAAATCCGCATCAGTACGGTAATCAGTACTGTACAATGTATTGCCCTTCTTTAAATACTCATTTGACAGTATTCCATACCTGTCCAGTCCGACAGAATCACGAATTTTAGAATTAAATTTATAGCCCCAGAAATTATTATATGGAGTATCAATTTTATTATTACAAAATGACGTTGTATCATGAGCAAACAATACCGGTTTTCCTGACTGGATATATGCTTTTATATTATCGAGATTATTATTAATATCATAACAATCACCAAATCCAATTACAAGCATATCGTATGTCTGCAGCTTATTACATACCTCATTCATTTTATCTACGTCGTCATAATAAACTGTTTCTATATCCAGGTCAAAATCCTTCACTTGACTAAGTAATTCATGAAACTTCGTCGTATCGTCATTCTTCTGTACCTGCATATCAAAATTTCCATTATACTCCGGATTATGCTTCAAGTGTGAATTAATCTGAAGAATCTTGACTTTTGTAGGACTGCCTTTTGAATTTTTGACATACACATATCCGGATTTCTGATCATATCTGTAGCTATTTGTAGCCTGACTTACACGAAGCTGCCAAGGCATAACTCCTACATAGCCATTCGGCAAATCATAGACCAGTTTATAATTATAATTGCCTGCATTCAGACTATACATATATTTACCATTATCACCCATTACCGGATTCACAATAGTACCATCACAATATATTTTTATCTTATTTGCATCTATTCCTTCATTGGTTGTCGAAAACTTACCATCGGAATTCGAATCCAAAAACAGCTGTGCATTAAAACTTGCTTTGGAATCAGCACCTCCTGCATTGTTTATTGAAAATTCCAATGTGATCTGGTTATTACTAATCTCAACATAATCTGTATCTTTTACTTTTTCCTGCTCCTTGAGTAATATTTCAGGTTTTTCAGTAGTCAGGTAGGTAATAAGCTGCGCTGTCTCATTTGACTTATTTTTTAAGTCTCCATTGCTGTCCACTTTAAGAACATTATCTTTATCTTTTACATCACATAAAAGGGTAAAAACATTTGAACAGTTATCAATGTAATCCTCATTAATTCCACTTTCATACTTGCTATCATTGCTGAAAAAGCCATCTGAAAAGACGACAGGAAAGCCCGCCTTTATATAATCCTCAAACTCTGAAACCTTCTGCTTTGTGATATCATTTCCTGAGCCTCTGTACGTGTTTGGAGCAGTTATATAATATTTGTTATGTCCATTTTTCCTTAATGTAAGAGTTGTATTAAGCTTATCTCCACCATTTATATAATCAGTATCCAGCAATCCCGCATGACCATTCCTGAGCATTTTCTCTCCCCAATAACCTCTATCATCGCTCGGATCTATAACAACAATGTCACCAACATTTGAGTATTTAAGCCCATTCATGTTCCAATCATTATATACTGTATGACCATCTTTATCATAATTCAGATTATCGGCTACGAGTCCCATATATATCATGTCATAGTTATTAAGGTCCTCTATTCTTCCAATAAATTCAGCACTCGTAACCCTTGTTATTTTAACCTTTTTTTTCTCCGGGCATCTTGATCCAAGCCACTTTGTTAGCTTATCATAATTTAATGCGCCAGACTCATTTTTTACAGTTCCGGGCTCTATATCCAGAATGTTCAGACTATCTGTCGGATTTATAATGTCTCTTTTATCAACATACGATATGATATAGCTTAAAACTATCGCCTTTGAAATCTTCTTGTCATAATACGCATACTCGTCCTTTCCAAGAGTTTCATTTTCATTTTTCCTGCTTGTATTCTCTGAGTTGATATACTCTGCTATCTCTCCAAACCCCTGATTCTTGGCCTGATTTACAAATTCAGTCTCATCCTTGCCTGTACAATCAAGAAATGACGTATTGAAATCCTGTAACAGAAATGCTGCTCCATGCCCTTTATCATCTTTTGTTGGCTTTTTATATATATTTCCCGGAATGACATAAATATTGCCGTTTACGTAGCCATTTGGATGATTACTATCTACTCTGGTATCAAACTTGATCTTCCCCCCATTATCATCATCATACCAGTTTACGCAAAATGGATCTTCATACTGACTTGGATCAATTTTATCAATAGCTAATTCAGCATAATTAGAACAACATAAAAGAGCTGCCAGACGCTCCATATTTGTATGATAACGAAAATTCCACGGCTGGTCAACGTTATCCTTTACCAGACTGTAATCAACAATAACAGGCATCATGAATCCACTCTCGTGCACTCTCTTAGCAACATCAAATATAGTCTTTCCCTTAATGTCATTGCCGTAACCATATGGAGCACTGCCGCTGCCGTCTCCTCCACTGATATAGAGTAAATCCACATCAGACCAGTTTATATGGTCCATCTCTGCCGGAGTGACTGTCTGCACATTAAAGGACATATTATCACTCTTACCTGATCCATCCTGATTAAATACACCGTTTCTAAATAGCTCGTTGTTTGTGAAACCACCCTTTGTGTATATTCTTGTAACATTTACAGGATGATCCAAAACTCCGTTTTCCTTTTTTTGAATTTCATACTCACCGCAGCCCTCACCGGCAAAATTATAAACCTGACTACCCTCTTTGATATTAAAATATCCCATCTTTCTGGTTTCAGACTGACTGTTATCCGGATTCAGATTAATGTAAGGCTCCTTCTCATCCAATACTGCGCCATATTCCCCGGACTGATCCTCAAAAAACAATTTTTTTTCATCGTCCACCTCATAGTACGTCACACCTTCATTTACCACCTCATCAGAAGGAACATATTCCATCTGCAATGTATAATAGGTATATGTATCATAATCCGCTGTATTTGAAGCTTCTGTATTATCAGCCTTGTCTGCCGCCTGAGCTTCATCGCCTTCTGCTTTTTTATAGCTCTCCGCAAGACCTGCATATTCATATGCTAAACTGATATCACTGTTGTCAATACGGTAAATCGCTGCATGAGGATCACTTTCTGCGATAGAATTCATGGTATGCTGGTCTGCAATAGCATAGGCACTCTTAACCTTATAAGCCTTTTTGGTAACATCAAGATTTAATCCGTCTGTTGTTTTGGCATTAAAATAATCATAATTTGTGATATTTATATGCTCATCAGCTTCCTTAAACACCACTCCATAATAGCCTCTTACCGGCTTCGTCTCCTGTCCGTCCTCAGACACCAATGAGGCTGGCATATATACATAATGATCCACATTCTGATTATAATTACCACATGGATTTCCATCTTTAACTGCCGGAACATACTCCGTATCCAGTCTGTATGAGCCTCCATCTTTTCTGACCATTTCATAGTTCCTTGTACCGTTTTCACCGGCCTCAAGGGTCTCCGTCCCTGCAAGATCCAAAGGAGTATTACAATCATCAACTCCTTTTGTATAGCTTTCACTATACGGTGACCAAAATAGTGGCCTACTTTTATCATTTGCATCATCAGTTACAAAGTCATGATAATCCTCATAAAACAAACGATACATACAGTATGGGCGATAGATTGCTCCTGAACCTATTCCAGTACCATTATCACCAATTATGGTTGAAAGCATTTGCCTTGAATTGACAGGCTCCTGACCTCCAATAAGATAGCCTATGGAAGCCATATTGTTATATTCCTGCTTAGATGGAACAACCTCAACTATGTTGAAAGGTCTGTCCTTGCCGTGCGAGCTTACTATATTCGATATTCCATTGAAGGAAACATTTGCCTCAACACTCGTTAAACTGTCATAAATCACAAGGGTCCCCACAACGAGACATACTACCAGTATGAGTGTTATTGGAACCACTATTTTTTTTCTTAATTTGCTCATTGCGATTGCTCCTTTGTAAAAAAATACTCTGTTTATTTTGGTCATTAATCATCTCATAGTATACTGTTCCGTTAGTTACATCCTTGCCTTTGTAATATATCCTTATTCCTTAAGGTTCTGCCGGTGCAACATACTCCACATCTGCTCAGGCCGGCACCTTATTGCGCATCGTAAAGTTCTGTTTTGAAGTATACTTCTTGTCACCTGCCTTAAAGTCCACGACAATTCCAACAGAGTTCTTGCTTTCTGCCTCGCTTAAATCAGGGGTAAAGCCTGTGACATTTTCTGCCATAAGAGATTCCTTGCCCTGACCATCTGCCTTCACCACACCTGTTGCAGGATCCAGTGTATCCTTTCGCAGATAAATTTTGTGCTCTGACGGTCTGTATATGATATTGTATGTACAATCCTTGTTGTAGATAATCAGCTTGCTGTCGGATGATGCCACCTCCACCGGCGCTGCCACTGTAGCAGGCTCATACTTGACACCCTTTTGCGCTTCAATTATCAGGTCTCCTATCTGATTCATCGTAAGCTGTGCCTCATACTGTAAATCTACATCCTTTGAAGCGTACTTATACTGCTTCGTGCTCGTACCGATAAAGCCCGCAACGGCCAAACCCAGTATTCCCATTATCGCCATGACAATGACAAGCTCAACAAGTGTAAAGCCACTGTTTTTCCTATTATTTGATTTATTCATGCGCTTTAAAAGTTTCATGGTTCATCTTCCTCTCTGATTTCATCATACAACCTTATAACAGCCTTGCGTCAGAATAAAATATTCATCATTAAACTATGTAAATTACTCACATACCACCTTGCCGGTCTCCTTGTATATCGTGATAACCTTCTCGGTGCTGTTTTTTTGAATCCAGATACGGCTGCAGCACTTACCATTGGCATCAGGCTTTTGTGCACCTGAGCTTCTGTCAAACTGAAGCACTATCTTGTCTGGGCTGTTCAATTGTGTCTTATCACTATAATCATCCTTCATTGAATAGTAAACATCAATCCTGCTCTTTCCGATTTTGCTTTGAGCAGATACCGTACCATTTATAGTCGTCTTATAATAGTAGGCACCATCTGATGCATCCTTATATATCTCAAGAACTGCGCTGTCCTTTCCCATAGTGGTGACCCTTGTTTTGTTAATTATCGATTCAATATTTCTGGCACACTGCTTCACCTCAACACCCATGACCGAGCGAATGGATATGGTTGCCGCACCTATGAGTACGACAGATATCGCTATCACTACTATAAGCTCTACCAGAGAGAACCCACCATTATTCTTTTTTTCTTTTACAGACATATTGGATTCCTCCCTTGTATATATCGTCAAAATTTGTCAAATATAAATATTTCGCAGCTGTTTTGCGCCTTAAAAGCCGCTTATTTTCTACTCCTTGGTCCAGTTCTGGTATGTAATGAGCGTAGCATAATCTATTTTTGTATCTGCCTCCTTCTTATTTGAAAAAGAAGAAACATTACCCAGATAGTTGGCACCGTCCATGAACACATCATACAGGTGCAGTGCATCGTCTGCATCACTTACCTTTTCAAGAAGCAATGCCTTAAATAGCTCCTGAGTACCATTATCAATCTCGCACTGTTTTTTGTTTACAATTATCCTGCCCTTTGCAACTATGGTACCTGTAAAATCATCATTCAGTGTCACATCTCCTGTAGCAACAATTATATCCACATTGTGTGATTTGTCCTTTTCACCATAGGTGTAGTCGCCGTTTATGACAATTGCCTGGTATTTTTTCCCCTGATACTCAGTCTCAAATATATGTTTATTACCGGAATTTTGCACTATTTTCTGCAAATTGGTATTGTTAACTATATTTGTAAAAAGCGAAACACTTTCTGCATTTGTCGGTAAATCCGAATAATTTGTCAAAAGCTTTGAGTTTAGTGCGGTATACGTGCGCTGTAAGGCATCCGACTGTGCATCCATGTCCACACCATCAGCTATGCCCTTCAAAAGGCTTAGATTGTTGCCATCGTAGATGCTGTAATTGCCGGCAGTATAGATGCTTGCAGCCTCATTTACCTGTATGCTGTCAGTATAGAACTTAGTGTATCTATTGAGCTTGTCTCTGTCTGCACCAAAATAGTCTCTGTAATACTCTGCAGCCTTGTTAGTTGGCAGATTGACATAATAGTATACAAGTCCACCATTATCATCAGTAGAAGGAACAAAGACCTTCTTTATATAGTTATCGATTGTCTTTGACTCCGGCAGATATGCCGAAAGAGCCTTACCTGTCTTTATGCTGACCACATTGGCATTTATCTCAGTATACTTTGGCTGATCCTGTCCGGTTGCCGTGATATCCTTGTACTCCTTATAGGAGAGTGGATTCTTGTTGTAAAGCGATTTGGCATCCGCACCATCTCCACTTGTGCCTATGCACTCAGGCGGCACAAGGTATGCTATCTGGTCACCCTTTACAGAGATTGACTCACCCATGGCCACATTGCTGTTTTCTATACCCACACTACTTGAGTTTGAGTTTACAATAGCCTGGGTATTGATATATGCGGTTCCTGCCAACATAAGCTCCCTGATATTTGACATATCAAGAGATGCCTCTCTGCCGTTTATGATAATAGCAGAGCTATCGCCTGCGACAGGATTTTCCTTGTCATTGCCTCCGTTGCCAAAGCCGACGTACTTCGCATTGTTATTCTTATTATTCTTTCCAAGTGTGACCTTTGAGCCTGTACCCTTTAAGGTCATGTCATCTGCCACATATGTCATGCCATCTAAATTGACTTTTGCACCATTTACATTTATATTGCTTGTCCACAGCTGACACTGTGAATCAACAGAAAGTGTACTGTTATTGCTTACACCCGCCATGTTCTTTTTTATCGTAGCAGTATCTTTTCCGGCAAAATCTCCCACCTCTATATCGCCCTCTGCAATCATATAGCTGGTATCCTTTACATCAAGTGTGGCATTGTTTGGAATGGTAACACTCGTAGTGGAAGTTCCTGTGCCTGCCGCATTTTTACAGCCGGCATAGAGATTACCGGATAAATTCACTTTATTATTAGGTCCTGATGTAATTTCCAATCCTTCATTTCCTACAAGAGAATATGTAAAAAGCTCCGGAACTCCTCCCGATGCTGTAAAGCTCATGGACGGAACTCCCAGAGAAATATCTGTCTCTATTATTGATTTAAATCCCTTTTCATCGGTATACTCTACCCTGATGCCATTGATGACTGCGCGGCTGTTGTATACCTTGAGCAGTCCATTTCCCTTTTCATCGGCATTTACCGCCTTGACCTCAGCGTATGGCTTTGAGTTTTCGTCTGTGAGCTTACTATCCACATAGGCTTTAAGCTTTTCAGTTTTATAGTGCATACCGGTATTGTCAGACTCAAGACTTCCCTTTAAGCTCTTTAAATACTCCTGCACAAATATACTCTGTCTTCCGGCCTCATTTATGCTACTGTCAGAATAATTCTCCATAACCTTGGTATATCCTGCTGAGTAAGCCTTGGAAATATCTCCCTGCAGACCGGTACATATCTGATCCAGCACACCCTCTGCCGAGTAAAAGTTGTCTGTATTTTTTTCGTCCGTCACCTTCATCTGGAGGTTCATAAGTGCTATCCACAGCACAGTCACAGCTAAAACAGCCACTATAGCCATTGCAACTACAACCATCACAAAGGAAGCACCACGGTTATCGTTACGCTTCATAATTAATACCCCATGCTTCCGGTCATCGTGACAACCGGGTCTTTATCCTTAAATATATCATCCAGTGAAGCCTTGCTCTCGTATACAGCCACTTTCACATCATACAGCCTTTCAGATGCCTTGCTTTTTGTCAGATTCTTTATATCGACAATAGCCTTTACCTCATTTGGGTTTACATTGTTATTGAAGCCATATATAGCCTGACTTGGCTGAGTTTCTTTATCCGGATTTCCCATATCCACATTCAGATTGGTGGCTATATGAGTATAAGCGTAACCTGTACGGTTTCCCGGCTCACTTACCTTCACATATGCCTTATATGAACTCTCCTTTGTGCTCAGCTGTGTCTGATCCGATATAGTCTTTTGCTTTACAATGTTTACCGTGCAGTCGACCTTGTCCTTGTTGTTTACAATGATGACATCATTTGCAGTATCCCATGTGTTGCCGGTCGATGTGTACCATGGATTGTAAAACAGATAGACATTTCTCAGATTATGATTCACAGTATCTGAAGAATTGTCGTAAATCACCATGGTATAATCATCCTTCAGTGCACTATTCGGATCCGGAAAAGTCTTTCTTACTCCATTCTTATTGATAGAATACGAATACGACACCGTCACCTTGGTAGCCTTATTGCTCGCAGCTCCACTCTTTTCTATATCAATTGTGATAGTTCTCTTTATATCACTCTGTTGTACACTGAGACCCGGATTCATATTGTTAAATGCAGCTATAATATTTATAGCAGAATACCTGTCTGCACACATGCAGTCGAAATTTGCGTCCATGGCCGACATATCTGCCACCTCGTCCATGTTGTACTCTGTAACCTTATTGTCTTTCTTGCCCGTTGTATGGTTTACCTTTGTCGCGTCAGATTTTGCATCCACTGTCACAAGCGCATTGTATTTCTTTGTGCCTGACTGCACGCCTGACATATAGAAATAATATCTGTGCGCATCCGACTCCCTGAAATCCCAAAGCGATGTATCGCTTATTTTGGCTGATGCATCAGTCTTGTGGATACAGCTAGTAATGACATCGTCCTTGTTTACAATCTCAGCACTGATATCCTCAAGCTTCTTTACATTATGAAACTTGCCCGACTTCTTAAGAAGCTCACATGCACTGCTTCCATCTGATATATTAAAGCCGTCCGCCACGTCAAAGCCCTCAGATGGATAGTTAAACTGATATGCCAGTGTCTTCATGGAGTTCTTCTCAATACCCTCCATAATGTTTGTCGCCAGATGTGTAGCATTCATCTCGTTTTTTGCCTTTACATTGGTCTTTGTAGCTGTGACAAATGCATTCAAAAAAGGAAGCACGATTATTGCGAGAATAGCAATCGACACAATAATCTCCACAAGTGTTACTCCTCGATCATCGTTTTTTAGCTTTCTCAAATCTGCTTCCTCCCCTCTTGTATTTTGTTATCTCATAACTCGATAATCTAATATTTGATATTTATCACTTACGGTCTCAATAACCCGCTAATCTAATAATCTAATATTATAATAATCAGTTAGTTTGTTGTACCAAACAGATTATTCGTACCATGTGGTACTGCAGGTATGTATGGTGCCTCATATGGCTTATCAAGTCCATACAGGAAATATGAATCCACAAGCATCTCACCTGTCAGCTTGCCTGTCGAATCATCAAAGCTCACATTAAGTGTGCTGATAGTCTTCTTCTGCGATGAACCAATCACCTCTCCAAGCATAGCCTTAAGCCCATGATACTCTGTCTTGAATGCCATAACTGTGCTGACATCATAAAGCTGATAGCCTGTAACCGTAGACTTTGCAGAGCTTGATGATGTGCTGCCATCAGCTGCACTGCCATCGCCTGTCTGTGACTGAGAGCTGTTGCCATCAGCGGTCTGAGAGCTCTGCGAACTGTCTGCATTACTGCTATCCGTGGTACTGCTGTCTGAACTGCTTCCTGACGAAGAATCTGTACCTGCATCGCCGGTCGGATTATTCACATCAATAGCTGTCGGTGAACCGACTGTAAGCTCTGTAATATTTGTATTGGTAGATTTCTCGATAGCAACCGCATCCATGATGCCGTTTTCTATCTGTAAATATGAAGGGAAATTGTCATATACCTGCTGCATGGCATCAGACATATCCTTTGTCTTCTTTGTGTAGTCATCCGCCTTTGACGCAAGTGCTGAAAGCTGATTGTACTGTGATTTCAGGTTCATATTTTCGTTCTTGAGTGAATCCCTCTTATTAGACTGTGGAATAAAAATCAAAAAATATGTCAGTGCTAAAATGGCAACACCCGCTAATATAATAAGTAACTTTTTATCTCTCGTTGACATCCTAACACCCCCTACTGATTTGTACTGTCTGTATCTGATGAACCACTATCCGTCTGTGTCTGTGCCTGCGACGACGCATCCTCTGAGGTATCAGCTGACTCACTGCCCGTGCCATCCGCCGATTCAGAAGCAGCACTGTCGTCTGCCTTTACATATGTACACTCTACTGTGAACTGAACCTTTGAGGCACCGGTCTCATCAACCTCCTCTGTGATGGTTGACACATTGGATACCATGATACTCTCAAATGTACGAAGCTGTGCAATCACATCAGCCGCTATATCCTTGCTGCCTGTCTTTATGGTCATCGAAACACCATCAGTCGTAACAGACATATTCACAAGCTTGGCCTCCGATGGAAGCTTCTGTTCCAGCTCATCCACAAAGCCCGTTATCTCATCATTCTTGTTGGATGAGGCGCTCTCAAGAAGCTTGGTCCAGTCATAGTCCTTCTTGGTCTGGTTGTACACATCATATATATTCTGTGCATATGATAAATCAGAAACACGCGCTTTAAGTGTCATATTGTCTGAAGTTAAAACAAGATTTGAAAAAATGCTGTATGCTGTAATACCAACTGCAGCTACAACACACAAGCCAAAAATGAGAAGCTGCACTGCAAAAGAAACAGGCTTTTCAGCTTTCTCCCCTTTTGGTACCGGAAGAGGCTTTCCATCCGGACCAACAGGTGGATTTCCCTGCATCCCTGCCTGTGCGCCTCCAAGTGGCATGGCACCTGCAGCTGTTCCTGCCATAATCGAAGCACCGATTCCCTTGTTTTTCTTACTGTCAAGTATATCAAGCGGGCTCAGTGAACATCCGACACAGTTGAAATACTCTGCAAGCTTTGCCTCTGCGAGGTTTATGCTCTTTGCCACATGTATGCCGTCAAACTGCTGGAGCGGAACCACCTTGACATTCAGCTCATTGGTCAAAAGCTTTGAGAGTCCGCTGAAATCAGCACCTAAGCCAATGAGGAAAATTCTATCGATAGGAGTATCTGAGTTTCTCGACTGATAATAGTCTATCACTCGTCCGAGACTGCTTATCAGATTGGAAAGCGAGTATGACACATTCAGGCGAAGCTTCTTAAAGCGCTCCGAATCAATCTCATGCCCCATAGGATCCATGCCGCCGTCCGCCGGCTCATCAGGTACTGTGCCATCAGACCTTATTGCAAGGCAGGTCTTTCTGCGTGCCACATCAACTGCATCGGTAAATGACAGATACTCTCCAAAAAGCTCACTATCCTGAATCTCCTCTATAGCATCAGCAAGTCCATAGTTGACACTGCGCTGCAGCTTTACCATGCTTCCATCCATTACAGTCAGTGTGGTAGAAACCTCATCCACCTTGACAGTCACCTTCACATCTCCTGGAATCTCTCTTCTCATGAGCTGCTTGATGGCATTTCCACTATAGTCAAGTGCTACAAGCTGCAGCCTGCAATCAGCTGCAATAGCACCATACGACAAAATAAGTTCATTAGGCACAGCAATAACCGAAAGACGTAATTTCTTTTCTTCCGGTCTGTCAATCTTCTCTATAATCTGATGTACCAGCTTGTACTGGCTCAAATCCACCGGAAAATAATCCGATGCATTCATTGCAATCATTTCCTTAAGCTGTTTTTCCTTAACAAGTGGAAGCTCAATATCTCTGCTTGCTATACGCGCAGAATTTAACACAAAAACAGCTTTTTTGGTGGCAATCTTCTTTTCCTTCAGCTTACTGTATAAGATAGAACGAAACATCCCATCCGGCTGTACCACTCCATCATTAATCATCCCCGGTGGTGTCGGAAAGCCGAACATATTGTAAATCTTGGGGTTTTTTGCTTTGTAATCAATCTCAACTACTCTGGTAAGGTTCTCCCCTATTTCAATACCGAGTACCCTATTTGCCATAACCTAGTCCTCCGTGTTTATCTTTGTTTTACACTGCATGCGTCTGTAAAACATTCGTAACTGTTCAGTTGCAAACATTCTATATATATTTCGGCATATCTGTGTTTTCTCTGCTTTTATCTCACTGCTTGTCGTACTACTTGTTTTATATTAAGTACGCTATATTATAACACACTTTTCAAAAGCCTGCGAGTGTCAAATATGCCGATATCATTTTCTCACCCCATAGCATCGAAATAAATATTCCGGCTGCTAAGTACGGTCCCATCGCAAGTCTGTTGCCTGCGTTTGTTACTTTCATACGAATCAGATGTATCACGGAACCGATGATGCATCCTAAGAAAAATGCTAATGTAATATTCTGCCAGCCTATCGCAAGGCCAGCACATGCCATGAGCTTGACGTCTCCGCCACCTATGGCTCTTCCTCCACTTACAAGAAGAAGGATTTCAAGGAATAAACTGACACAAAAAAATCCTATCACATATTCAGACCAGTTATCATGGTCTATAAACACATGCAGGATTCCAAGCACCAGTATAAATATATTGATTCCGAATGGAATTTCATATGTTCTCCAGTCTATCACACTCAGAACTATGAGTGCAGATGTAAGAAAGCAGTAGATGATACTCGTAAGCTCAAGTCCATTTACTGCAAATACTACTATGTATAATATACCGTTTAGTGCCTCAATAATAGGGTATTGAGGTGATATCGGTTCTTTGCACTTGCGGCATCTGCCACGAAGAAACAGCCAGCTGAAAACCGGCACCATATCGTACCACGCGAGCTGATACCCGCATCTCATGCAGTGGGACCTTTCGGTCACCACCGTCTCATGCTGCGGTATGCGGTAGATACAGACATTTAGGAAGCTGCCTATAACTATACCGAATGCAAATATTAAGATGTAGATGGGTATCAGGTCGGTCATGGTTGGGTGTCCTTTTATTTATTTTGCTACAATCTGTGTTTTATTTTCCTGTTTTACTTCATAATAAGCATTGTCTCCACCAGTAATTGCATATTCAGCAGTTCCGTTTGCCGGTGTATATGTAATTGTAATGCCACTCCATTTCTTACCCTTTAATTTTGCATTTGCTAATCCTGAATCAGAAAGTGGTTCTGTACTAGCTGCAGTATCCTCTTTAAGTGTTATATTACTACTTGTAAGTTCAACTGTAACAGCAGCTGGAAGAGTATCCTTATCTGCATAATATGATTTTAAAGCAGTAACAATGCTATCGCAGTTCTGTATATCTGTAGCCTCTCTTGACTTCTCAACATATTTGATAAGCTGTGGAGCAAGTACACCTACGAGCACTGCCATGATGGCGATTACAACAATAAGCTCTACGAGAGAGAAACCTTTGTTGTTCTTCTGTTTCTTTCCTAACTTTTTAAATACATTCTTTACCATAGTTTTTTCTCCTTTTCATTATAACATGGTTTTTTGAGCAAAGAGCTGTGCCCTATCAGCATCTCTTTGTTTTGTATGAGCTCATTGTACCATAATTTGAAGCATATTGCAAGTATTTTCTAGTACAATAATACTATTGGTGCACAGCTTTTTTCGCTTTTTTTAGCGATTTCAATCAAATTTAACCGATTTATTGCATTTATATCATATTTTTCATAAAAATCATCTCCGGGACTGTTTTTTGGCACAATGTGAGGGGGCTTCACTCCATGTAACCGGCTAACGCATAAACTCTCGCGAGAGAGTGTGCACCAGCCTGGGCTCATGGGATGAAGCCCCGTCCTACTGCCAGTACCCTCAGACAAAGAGGAAGCAGCCTCAGTGCTTTCGCTCAAAGACCGCCTCCTCAAATTGTATTACACTACAATATTAGCTCACAAGCCATTTTTTTACAGTTTCCTCATCAAAATCCAC
>ENA-UAMB01000911-UAMB01000911.1-human-gut-metagenome-genome-assembly--contig:-NODE-911-length-16582-cov-13.084105_pt1 | contig 16582 bp, 12 predicted proteins | sample MGYA00243707_ERZ654484 | MGnify/ENA primary metagenome ERZ654484 (study PRJEB26926, sample SAMN06164464) | human gut metagenome | biome: ENVO:00009003; feature: ENVO:2100002; material: ENVO:00002003... | reverse complement strand
TTGGTAGTGGAGTGTACACGTTCCAACGTCATTTTCTTCTTGATGTTGTTGCGGAACGTGCTGCTGATGCGCAGGTGTACGTTTTGGAATTGGACGGATTCGGAGCGGATTTTCTTTTTCTCGTCGTCGGTCTCGCGCAGGCATTTCAGTGAAGTGCTGAAGAATCCGAGTTCTCCCAGCTCCACGATGTTTCCGTTGGCAAGGAGGTCGCACAACTCGTCAATGCAGGCATCCAATGCTGCCCCTATCACATTCTTGGGCAGATGTTGGAAAGTTGCGATATGTTCCACAAACTCCTTTTGGGTATAAGTCCTTTTCGGGCAGATACGTGCATGGAGTGATTTCTTGTCTTCTTTCCCGTCGGGCGAAGGCGTTTCGTAAAGGTCGTAATACGCGCTCATAAGATATTTATTTTTGTTTATAGCGATAAACAGTTCTCGTCGCTTCGGGGAATTATTTTTGTCGCTAAGCGGATTAATTTTCTTCTTCCTAAAAACTAATCGTCCGACAACTGTTGCATTATCGTCCAACAGTTGTTTAATTATCGTCCGACAGCTGTCGGACGAAACAGAAATGGGTATGGGACGATTAATTCTTAGTGAACAAAGGTATAAAATATAGTGATACGAAGGGTAGTGTTTGGGGAGGAAAGTTTTAGTTTTCGGCAAAAGAGGGGGGATTGTTAAATCCCCAATAATAGGGACTGACCCGATGAAGGACTGGTCACTTACCTGGGGACAATTTGTCTCCAGGTAGAAATGGTAATAGATATAGGAAATGAAAGCAAATCACAACGTGTGTGCGTGTCTGTGTGTATTTGTTTTCCAAAGATAGTGAATCTTAATAAGACTCTCTCTGATTTCCCTACTATTTTGTATCTTTACACACTTTTCTTTATACATGAGTACTGACTATAAATAAATCATATTGTGGAAATAACCCAACGCATTCGTCTCCTCCTTTCCGAAATGAACCGGGGAGTATACGAAAAAGAAACTGAAATAAACCTCTCCCTGCTGGCAGCTCTGGCAGGCGAGAGCATTCTGCTCCTGGGACCTCCGGGAGTAGCCAAGTCAATGGTAGCCAGGCGGCTAAAGTCTGCTTTTACAGATGCCCGTGCCTTCGAATACTTGATGTCCCGATTCTCTACACCCGACGAGATATTCGGTCCCGTCAGCATTAGCCGACTGAAAGAATCCGACAAGTATGAACGTGCCATCGACGGCTATCTGCCCACAGCCGATGTCGTGTTTCTGGACGAAATATGGAAAGCAGGCCCTGCCATACAGAACACTCTGCTGACCGTCATCAACGAGAAACTTTTCCGCAATGGCGACAAGGAACTGCATCTCCCCCTCAAACTGCTCGTAGCTGCCAGTAACGAACTGCCCGCTCAAGGCGAGGGACTGGAAGCCCTATGGGACCGCTTCCTTATCCGCATTCTCTGCACCTGCGTCAAGCAGGAAGAGTCTTTCTACAAAATGCTGCTGGACGATTCTGCCGACCATCCGGAAACGACTGCCTGCGAATGGCAAATCTCCGACCGCGAGTATGCCGAATGGCAAGCTGAGATACGCCGCGTAACCTTGCCTCTCGATGTTCTTTCCTGCATCACAGCCATTCGCCACGGACTGACAAGCGTAGAGATGCAAGACTCCGACCTGCGCCGCAATGTCTACGTCAGCGACCGCCGCTGGAAGAACATCGTGAAGCTGCTCAAGACCTCCGCCTTCGTCCACGGCCGCACGGAAGTCTCCATGACCGACTTGCTTCCCGTCTACCACTGCCTATGGAGTGAGCCTGATGAGAGCGTTGCCATCCGTGACATCGTTATCCGTGCCTTATTCGTGTCCCACACAAAACAGATTGCCGGTATCGCCTCCTCGCTGAAATCCGATTTGAAAGTCAGCCGTGTGCGCGAAGCCCTCGACAAAGCCCGCCTTGCCGGCGACCGTAGGGACGATGACCTGCTGATAACGGAACACTTCTACTACCAGGTGGAGAAACATGGTACGGGCAACACCTACATCTTTATCGTGGACTACAAAAATCTGAAGGAGTATAGCACCAAAGATGCCCCCACCTTGGGTGTAATGTATGCCGACCCCCTCAATCCCAAGCGTACAATCATCCGTGCCTTTGCCGACACCAGTGCCATGAAAGAGGAAGGCACCGAACGCGTCACCCTCTACCGCGACGATAAGCATCTCTACATCAACGGTGTGCGCTTCCCCATGCGGCGTCTGCAACGAGGTGAGGAGCAACAACTCTGGCTGGGAAACCTCTCCGTCACCGACCGTGACTACGAGACGGAACTGGACGCCGCCGCCACCAGCATAGACCGCCTGGTAAGAGATTTGTCCGACAACCTTTTCGTCTCCGAAGAAGACAAAAAGAGCGTAGCTCAATACGTCTCCATCGTCCGCAAGGAAATAGCCTGGGCGCGTGTGGACATGCGCAAACTGAGATATGGAGACGAATAATCCTCCAGTAACCAAGAAGAAGATGAACACCACCGTCACCCGATATGACACCGCCTTCTATGTGCAGGCACTGGACCGTTTCGTTGCCACCGGAGAGTGCGCAGAGACGGATACCGAGCCCTTGTATGCCTATCTACTCTCTGTGATGAACGACTCCATGGTCAAGGTGCAGGTGCTGGGCGATGAGGTCTGTGCACGTATCTTTTACGACACCATGATTCAGTTCATCCAATTGAACTTGGAGAAGGAGAGGTACAACCTCCGGAAAAGCCAGTCGGAACGGACCGGGATGAAGCTCGTGCTGGAATGGTCCATGGCAAAGCGGAAAGACGGCTGGCAAGCCTTGCTCCAGCAGATTTCCGACAAATACCGGGAGTACGGCTTCGACTCCCGTTTCTACCGCAGCCACTTCGGCACAGAAGGAGGATATGCGGACGATGAAGTCTGGGAGAAAATGGTGGACGACTGGGAAGACGCCTTCCAACTGAAGATGCACGAAGAAAAGGAGAAAGAGATTGCTTTCCGCAAAGATGCCCTCGAGCGCAGGCTCCGTTCCAATCTGAAAGACATCCCCGAGTACATCCGCCAGAACCGGGTGGATAAGGACGAATTCTTCCAGACCTGGGGCATGATGAGCGGCTTGTGGAATACTGTCGACTTTGAGCGTATACGGAAAATCGTGCGCATCCAGCGCTCTTGCCCCGAGATAGTGAAAGTGGCCCGCAAGATGGGGCGTATGGCAGACGACGAAGGACGTGAGCAAATCCGCGTTGCCGAGGGAAACGTCTACAAAATGGAGCACTCCTCCAAATGTGACATCCTGGGCATCAGTACCGGCAACGACCTCAATACCCTGCTTCCCATTGAGCTTGCCCATTCCGCTGACAGTGAACTGGAAGATTTGTTCGTCTACAAATACCTTACTCGCAAGCTCCAGACCTTCCGTTATAAATCGGAAATCATGCAGCCTGCCCGGCGCATCGAAACCAAGCCTGCCCGTCCCAAAGGTCCGATGATTGTCTGTCTAGACACCTCGGGAAGCATGGCTGGCAAGCCGGAGAAGATTGCCCACTCCCTGCTGATAAAGCTCCTGGAGATAGCCGACCGTCAACGGCGGAACTGCTTTCTGATAGCCTTTTCCGTCTCCATCCATCCGATTGACGTAAGGAAAGAGCGGGCAAGGCTGCTCGAATTCTTCTCAAAGACAGCTTGCGGGGATACAGATGCCACCCGTATGCTAGAAGCCACGTTCCGCCTGCTCAAAGAAGGCAAGGAGTATATGAATGCCGATGTGCTTTGGGTCAGCGATTTCAAGATTCCTCACTCTTCACCTGCCTTTATGGAGGAGATTCGCCGTTGTCGGGAAGCTGGTACACACTTCTACGGTCTGCAGATTGGCATCACGGACAATGAGTGGGCACCATTCTTCGACCGCATTTATCGGGTGGAATACACTCCTTCGCAACAGTATTAAAAGTTGATATTTACACCTCCCATCACCGTGGCTTTCGGCATGGGGAAGCCTGCATTGATTTCATAGCGTTGTGCCAGCAGGTTTTCACCCTTGACAAAGACGTCGGCAAAACTGCACAGACGGTAGTTGGCACGCAGGTTCCAGAGTACGAAGCTTTCCTGCTTCTCCTTGCCCGGGGTGACTGAGGTATGAAGCCCCTTCACGTATTGTATACCGGTAGACAAGCTCCAGCGTCTTTGTGTAAAGTCCGTACCGGCATAGAGTTTGTGTTCGGGAGCCGCCAGTACCGGATTCTCCATGTGCAGCCAGCTATAATTGGCATTCATCTGCCAGTGTCGGTTGATGCGGTAGCCAAGGTTGGTTTCCACGCCCCAGTTCTCTATCTCTCCGGAGTTGACGTTCTTGCGCAGGGCAGGGTCTGTCATGATGATGTTGTCCCCGTTGATGTAGTAGAGGTTCACCCCATAGGACATGGCCCCTCCCAAAAGCTGCCCCGTAAAGGAGAGTTCATAGTTCATCAGGCTCTCCGCTTTCAAATCGGGGTTCTGTGGAGGGAACATGTACATCTCCCGGATGGTGGGGTTACGGAATCCTTTGCTCACCATTGCTTTCAGTTCCGCCTGCCGGGGCAGATGGAAAGCCAGTCCCCCTTGGGGAATCCATTCCGTGCCTACGTGCGAATGGTGGTCTATGCGGACACCGGCGTCCAGTGAAAGCCAGCTGTTGATGTCCTGCCTGAAATCCACATAGCCTGCAAATTCATCCATCTGCTTGTCCACACCGGGGATATGGTCGCCAATCTGCTGTCCGGGTTTTGCCTCGTCGATGGCGACAACCTTGTTCCAGGACTCTCCGCCGAAGTGCTGGTAATCGAAACCTACGGTCAGGCGGTTGCCGGTGAAGAGCGTGGCGCTTTGATACCACGATATGCCCAGCATCCGGTCCTTGGAGTTGAAGTGCGACTTCTGGGGCTCTTCTCCGGGGTGGTAGCCGTCGTTAATCCAGTGCCGGCCCCAGTTATAGAAGAAGCTCACGGCGCCGGAAGTGCGGTCGTAACGATTTTCCAGTGCGAAGGAGGTCATGCCGCGTGTGATGCGCGAGTCGTTGTCTATATACGGATTGTCGGCTTCGCCAGGATTGGAGGCGTTGAAGCGGGTGATGTTCACGTCGCCCCACAGCTTCCAGGTGTCGCTGAAGTCGTATCCCAGTTTGGCATATCCGCCATACTGCTCAAACTCCATGTCGTCACGGTGTCCGTCGGTACGGTTGTACGAGCCGGTCACCACGCTGCTGAAACGCCCTTTCCTTACGCGGTTGGAGACTTCCGTCTGCAGGGTGTTGTAGGAACCGTATCCTATCTGCGCATTGGTTTTCACCCCGTCCTCCTGCATCTTGCGGGTGACGATGTTGATAACCCCGCCCATTGCATTGGACCCGTAGAGGACGGAGGCGGGACCGCGCAGCACTTCCACCCGTTCGGTCATCATGCTCTGGTAGGCGTCGGCGATGGGATGCCCCATCAAGCCCATGTATTGCGGGTGTCCGTCTATCAGCACCAGCAGGCTGGTTGTAGGTCCTCCGGCTGCGTTTACCCCGGCGCCTATGCCGCGTAGGCTCATGCCTCCTGCGGCTCCCGTGGATACGCCGTAGCCCATGATGCCGCGGCTTGTGGTGAAAAGTCCGGGCACCTGCTCGGTCAGTGTAGGCAGGATGGAGGGCTGGTAGGTCTGTTCCAGTTGCCGGCGGCCCACTACGGAGATGGTCATTGGCAGGTGGCGGATGTCTGTTTCATTTCTTGTCCCGGTCACTACGACTTCATCAAGCTTGTAGCTTTTCAGTCGGAGGCTGTCGGCAGGTGCGGACAGCATACTACCCGGAAGGGCGATACTTATTAAAATTGCGGTTAAAATCTTTTTATTCATCGTTTATCTATGGTTCTTTTTGCAAAGTTATACAAAAAGAAGAATCTGTATATGATTGGTAATCCTTAAAATGGACAACCAGGGTTGAAGATAAGTCCGTTAAAGGGTTTCCTGCTTCAGCGTTTCCACAAATCGGTCTATCTCCTGCAGTTTCGCCGGGATGTCGATGCCTTGCGGACAGTGCGGGTTGCATTGGCCGCAACCGGTGCAGCGGTTGGCTTGGCGGAGACGGGGAACACTGCGGTCATAGCCTATCAGGAAGGCGCGGCGTGCCTCGCGGTAATTCTCGTCTTGGCTGTTCTGCGGCACGTTGCCCTCGTTGATGCAGCGGTTGTAGTGCAGCAGGATGGCTGGAATATCCAGCCCATAGGGGCACGGCATACAGTATTTGCAGTCGTTGCACGGCACGGTGGGGTATTGCAGCATTCGCTGGGCGGTATCTTCCAGTAGGGTAAACTCCTCTTCCGTACATGGAACAAGCGGGGAGAAGGTACGCAGGTTGTCTTGCAGATGCTCCATGTACGTCATTCCGCTTAGTACGGTCAGCACATCGGGGAAAGTACCTGCGAATCGGAAGGCCCAGGAAGCCACGCTCTCCTGCGGGCGGCGTTGTTTCAGACGTGCCATCAAGTGGTCGTTTAGGCGGGATAGGCGTCCGCCCAGCAGCGGCTCCATGATAACGGCGGGAATGTTGCGCTTCACCAGCTCGGCATATAGGTATTCGGCATCCGTGTTGCGGGTATTCACTTCTTTGGCATGTCGCCAGTCCACGTAGTTCAGTTGGATTTGTACGAAGTCCCATTTCAGTTCGTCGTGGCGGGAGAGCAGGTAGTCAAAGACTTCGATGTCTCCATGATAGGAGAATCCGAGGTTGCGGATGCGTCCGGCTTCGCGCTCTTTCAGCAGGAAGTCCAGCATGCCGTTGTCCAGATAGCGGGAACGGAGGGCTTCCATGCCGCCCATGCCGATGCCGTGCAGCAGGAGGTAGTCGATGTAGTCCACTTGCAGGTCGCGGAAGGAGCGGTGATACATGGCAAGGGACTCTTCGCGGCTGTGCGTGCTGGGACTGAAGTTGGACAGCTTTGTGGCAAGGAAGAATTTCTCCCGTGGGTGGCGTTTCAAGGCAATGCCCGTGGCGCGCTCCGACAGACCTTGCACATAGGCGGGGGAGGTGTCGAAATAGTTCACTCCGTGGGCAATGGCATAGTCTATCAGGTCGTTCACGGCTTCCTGGTCTATTTCGTCTCCATTCCCGTCGGCGCATTTCCGGGTGGGCCATCGCATGCATCCGTATCCCAGCAGGGAAACCCGGTCGCCCGTGTTGGGATTGGTACGGTAGGTCATCTTGTCGGTTGGTATCTCGCCCAGCGCGGCCGATTCGCTTTCCCCGTTGTTCTTGTTGCCCGAACAGCCGTACAGGGCTGCTGCCGAGGCAAGCGTTCCTGCACCGGCGAGTTTGAAGAAATCGCGGCGGTTTATCTTGTTCTTATTGTCTTCTTTCATTGTGATAGGACTGAAATTATAAATGGATATTTGGGATGATAAAGCTGCTTCAGATAGTTCTGTGCATCACATGGCCTTCCACATAAATGGCACTGAACGGACGCGACGGACAAAGGTTCTCGCATGCTCCGCATCCGATACAGCGTTCGGCGTTGACTACCGGTATCTTGATGGAGGCTTCGTCTTCCGGGTCTGAAGGAACCATCTGTATGGCACCGGCCGGACAATGGCGGGCACAGTTCCCGCATTCCATCTTGTCTGTGATGCAGATGCAATTCTCCTTAATCCATACGGCATGACCGATTTGGACGGCCGATTTCTCGGCGAGGCTTGTCAGATGGATGGCATCGGTAGGACACACTTCCGCACACTTGGCGCATTCGGGGCGGCAGTAACCGCGTTCGTAGGACATTTCCGGCTGCATCAGTTTTGTCAAGTCCGAAGAAGGACGGAGCACTTGGTTGGGACATACCGATATGCAGAGCTGGCAGGCTGTGCAGTGTTGTGCAAAGTGGCGGGCGCTCAGTGAGCCCGGAGGAGTGATGGGAGTGGCGCGCTCGGGGATTTTTTTGTCCTCGATGACAGCCAGTCCACCGTCCACTTTCTTCTCCTGCGCCTTGAGGGCTGCTGTAGCAGCAAACACGGCGGTTGTAGAGAGAAATGCGCGGCGGGCGTCGTTTACCTGCTCCGGTGCCACGGAGGTTTCCTGGGAGACTGTAGCGGAAGTCGGCTTGCGGCGTGTGTAGGTGATGGCACCTTTCTTGCATTTGTTGATGCAGTCCATACATGCCACGCAACGGCTGTAATCTATTTCGTGTACCTTGATGTTGATGCACGATGCCTTGCAGTTGCGGGCACAAAGTCCGCAACTGCTGCACTTCTTTGTGTCAATTACCGGTTTCAGCAAGGAATACTTCGAGAGGAAGCCAAGCACTGTACCTACCGGACAGATGGTGTTGCAATAGGTACGTCCGCTTCGCCATGTCAGCACGATGAGGACCACCAGAGTGACTGTGGCAATCAGCAGGGTAGGGAGACTCTTCATCCATACATCCGTTTCATAGAAGGCATAGCTGTCAGCACGTTCGGCCAGGTAAGCCAGTCCGTTGTTTGCCCATTGGTAGAGCGGGGAGAAAAGGCTGGAAACGATGCGCCCGTATGAGCTGTAAGGGGCCAGTAGCACGACAAAAGAGTTCAGTCCGCCGATAATGGCAAGTACGAATACTCCCAGCACACCGTAGCGTAGCCATTTCAGTGCAGGCGAGTAGCGGAAACGGTTCTTCTTCCGTTTGGCGGAGAGCCAGGAAACAATGTCCTGGAATACTCCCAACGGGCAGATGACGGAGCAGTAGATGCGTCCGAATACCAAGGTCGGCACTGCAAGAAACAGCACTACACCGATGTTCAGTGCCAGCACGGCCGGCAGGAATTGTATCTTCGCCATCCATCCGAACCAGGCATGCAGTGTTCCCGTGAAGTCGAGGAACAACAGCGTGATGAGTGCGAAGAAGATGACGGCAAGGGTCAGTCTGATGGTACGTAGCATAAATGTATTGTATAGCGGTTAGTATTCGTTCTTTATACCTTTTTTCCCATCTCGTAGGCTTCGTGCATGGAAGGCTTGTCGTTTATCTCGCCCACCTTCCAGGCACCCACGCCATAAATGGTGCCGCATTCTTTGGGCTCTTCCAGGCAGTCGAGGAAGCCACGGAAACCATCGATGGTACGCTCCATCATGGGGACACTTTCTTCGGCGGCGGCGATGATGAAGTAGAACTCCTTGTTCTTTATTTCAAGGTAGCGTGCGCAACAACGGTCAATCAGTGTCTTCATCTGCGCGCTCATGGTGTAGAAGTAGACGGGGGTTGCCATGACGATGACGTCGGCGGCAATCATCTTTTCCACCACTTCGGCGGCATCGTCCTTTTGTGGGCAGGGTTTGCCGTACATGCTGCATACGCTACATCCCGTGCAGTAGTTGATGTGCTTGTCTTTCAGGAAAATCTTTTCTACTTGATGTCCGGCTTCTGCGGCACCGCGCATGAATTCGTTGCACAAGAGGTCGGAGTTTCCATTCCTGCGGGGACTGGAGGAGAGGATTAATACTTTTTTGCTCATATTCGTTGTTCGTTAGTTAGTAAATGATTACGTGCTACAAAAATAGGCCGGTTTTATGAGAACGGCAGTATACAAATTACGGTTGTTGTTACCTAAATTACTGATTCATTCCAAAAGTATCTCCCGTTCGATGCCGGTGTCTTTCAGAAATTCCCGGTCGTGGCTGATGGCAATTACGGTGCCGGCGTAGTTGCGTATCGTTGCCGTTATTATTTCTATACTCTCGATGTCCAGATTGTTGGTGGGTTCGTCCAGAATGAACATATCCGGGGTATTGTCGGCAATCATCAGGCAGCAGAAGGAGAGGCGCATCTTTTCGCCGCCACTCAGTTTGCTGCACGGCTTGTTCCACACGTCGCGGGGAAAGAGATAGCGGTTGAGGATGGTTTTCACTTCATGTTCCGGCAGGTGGCGGTGGTTGAAAGCTTCTGCTTGTTGGAGTACGCTGCGCTCATTACGGACGAGGGAGTATTCTTGGTCCAGATAGACGGAGGTGAAGCCGGCACGCTCCATCACTCCGTCGGTGGGGTGCAATTCGCCCATGATGAGTTTCAGCAGGGTTGTTTTTCCACTGCCGTTTTTTCCTTTCAGGCTGAGGCGGTCGCCGCTTCTTAGCTGGAAGGTGAGGGGAGAAGCCCAGAGACTCTTTGCAGCCGTCTCCGTGTGGGGTGTTTCTGCGGGGGAGGCTGTATGGTCGGGATAATGGAAGTTGACGTTCCTTGCCGTAATCAGAATCTTGCCCGTATGCAGATGGGAGGTGTTGAAGTCTGTTTTCAGCTTGTCCGTCTGCGACAGTAAACTTTTGATGCCTGCCATTTCCGTCTGCAGCTTTTCCGCTTTCTCCGCATGTATGCTGCTGAGTCTGCTACTGCTGTTTTCCGCATTGTTTTTCAGTGCTCCCATCATGATGCGGGGAATCCCCTTTTTAATGGAGTTTTTTTCTCCCCGCACATTCTGTTTGGCCTTCCGTTCTTCTACTTCGCGTGCCACTTTGCGTACAAGGCGCAGGGCTTTCTGCTTCTCTTCTAGTTGTTGGGTGAGGGCGTTTTGTTGCAGGGTCTTCTGTTTTTTGTAGAAGTCGTAGTTTCCGCTGTAATACGTCAATCCCTGGGAGGAGAGTTCGCAGATGGCAGGCAACTGATTCAGTAGCGTGCGGTCGTGACTGATGACGAGCACGGTAGCCGATGTCCGTCGTATCAAGTTATACAGACGTTTCCGTCCATCCGCGTCCAGATAGTTGGTCGGTTCGTCCAGCAGGATGGCTGTTGGGTTGTGCAACTCCATGCCTGCCAGGAAGATGCGGGTCTTTTCGCCGCCGCTAAGTCCTTCCATCGGACGGGAGAGTGTGATACCGTCCAGTCCCCAGCTGTCGAGAGAAGCCTGGGCGCGTTCTTCCACGTTCCAGTCATCATTGAGCGTATTGAAGTGCTTTTCGGTAGCGTCACCGCTTAGGATGGCATGCAGGGCAGATAGCTTGTGGCTGATTCCCAAAGCTTGTGCTATTGTCTGCCGGTCGTATTGTCCGAAGTGCTGGGGCACGTAGTACAGATGTTCGGGGCGTAGCACCGTTCCCGAACTTGGTGACAAGTCTCCTGCCAAAATGCGCATGAGGGTAGACTTGCCGCAACCGTTATTTCCGGTCAGGGCTATTTTATCTTCGGAGTTGATACTCAAGTGGAGGTGTGAAAACAAGATTTCCTTATCTGCATGGATATAGCTAAGGTCTTTAATGATAAAGCTCATAAGTTTCTACTGTGTTTTTAGAAGTAAGAATGATAGGGGAGATGCAAGCATTCCCCGAAATTGAAATTCTCGAAGGGGAGGGGTACGGACAAACACAGCATTGGCTAAACATCTATATAGGTGATGCTCAGCGTTCAGTCTGAAAAAGCATGTTGATAGTGATGTTTACCGAAACGTGTTGTCTTTAGTCGGATATTCTCATCGGTGGAATTAATTGGTTAGTGGGTGCAAAGGTAATGATTTCCACTGAATAACAAAGGTTTTTTGCGATATTAATATCGTGTCGTCAAGAAGTTAATATCGTGTTTGCAAGAAATTAACTTCCTGCAGACACGATGTTAATACTTTATTGGTACTGTTACTTCATGGCCGAAGCATCGAACGAGAGTGGCAGTAATTCTCCCACATTCTTCAGCTCGTAGATTCCCTTTTTGCCATACAGCAACACCCGCATTGGCTGCTTGAAGCGCTTCTCCGTTTCGAGCATCACTTGCCGGCAGGCGCCGCAGGGCGGGATGGGAGACTCCAGGAACTCGTCGTGCTCGTTGCGTGCAGCAATGGCGAGGGTGGTTACTGCCTGGTCGGGATGTTGGGAGTTGGCATAGAATAGGGTGGTGCGTTCTGCACACAGCCCGGAAGGATAGGCGGCGTTTTCCTGGTTGGTGCCGGTCACTACAATACCGTTTGCCAGTCTGGCTGCAGCTCCTACCGAGAAGTGGGAGTAAGGGGCATAGCTGCGGTTGGTAGCCTCGCGGGCGGCATCCATCAGTTCGCGGTCGGCGGCATCCAGTTCTTCATAGTCGTATATCTTGACGGCGATTTCGATATTTAATTCTTTCATAAGGCAAAGGGTTATATTGTAATTAATGTTACAAAGGTAGAAATAAAAAGTGGAAATGAGAAATACGGGGCAATAGAATTGAATGACAAGGGGTTTAGGGTATTTGAGGTTGAAAGGCGAAGCCATCTAAAACCGAGGTAAAGCCAAGTTGAACCGGAGCTGCGTAACCTAATAATAACCTATGCGGTTTTAACTGGGAAGGTTATGAGGGGGACACTATTAGCGAATGTATTTCGCTAATAATAAGCGGGTTCAGTGACAAACGGCAGTTTTCGGGAAGGCAGATTAAGGCAAACACCCGAAAAAAATATGAAAAACGGTTTGTCTGCTTCGCTCCGCTCTGATTTGCATATCAATGGATGATTCTTCATAACGTAATTTTGAACCTAAAAAAAGTAGAGTTATGAAGAGTACATTTTCGACAATTTTTTATCTGAAGAGATTAGCTGTGAAGAAAGACGGTACAGTCCCTATCATGGGACGTATCACTGTGGACGGAACACAGACGCAGTTTAGCTGCAAACTGAACATCCATCCCGATTTGTGGGACACGAAAGCGGGACGGGCTACGGGACGAAGTACGGTGGCTCTGGAAACCAACCGTATGCTTGACAAGATGCGGGTGAAGATCAACCAGCACTACCAGGAAATTATGGACCGTGACAATTTTGTCACTGCGGAGAAAGTGAAGAATGCGTTTCTCGGCCTGGAACACCGCTTCCGCACGCTGATGACCGTGTACGAGCAATATCTGAAGGATTATAAGAAACTATGCGATGAAAAGATGAAGTCTGTCAAGACCTATGAGAAGTATGTGACCGTGTATAATCATCTGAAAGATTTTCTTTACCAACGGTATCACCTGAAAGATATTGCGCTGAAGGAACTGACATTGGCGTTTATCAAGGACTTTGATATGTACCTGCGGACCGACAGGCATTGTTGTAACAATACGGTATGGATTTATACGGCTCCCCTGCGGACAATGGTAAACGTGGCTCTTGATAATGAATGGCTCACACGTGATCCTTTCCGTAAATATGAGATTGAAAAGGAGGAAACGACACGCATTTTTCTTAATAAAGATGAAATCGCACGTCTTTTAGATACTCCCATGAAAAATGCCAAGCAGGAACTTATAAGGGATTTATTTTTATTTTGTACATTTACGGGCCTGGCTTTCGCGGACCTGTACAATCTTTCGGAAGAAAACCTGCGGACGTATTTCGACGATCATTTGTGGATAAATATTCCACGACAAAAGACAAATGTGGTTTCCAATATCCGTTTGCTGGATATTCCGCACCGACTGATCAACAAGTACCGTGACCTTGCAACAGAGGGGAAAGTATTTCCCGTTCCAAGCTATCAGGTATGCTTGTACAACATTCAACATCCAATAGCGAAACGGTGCGGGATAACCAAGCATCTGACGTGGCACGTGAGCCGTCATACGATGGCTACGGAAGTGTGCATGACCAACGGTGTGCCGATTGAAACGGTAAGTTCGATTTTGGGCCACAAGAGCATCAAGACAACGCAAGTCTATGCGAAAATAACAAAAGAGAAACTGAACCGCGATATGGAACGCCTGTCCGACCGGCTGGCGGGCATCAAGGAATTTGCCGTCATGAAAGCCGTATGAGATACGGCAAGGCGGTAAGGGCTGATGGAGATTCTGAAACAATGAAGCATGAAACCTCTAAAAGATGTACAGAGTATGAAACGGGACGTGATTAAATTTAATAACAGCGGAAAGCTGGTTGCTACGGGCAATGATGTGCTGATGACCTCGACGGAACTCGGCGAACTGTTCGACGTGTGTCCAGTACAAGTGGAACGGGCAGTACAAAGATTGATAAAAAGAGGCGTTTTCGATAAATATGCCATTTATAAGACTATCCCGGTTGAGGGACATGAGGATAAACCCGGATGGAAACGGGAAGTGTATGATATGAATGTCATCATGGCGCTTGCCTATGAATGGGACAACGCCTTTACACGCCTGTTCAGAAAATGGCTGGCAGAAAAAGCGACGAGCCAACAGAAAGAGGCTCCGGCCGTATTCATACAATGCGGCAAGGGATTTGTCTGCTGAGATTTAATGGTTATGAGTCTAATAACAGAAACAGTCTTGCAAGAAGCATAACTTTCATTTTATTAGATATTAAATAAATCTTATCTTTGCCGGAAATTAAAAATTAATATGATATGACAGATATTTTGAATACAAGTAAATTACAGCAAATAGAATCTCAAATAGAAAGAGAACAAAAGAATGTAAAATATGACATTAGAGAATTTACAATAGAATACTATGTAAATAAATATATGAATGGAGTTGATGAAGACAAGAATGAATTATACGTTCCTGATTATCAACGTGAATTTATTTGGGATGACGTAAGACAATCAAGATTTATAGAAAGTCTAATGTTAGGATTACCAGTGCCTCTTATATTTGTTGCTGAAATAGAAAGTGATGGAAGATTTGAAATTGTAGATGGTTCACAAAGAATTAGAACTTTATCTGCTTTTTTAAACGACGAACTACAATTGAAAGGTTTGAAGAAATTAACAGAATTAAATAAACTATTTTTTTCCCAACTTTCCTCAGTACGCCAGAGAAAATTTAAGAATATCTCTATGAGAATGATTGTCTTAAATACCCAAGCATCTGAAGAAATTAGAAATGAGATGTTTGATCGTATTAATACAAGTGGAGTTTCTCTTTTACCGATGGAAACAAGAAGGGGTATTTATAAAGGGGAATTTACAGATTTTATAACGAAATTGGCTAATAATAGTTTATTTATAAAATTATGTCCCGTATATAAATATATGGAAAAAAGGCGGGAAGAAGAAGAAATGGTACTGCGTTTTTGTGCGTTTTCAGAAACATATCCTACTTTCAAAATAGAAGGGGCAAGTTTGGATAAAGATGGGGTTGCTGGATTTTTAGATAAATATTTGGAATATAAGAATACTCACTATTCTTTGGAAGATGCGACCCAAAAAGAAAGTGATTTTATACAAGTCCTCAAATTTGTAGAAAAAGTATTTCCTGATCAAGGTTTTACAAAAGGTAAAAATACGCATGGAGTTTCTAAACCGTATTTTGAAGCAATTGCAATAGGTGCTTTATTTGCACTAAAAGAAGAACCAAATTTAATTGTAGAATCCATAGATTGGGCATTATTGGATAAAAATAATCCTAATGCATTTTTTAAAATACTTTCAGGTAGATATCATACCCATAGTTTGGCAAAATTAAAGCAACGGATAGAATATTCAAAAAAACAATTCTTAAGTAAATAATGGAACAGTTTTTATCTGATTTTGCAGAGCGATGTGCAGAAGTTGAGGAATATTTGTGCTTTATAAAATTTTTTGATAATATTGCTACTAATAAAAGACAGAGTTTACTTGCGGTTGATCATTATGGAACAGATATAACATATACACCTTCTTCACGTGGACAACAGATTTTGCGGTCAAATTTTTACCTTATTATTTATAATTTGACTGAAGCTACTACCAATTCAATTATTACATCTGTTATAGACCAAATTAATGATGAAAAAGTACCATTAGTAAAACTTAAAGAGCAAATAAAAAAATTGTATATTGGTAATAAACTATATAACGTACAAGCAAATGAAAAAAGAATCAACTATACAATAGAACTTTTGCGGCATATAGAAACTGGTAAACATGTTAATATTGAAGGTTTTAATTTTAATATATCAGGAAATGTAGATTATAATTTTATAAATCAAATATTAAATAAAATAGGATGTATTAAACGTGTGGATATAGAAGATGAAAACTTACTAAAAAATGCTTTTGAAAAATCAAAGATACATAGAAATAAATTGGCACATGGAGATGAATTATTCTCGCTTATGGGAGCCTCTCTTTTATTAAGAGATATGGAAGATGATTATCAGGCTATAAAAACATTTTTCGCCCAAGTTTTAAATAATTTGAAAAAATATTTGGAGAATAGACAATACTTAAAAATATAATCTTTCATATTGATAGTTATGTATGAAACTTTAACGGGTAGTCTTGTGAAAAACAGGGCTACCCGTTAGCTGTTGAAAGGGAGAATAAGATTTGACTTGGATTTCATAGAAAATGAATTGTTATCGGATGGCTTTGCGGTAACTCTCCTCCAATAACTGCTGGAGGTCATACTCGCGGTAGAGTACCTTGCCGCCGAAAATGATGAAAGGCAACGTGCGGGAAGTACGGTATTCCTGCAAGGTGCGGCGGCTGACTTTCAGCATTTCGGAAACTTCCTTGCCGGTGAGGTAGCGTTCGCCGTTCATGGGCGGACGGTAGTTTTCGGTAAGGCGGCCTGCCGCCTTTATGCTTTTTCTCAAGTTGTGCAGGGCGACGGCTATCGGCTCGTCGTCCGCGGTGAGGACTTTGTTCTCTGACATATATCTGTGGATTTAGCGGGTGGAAAAAATGTGTGTTCAGATTCTATCCC
>ENA-UAMB01000860-UAMB01000860.1-human-gut-metagenome-genome-assembly--contig:-NODE-860-length-17141-cov-8.780464_pt1 | contig 17141 bp, 10 predicted proteins | sample MGYA00243707_ERZ654484 | MGnify/ENA primary metagenome ERZ654484 (study PRJEB26926, sample SAMN06164464) | human gut metagenome | biome: ENVO:00009003; feature: ENVO:2100002; material: ENVO:00002003... | reverse complement strand
CAGGGGTGAGATTCCCGTGGGCTGCTGCCAGCAGCCGTCCGTTGGCTCATTTTTTATTTTGTGAAAGGGGGATATTTTTGAAAGAACAAAATTTGATACGTTATAGCATTCAGCTTGCTTTTTTGAAGCAGCTGTTGGAAAGAAAGCTGATAACCGATAGAGAGTATTCCCTTATCAAGCAGCGCTTAATGAAAGATTATCGTGCGGTTTCCGAACTATCCTCTTGATTTTGTGTTGCATTGGCGTTATGATTAACGCAATGAAAGGAACACATTCAATAAGGAGGTCAAGCATGAAAGATGTTGAAGTCATTAAAGCGCACAACACGCTCTCGCCACGAGCGCGTACAAACTTTGAAAAAAGGCTGCGCGTAGCTGCCTATTGTCGTGTCAGCACTGATACCGAAGATCAGCTGAACAGCTACAAATCGCAGGTCAAATACTATACCGAACTTATAAAAAGTAAGCCGGAATGGTCTTTGGCCGGCATCTATGCTGATGAAGCTATCACGGGTACGCAGGTAAAAAAGCGCGAGGATTTCCAGCGTTTAATCAACGACTGTATGAACGGTGACGTGGATATGGTGATTACCAAATCCATTTCGCGTTTTGCCCGAAATACGCTTGACACTCTGAAATATGTTCGGATGCTCAAAGATAAAGGCGTGGCTGTGTTTTTTGAGGAAGAAAACATCAACACCCTTACTATGGACGGTGAACTGCTCCTTGTAATTTTAAGCTCTGTTGCACAGCAGGAAGTCGAAAATATTTCTGCAAATGTCAAAAAGGGCTTGAAGATGAAGATGCAGCGCGGTGAACTGGTCGGATTTCAGGGCTGTTTAGGTTATGACTACAATCCAGCGGACAAAACCATCACCATCAACGAAGAAGAAGCGGCTGTTGTCCGTTACATTTTTCAGCGATACACGGAGGGTGCCGGTGGTTCGGTTATTGCCAAAGAACTTGAAAACTTAGGCTATAAAACCAAACGCGGCAGTCCCAAATGGGCAGACAGTACCGTAATCGGCATTATCAAAAACGAAAAATACAAAGGCGACATTTTGTTAGGAAAGACATTTACCGTTGACCCTATTTCAAAACGGCGTCTGTACAACTTCGGCGAGGAAGATAAATTTTATATTCGTGAGCACCACGAGCCCATTATTTCGGAAGAAGTCTTTGAAGCCGCACAGGAAATTTTGCGGCGGCGTGCAAAGCCCCGCAGCCTTAACGTGGACGGCAAACGTGAAAAGTTCAGCCGGAAATACGCTTTTAGCTGCATGATAGAATGTGGTTTCTGTGGTGGCACCCTGACAAGGAGGAGTTGGCATAGCAGTTCACAATATAATAAAGCAATCTGGCAATGTGTCGTTTCCACCAAAAAAGGAAAAAAGTTCTGCCCGGAGAGCAAGGGTGTTGACGAAAGAACGATTGAACGGGCTTTTGTAGAATCCTATCGCCTCTTGTGCCAGAACAACAAGGATGTTCTGGACGAGTTTATGAAACGGACGGAAGAAGCCCTTTCCGAAAGCAACGCGGGCAAGCGTCTTGCAAAAGCTGAAAAGGACATTCACGCTCTGGAAGTCAAGAAAAACAAGCTGGTTGATATGCGTCTTGAAGATACCATTGACAAGGAGACCTACGACCGAAAGTATTTAGACCTGTCCAGCCAGATTGAGCAGTTGCAGAAAGAGTGTGAAAGCCTGCAAGATGCAGCCGAAACCGAAACTACCATGCGCAAGCGTGTCGCCATGTTCCGACAGACACTTGAACAGAATGAGGTTCTGGACACCTTTGACCGACATATTTTTGAAAGTATAGTTGAAAAAGTAATCGTGGGCGGTTATGATAGTGATGGGAACAAAGACCCCTACATGATTGTCTTTGTCTACAAGACCGGGTTCAAGAACAGCGTGGACGGCAAGAATTTCAAGCCGCTTCGCAAGAATAGCAAGGAGAACCACTCCCCTGCTGTTTTGTGTTCCCATGCTTCTAACGAGGCTGAATCCATGTGTTCCGATTCTAGCGACGACACATTGCGAAGCGGTTCTCCTTTTGACCAAACTCAATGTCGAGCGGCACATCGAAGTGGACGTCAGCATGGATGAACTGGATGTGACTGCTGCGGAAAGCAAGGCGACTTACAACGAGATTCGGGATTATGTGTGGGAACACCATCAGTTGAAGGTATCCAATCTCTATATCGCACAGGTGAAGCAGAAGTATGGCATTATTGAGCGTGAGAATTATAATAAGCCCAAATCTGAAAATGCCAAACAGCCCAAGTGTCCGAAAGAAAAAGAGGATGCGATTACGGAAGCGTTGAAGCATTTTCAGATGATATGATTTACTGTATGCCCGTCTGATTTTCAGGCGGGCATTTTCTTTTGTTGGAATATGGTGTTTCTATTTTTATCGTGGTACAATATCTTAAAGACTTTTTGATTTCGGAGGGAGCCGTCATGATCGATCTTGCAAAACTGGAGCCTGTTTTGGGCGGATACCAGACCTATTTCCCGAAGCATTGGCCTCATGTTGAAGATTTCAAATGGGAAGCCGCGCAGCATTTCCACGACCATTGGAATATTGACGCGGCAGATTTTGGTGAAATGTTCAAGGAAGCCACTGCAAAGGTCTTTTCGCTTCTGGATACCGGCTATGCCTATCCCCGTGCGATGATCCTGAATTTCGCAGCAGCGGACTGTGAAGCAACACGCGCAATGTTCCGCAGCTTGTTTGATGAATCCACCGAACTTTCCCAGCGCATTATTGCATTTCAGGCTGCCACCGAAGAAATACGCACAAAATACAACGACGGCAGTTGGAATAACCACTACCAGAACACCAGTGCCATCAGCGTCTATCTGTGGCTCCGGTATCCGGATCAATATTATATCTACCGCTATTCCGTTGCCCGTGACATCTCGGATGCGCTGAACTTCGATGCTCCGCCCAAGCGGGATGGTTCCGTAGAATCGCTGCTAAACAGCTACCGCCTTTATGATGAGCTGCGGGCGGCACTGAGCCAAAATGCTGCCATCACCCAGATGATCCGCAGTGCCATTGAAGCAGCCCCTGCCGGAAAATACTGGCCAGACACACACTGGAATATCGCTGCCATTGATCTGGGCTTTTATCTGAGCCGTTTCTACCTTGCCGAACAAAAGACATCACAGATGCAGGCCGGATGGTTTCCTGCTGAAAGTGAGTATGATCCGGGCATTACAACCGCACAGTGGAGTGCTTTGCTGCAAGACACCTCGGTTTTTACCTCGGAGGCTTTGCGGGTGATGAAATGTATGCTGGATTACGGCGGGCAGGCCACCTGCAAACAGCTTGCCATTAAATACGGTGAAACCAGCAACTTCTACATCTCCAACTCCTACCATCTTGCACAGCGGGTGGCAGAAAAGACTGGCTGCCGCTGCATGCCCCGCGACAGCGAAAATATGCGTTGGTGGCCCATTTTATATGTGGGCAAAAATGCCAGCACAAAGGCGGATGGCACTTACATCTGGCGTTTGCGAGATGAGCTTTTACAGGCTCTGAAAAAAGCCGACCTCTCGAAAGTACCGGCTGCCGCTGCCGCCTGTGAAGCACCTTCACGCCACTACTGGTGGCTGACTGCCAATCCTAAGATCTGGAGTTATTCCAGTCTGCGGGTCGGCGAAGAGCAGACCTATACGCTGTACAATGACAACGGGAACAAGCGCAGGATTTTCCAGAATTTCCTCGATGCAAAAGCCGGGGATCTTGTAATCGGCTATGAGGCCAATCCGGTAAAGCGAGTGGTAGCTCTGGCCAAGATTACACAGGAAAGCAACGGCAAAGAGATTTATTTTGAAAAGACCGAGAGCCTGACTTCCCCCATTGACTATGCTGTACTGAAGGCTTTCCCTGAGCTGGAGAAAATGGAGTTCTTCGTACAGCCGAACGGAAGCCTGTTCAAGCTCTCGGAGGGTGAGTACAACTTTATTCTGGATCTGATCCGGGATGAAAACCCTGCTCCCGTCCGGCAGGCATCTGCCGACAGCTACACCAGAGTTGATTTTCTGCACGATGTTTTTCTGAGTGAGCAACGCTATGAAGTGTTGGTTTCTTTGCTACGCCACAAGAAAAATATCATTCTGCAGGGTGCACCCGGCGTTGGAAAGACCTATGCTGCCAAACGGCTGGCGTACTCTATAATGGGTCAAGCTGATTCCTCCCGGGTTGAGTTTGTTCAGTTCCACCAGAATTACTCCTACGAGGATATCATGCTGGGCTACCGGCCGGACGGCTCCGGCTTCAAGCTGACAGAGGGTGTATTTTACCGCTTCTGCCAGAAGGCTTCCAACGACCCCGACCGAGAATACTTTTTCCTGATCGATGAGATCAACCGGGGCAACCTGAGCAAGATCTTCGGCGAGCTGATGATGCTGATTGAAAGCGACCATCGGGGCGAAAAGATCACACTGGCCTATAACGGGATGCCCTTCTATGTCCCGGAAAATTTGTACATTATCGGTATGATGAATACTGCCGACCGCAGCCTGGCCATGATCGACTATGCGCTGCGCAGACGCTTCAGTTTCTTCGAGATCGAACCGGCGTTCACCTCCGATGGATTCCAGAAATATCAATCTGCGCTTGACAATGAAACCTTCAATGCTCTGGTGGAACAGATCAAGGCATTGAACCGGGAAATTACCACAGATGCCTCCCTCGGTCCCGGATTTCGTGTTGGTCACAGTTACTTTTGTCTGGCCGACCCTGCCGCCTGCACCACTGACTGGATGCGCTCTGTGGTGGAGTTTGACCTTCTGCCTACGCTGGCAGAATACTGGTTCGACGCGCCCGACAAACTGCACCGTTGGGAAAAGAATCTGCGTGGTGTTTTCAATGACGACTGACAAAGGGATCTTTATCCAGAACATCTACTACATGCTCTCCTACGCCTATCAGGTGCTGCAGCAGCAGGATTATCAGTGCATCGCCTCGGAAAAGTTTGAGCGTATCGACGATTTGTTTGCTGCCATCCTTGCAAAGGGTGTTTCCCGGCAGCTGAAGCAGGGGCTCTATCGAGAATATGTTTCCCGAAGCGAGACCCGGTCAGTTTTGCGTGGAAAGCTGGATCTTCCGCAGACCATTAAGACCCGTATCCAGCACAAGCCACAGGTCGCCTGTACCTTTGACGAGCTTTCCGAGGATAACCTGTATAACCAGATTCTGAAAACCACCCTGCATGTGCTGCTTCGGGATAAGAATGTTTCTACTGAGCGCAAAGTGGAATTGAAGAAAGCGCTTCTGTTTCTGGACACGGTTTCTGCACTGCTTCCCTCTCAAATCCCATGGAAGCAGTTACATTATCAGCGGAGCAACCAGAATTACGAGATGCTGTTGAATCTCTGCTATTTCGTGCTGCACGATATGCTGCAGACCACCGAAAACGGCAGCTATAAAATGACAGCATTTTCGGATGAACGCATGGCAAAGCTGTACGAACGCTTTATTCTGGAGTATTACCGACAAAATCATCCCTACCTTACTGAGGTCAAGGCTGCGCAGGTCAAATGGGATCTTGTGGGAGAGCACGATGCTGCCATGCTGCGGTTTCTCCCTGCCATGCAAACCGATATTTTTCTGCGTTTTCGCGAAAAAGTTCTCATTCTGGATGCCAAGTATTACAGCCAGACATTGCAGCAGCAGTTTAATAAAGAGACCCTGCATTCTGCCAACCTCTACCAGATCTACACCTACGTTAAAAATCAGGATGCTGCCCATACTGGAAACGTTTCCGGGCTGCTAGTCTACGCCAAAACGCAGGAAGCCATCACGCCGAATTGTCTCTTCAACTTAGGCGGCAATCAGATCGGTGCACGCACATTGGATCTGAATCAGGATTTTCAGCAAATCACCGCACAGCTGGATGGAATTGCCCAGCAGTTTTTCGGGAAGCATCCGCTTTGATCTTTTCCATGTCGATTTACCCGCCTTCACACCCGCCCGTCTGTTTTTTCAAACTTTCTCCTCCCAAGTGTCCGAAAGAAAAAGAGAATGCGATTGTGGAAGCACTGAAGCATTTTCAGATGATTTGATACGCAATCACCCCAGAGAGAATAGCCTCTTGTGCGTTCTCTCTGGGGTGATTTTTGCGTTATGCTACTTCCGGGTAGCGCATATATACATACTCGTAGATTTTCTTCTGGTAGGTCTGGATATCGCTTACATCATAGCTATTGGGAAGTTCTTGCCAAAGGGTATTGCGAATCAGGTTATCCACAATCGCCTTAGTTTCCTGCTTGTCCGTCCAATGGTCGAGTTTGGCAATCTGCTGTTTGATTTTTGTCAACAAGTCCACAGACACTTTCTTGATCGTTTCAATTTCCTGCTTCGTGAGGTTCTCCGAAAACAGCAAATCGTACACGGAAAGTTCCTCGTCACTGGAAAAGCCCTCACGCACATAGCGCTGCTGCTCCGTGTCCAGTGAGCTTGCAAGCTCCATCAGATCCATGAAGGTTTTCTCAATGGTTGCCCGGTTCTGCTCCGCATTGTAGGCATCGATAATCTCCTGATAGCGGTCATAATAATCAATGCGCTGCGGGTTTGCAAACAGCATTTTCGCCAGCTGCTGGTTTACCAGTTCATCCAGATCGCGCAGCAAGAGATTCTTCCGCCGGGTGTGGGCAAACTCCCGGCTCAGTAGGTCAAAGTCAATTTTGCTGATGTCAAACTGCCGGGACGGTGCAGCCTCCTGATCCGGCTTTTCCACATGAATGTACTCGTTGACGATGCCGTTGATCTGCACCATCAGGTCGGTATTGTCCGCGTGTTTCCGCTTCTGCTGCAAGCCCTCGTAGATGGCGAGAATTGCGTTTTTCCGGGCGCGCACGGCATCGTCCACATCGTCACGGTCTGCGTAGCGGAACAGCCGCGCCAGTTCAGACGCATAGGTCTGGAAGGTTTTCTTGGTTTCCAACGTCTCGCACATCGCGTTGACTGCATCCTGTACAAGGCTCATCTTTTCAAAGTCCTGTGCGTCCACCAATTCCTGCAGCCGGAACCCGTGTTCTGCCAGAAAGCCGTCCGTTTTTCCGATAACCGTGCGGATGCGCTGAATCAGCTCCGTTTTGTCCACCGTTGGGTCAATGCCCGCCGGGCTGTTCTTGCTGACCGTATAATCTGCCAGAGCCTTGCGCAGCGCCTTTACGATACCAATATAGTCCACGATCAGGCCGTTGCTCTTGCCCTCCGAAACACGGTTTGCACGAGCAATCGTCTGCATCAGGGTATGGGCTTTCAACGGCTTGTCCAGATACAGACAGGACAGACACTTTACATCAAAGCCCGTCAGCCACATGGCACAGACGAACACCACCCGGAACGGATTCTTGCTGTCCTTGAATTCTTTATCCAGCTCCCGCTTTTCCATTTTGGCACGGTGCGGCAGAATATCCAGCCCCCACTTTTTGAAGGTCTGCACCTCGTTCTGCTCCGGACTGATCACCACTGCCATTTCGGTTTCTTTCATCCATGCCAGTTTACGGGCAAGCTCCTGTGCTTCCTGCTGGGTCGCTGTGCCCTGCCGGGCTTCCAGTTCCCTGATCTTTGCCCGCCAGCATTCCTGCACATAGTTGTACATCCGCACACAGGTGACCTTATTCAGGCAGACAAACATCGCCTTGCCGCTGGTCCAAAGGTCAGAGTAATGCTCCACAAAGTCCTTTGCAATGGAACGCAGCCGTTCATCTGCGGTGAGAATATGGATCTCCTTTGCAAACTCGCGTTCCAGCTTTTCCTCCTGCGAAGGATCAAGGTCGGCAGCTTCAATGGCATCCAAAATCCGCCCGGTGATCTCCGGCTTGTCCAACTGGGCAATCTTATCCGCACGGTTCTCATAATACAGCGGCACCGTTGCACCGTCCTCCACTGCCCGCTTGAAATCATACACCGACAGATACCCGCCAAAGGTGCGTTCCGTGATATGGTCATCTGCCAGCAGCGGCGTACCGGTAAAGCCGATGCGGGATGCCGTGGGCAGCAGGTGCATCATGTTGTCTGCAAAAATGCCGTACTGGCTGCGGTGGGCTTCATCCGACAAAATCAGAATGTCGTGATCCGGGTAGATGGGCGGTTCCTTGGGCAGGTTGAACTTCTGGATCAGGGTAAACACAAAGCTAGGGTTGCCCCGCAACTTTTTTACAAGGTCTGTACCGCTGGATGCAATAAACTGCGAAGCCTTGGTTTTGCCCAGCAGACCGCAGTTTTCAAAGGTATCGCTGATCTGCCGGTTCAGCTCGTCACGGTCGGTCAGTACCACAATGGTGGGCGAGCCTGCAAACTTGCGCCGGATCTTCTGCGCCAGAAAGACCATGGAGTAGCTTTTGCCCGACCCCTGCGTGTGCCAGAACACCCCCAGCCTGCCGTCTTTCAGCTTGCGGTTCTCGTAAGCACTGACGGCCTCGTTGACGCCGAGATACTGGTGGTTGCGCGCCAGAATCTTGGTGGTGCGCCCACCGGAATGGTCGTAAAGGATGAAGTTTTCCAGCAGATCGAGGAAGGTCTTTTTCTCGCAGATGCCCCGCAGCATGGTTTCCAGCTCCACTCTGCCTGCATCGCTCTCCTTCAGACGCTTCCACTCGTGGAAGAACTCGTACTTGCTGCCCAGCGTGCCCACCTTGGCTTCCAATCCATTGGACAGCATAAGGAAAGCATTGTAATAGAACAGCTGCGGAATGGTATCGAGATAATTTCGGTAATTGTCTATGTAGGCGTTCTGCACATCCACGGTAGGCTTTTTCAGCTCGATGAACAGCAGCGGAATGCCATTGACAAAGCCCACAATGTCCGTTCTGCAGCGGTACAGCTGCGAGTGGATCTTCATCTCTTTTACGGCAAGGAAATGGTTGTTTTCCGGGTTTTTGAAGTCGATCACCGCCGCGCTGCGGATTTCGGTGCGTCCATCCGGCCGCTTGACCGTCACCGGGATGCCATCCCGCAGCAGAAAATACTTTTCCTCATTGATCTGCATCAGGGATGCGGTGGAAACGTGCGCCGTAAATTTCTTCTGCACCTCGTCCAGCTGGTTCGGGGTGAGCCACGGGTTCAGCCGCAAAAGCGCCTGCCGAAAATACCGGGTCAGCAGCACTTCCCCATAGCTGGTGCGGCCCAACGTCCCGTCCGGCCCCAGCTTTTCGGAGTTGTAAGCCATCACGACCTCCCAGCCCAGAACATTTTGCAGCAAGTTGCCTGCGCTGTTCTGAACAAGAACATTTTCGGAGTATTCGCGGCTCATAGGATCACCTCATTTTTTCAACTTTTCTTTTAAGCAGAATTCTTCATTGATTTTAATGATTATAATTGCCATCACAATTAAGAATCGCATATAATCATCTCTATGTACCTTTTCATCTAATGAATTAGTCGAGTGAATATATTTATTTCTCAAATCTAGTCCATTTGAAAATTTATGTTTATTAAGTAAATAATCAAGATAATCTTGTTCTGGTCGTGAGAACAATGTATTCTCTACCAGCAACTTATTATTTTTCAGTGCATCCTTCAATGGATCATTTTCTGTTTTTTCATAGGCCAAGCAAAGATATTCATATCTATAAAGTTGAATCAACATTCTCAATCTATCATACTTCAGTTCAATTTCCCCAGCTTCATCTATTCTTATAGTACCTTGACTTAATAAGAAGTCGATTTTTTCTTTCTGAATAGTTTTAAAATCATTATAATATACAGTTTCATTCTCTAGAAGTTTAAAGAAAGAATCATAGGCCTTTCCTATTCTTTCCACATAAGTTAAAAGTGATTGTGATGAAAAGATACTTATATATTCCGATCTAATATTTTCATCATTACAATAGGCATACTTTTGTGTGCTTAGACTTGCAACTTGTGAAAACTCAACGCTTTGAGATGAGAACTCCAGATAATCTCTATCAATTGCTCCATATTTACTGTATAAATCAAATTGCTTTAAAACATGATCTATTTTACTAGAAATTAGTCTGTTTCTTTCCCCAAATGGCGCATCCCTCCTCACTTTCTCATAAACAAACCCCTCCACATTAAACTCATCTTTTAGGTATGTTTCAAAAAACCATTTATAAATATCTTCTATTTCTATTTCTCGCTGGCACAAAATGTTATAATACCCTGTCATTTGAAGAAATGCCATAGTGTTTTTTATACGAAAACTTGTTCCGACTTGGTACTCTCTCAATCCTCTTGTTCCAAACAAAAAGTTTTCAAGACCATACTCAGAGGGTTGCGAAACCAATAGGCATCTGTTAAAAAAATCAGCAAATTCAAACCAGTAGAAATTATTAAGAAGCGTTGCATAATCAAGATTATCTAGTATCCATTTACTGTCATATGAAACTTTTAGCTCATTCTGATCTTCTGATTCATTTTCTATCTTTCCGGTACCATCCATCGGTTTAAAGCCGATTCCTACTCCTGTTCTAAACGATAGGCCAGTTTCAAAAAGTTTTTTTCGCATGATTTCTAGTTTTTTATATGCTTTAAAGCGTGTCATTTCGCTAAGTTTAAGCTTGTCCGGATTCTCTTCTTGCATAATCACAGTCAAATAATTCATATTAGGAGAATCCAATTCGATGTACCTTTGAACTAACCCTTCCTTATCTTCTACTGTCAATTCTTTTGGAATGTAATATAGTTCTTTGTCCTCAGAACGTTCCAAAAACTTATTGACAAAGAATTCTGCATTCTCTGCATCCTTTAAAATGTATTCACGCACCACTTTCCCAAATTTATATACAATATCTTTTTCTCTCAGTATTCGATCAATTCTAATATTAGCCTTTTCCAGGAATTCAGCAAATTGCAAATCATCAAACTTTTTGTACAATCCTATCTTGCAAACCAGTTCAACAAAATCTTGACGGTACATTATATTAGTTTCGTTATATAATGTTGCCAACTCATTTATATCTTTTGAATTAAGGAAGCAGCCAACAACTCCAAACACTTGATTAGCCTTATTTTGATAATCTGTATATTGAGGATTTGTCCAGTCCTCAAGTCGTATTCCAGTGTCGATATATTTTTTCACATTATAAAGTTCTATAACTTTATTTATATCTGTGTAGCTTTTCCAATTATCATAATCGTCAAAAACTATCTCGCACTTTTTTAATTCTCCCAGATTAACAACTTCGCCATTTCCATAAAAATCGACACCGAAATACGCATCCATCTATATTACACCTCCACTTCCCCGCTCATCAATTTGGGCAGCAGTCTATCCCGAGCTTCTACAAGCTTTGAATTTGCTTGTAGCTTATTTTTTATTTGCTCCATAAACGGCCTTACCGTCTCTTCAAATCCATAAATCAAATGGTCTTTTGGAATTTGAATATTGATACTATCAAAGGTTTTGCCAATTATCGTATTAAATACTCCACCATTTGCCATAGTTTGCAGTGCTTTAATTTCATTGTTAAGTGCAAAGAACAAATAATACGGCGCATCATTCTCTTTCATTTTTAGAGCATAGCAAGATTGATTCATCGCCATTGGAACTGCAAGTATGGTCGTTTTTCCTACTGTTCCACGCGCTGTAATGATAACTGTTTTGGGCGGGTATAATCTGCTACTACAATTTTTCAGCCCACCTTCAGTAATATTCATTTGAGTTTTATATGCAAAAAACGCGCCATCGCTATCTTTGGGGGTATAGAACGGTATTCTCCCATTATAGTAGTCTGGAATTGAGGTTTTAGGTGTTCCCCCGCTCATAATATCTACTTTGCTACTGAATGGACAAATATTCCACCCCTCCGGCACGCCATCCACAATTTTCGTGTTTTCATGCCCCGGAAAGTGCAAATCCACAAACCACTCTTTATAAAGCCGCTGGGCTGCTTCTTCCAGCAATTTGATTTGTTTCTGGTTGTTTTCAATCAGATCATCGTAAACAGAGAGAATGCCTGCAATTTGCTTTTGAATTTCTATTGATGGAAGTTTTACTTCCAATCCCAACAAATCTTCATTACGTAAACTCGCCCTAGTCGTCATCGTTGAAAACGCCCGGAACTCGCCTCTAAAACTAGGCAAGCGCATATAATAGCCAATGTACTCTGGAAAAACACGATTTGTTATTGGTCGCATACGCTTTGTGAAACCATTGTATGTGGCCATCGGGTAGTCCTTCAACGCCACACAACTCATCCCCAATTCATCTGATGTTTCACTTGTTCTTGTAACAAAAACATCTCCTCTCCGAATTGAGTAGGACTCCTGTTCCTTTTCTGTTGACTGGACTAAATCTGTTATTTGCTTCGGAATAAAATAATTATTAAAAACCGTTGAAAATGTCAAAAACGGATATCCTTCGCCAAAAAATTTCCCAGCCTTTGACAATCCATTATGAACCTCATATAGTTCTCCCAACTTTACTTTTTCCCACTTCATACCCCCATCTCCTCCAGATTCTTCGAGATGGTTTCCATCAGGCGGTTGGACTCTGCCTGCAATTCCAGCAGCTCCTTGTGGATTTCTTTCATCCGCTGGGCAAAATCCACGCCGTCATCCTCCACGGGTGCAACGCCCACATAGGCACCGGGCGTCAGGGATGCGTCTTTCTCGTTGAGGATGGTGTCGCGGCTGGCCACCTTGCACAGACCGGGGATATCCTGATAAACGCCCTCGCCAAACTTTTCGATGAGCCAGACGGCCTCCTTGGCAACGGTCAGCTTCTCGTCGAGGGCTTCCAGCTCCTTGTCGAACTTTTCCTGCGTGGTCTTGCGCTCCTTGCGGGGTGCTGCCTCCACAGCGGCTTTGGCTTCTTCCCGCTTGGCCTGCACGTTTTGTTCCAGTGCGGCCTGAATCTCTGCAAAGGGGCGGTCGTCCGCCAGCTCTGCGTGATACTCTGTCAGAAGCGCCTTGTACTTGTCCACCTCGCCGCGATAGAGCCAGACAATAGCGTTGAGGTTCTTCAGCTGCCAGTCGTTCCACTCGTTCTGAGTGCGGTCCACCACGGTATAATAGTTGCGGGCGTCGATGAACAATACGGTGTCCAGCAGATGCTCCGGCTTGCCCTTATCCAGAAACCACAGCGAACAGGGCAGGCTCTTGGTGTAGAAGAAGTTGTTGCCCACGCTCATCATCACGTCCACATGGCCGGTCTGGATAAGCTTTTCACGGATGTCCTTGTCTTTGCCCTGACTGTCGGTAGCCGAGGACGCCATCACAAAACCCGCACGGCCATGCTCGTTCAGGTAGGAGTAGAAATAGGACACCCACAGATAATTTGCGTTGCCGATCTCCTTGGCCTTGTTCACGCCGGGCAGGCCAAAGGGCAACCGCCCGGCACTCTGCGCCGACTCCGACTTGACCTTGTCCACGTTAAACGGCGGATTTGCCATCACATAGTCGCAGCAGCCGTTCAGGTTGTGGGCATCGTGATAGAAGGTATTGGCTTCATCGCCGGACTTGATCACGCCGGTCAGACCATGCACGGCCATATTCATCAGGCAGAGCTTTGCGTTGTACTCCACCTTTTCCTGTCCGTAAAACGTCATGGTGTTGTTGGCGATCATGCCCGCATGGTTTACAAAGTCGCCGGTCTGCACAAACATACCGCCGCTGCCGCAAGCCGGGTCCAGCAGAACGCCGTGGGCAGGCTCCAGCACATTGACGATCATCTTCACCAGCGATTTCGGCGTAAAGAACACGCCGTCATCCTGTGCCACATTCTTGGCAAACTTATTCAAAAAGTATTCGTAGATACGGCCGATCACATCGCCGCCCACATCGTCCAACGCATCATTGTTGAAGATTCGCAGCAGTTCCCCCAGCAGCTCATCCGAGAAGATGGTGTAGTCCTTCGGCAGAACGCCCTGCAGCTGCTCGCTCTGCTGCTCCACCAGTTCCATGGCGTTGTTCACCACTTCGCCCAGACTGTTCAGAGGATTGCCCTCGATGCCGGTCAACCCCTGCTCCGGGATGTTGGCGGGCAAATTGACTAAGTAATTGTACTGCGCCTCCTTGGGCAGAAACAGTGCACTCTTCTCGGCAAAGTCGCTCTGTTCCACCGGCAGCACCCGGCCACCGCGCACGGGACGGTCTTTCAGGATCTCCTGCTCTACCAGTTTGAAGCGGCTGTACGCATACCGCAGAAAAATCAGTCCCAGTACCGGCATACAGTATTGGTTCGAGGTGAGTTTAGAGCCTGCACGCAGCAGATCTGCCGACTCCCACAGGTCAGCTTCCAGTTTTTTGACGTTCACATTATTTGCCACGAGGGGGGTTCCTCCTGTTGTTTGGATTTTCATTTTCTATTGTATCACATTTTTCTGCAATGTTCATCTTTAATCATTGCTATTTTCTTTTTTGACTGGAAAAAGTTGTTTACCAATGGCTGACAATGTGTTAGAGCCATATACTTTCTCATTTGGAAACGTTAATCCTGCATCCAACGGATGCAGTTCAAGGGTTTGGGTGTTCCCAACAAGTATTTTGCAACGCAAAAGAAGCAGATGTATATTCAACGATTCCCTGATGAACGATGCCGTGTACAAATTCAAGCGGTACGAAGATGCCAGCCTGAGCTATACCGGCATTGACCGTCATGAGGGCGAAAACCGCGGCGGCTGGGATACGGTGCTTTCGGATGCCGACTACAACAAGATGTTCACCCTGCAGCAGGCATCTATGGAAGCCCCTGCGTCTGCTCCAGACGATCTGCCCACAAAGCCCTATTTCACTCCGGACGAGGACGAGCCGAAACCAACACGGCGCAAAGCACACAGGCTTCCGGCAGCAAAATCCACAAGCCGAGCAACAGCTATACGCCCCGCCCAGCTTCCAGTACCCCCGGCAGCTTTACACCACGCCCGGTGGGTTCGAGTGTTGGCATTGGAGCTGCAAAGCCGAGCTTTGGTCTGAACAGCTAGCCGCTCAGCCAAAACCGCCTGTCAAGGTGGATGTTTCCAAAATCAAGGTTGGTGTCAAGGTCAAGCATAAGGCGTTTGGCGTTGGCACGGTAACAGCCATCCAGCCCGATATGGTCACGGTACGCTTTGGCAGCGTGGAAAAGAAATTTCTGCTGCCTGCCGCAATCGTGCAGGGGTATTTGACACTGATAGAAGAGTAAAATCAGATTACAAATCAACAAAACTCCGGTTTGCGCTGAACGCACCGGAGTTTTGTTGATTTGTAACAATAGGGCATGATGCCATAACCCAACCGAAAACCGACCTTGTCTACCTCAGCAACGAAAAAGCTAAAGCATGCTACTTTATAGCCTCATCTTGAAAAAAGCTCCCTTTTGGTATACTATTTAACTGTAGATGTTTAACATTCCGAAAGGAGAGCATGCTAATGTATAAAAGTGAGATTCGCCCCTCTCAAATTCAAAAACTACTTGAGAAGTCGAGAAAACTTCATTATGAACAGTATCTGTATAAGGTTGGCTTGGTAAAATGTAGAGCGTTTGTAAATCAGACCATTACTTTTGATTTTCCGGTTACGGCCTTAATTGGTCCTAACGGCGGTGGAAAAACAACTATATTAGGAGCTTGTGCGCTTACTTATGATTCTGTTAGCCCTAGACAGTTTTTTACAAGGAACAGACAGTTGGATCAAGAAATGAAAAATTGGTCGATAACGTATGATTTGGTTGATCGATCCAAGAACAAAACCGATGTTGTAAAACGAACGGCATCCTTTTCGAGAGAAAAATGGTACAGGGATGCCGTTCACCGGGATGTTCGTTTTTTCGGAATTTCTAGAACATTGCCCGCTGTTGAACGTAAAGACTTATCAAGGTTTACAAACAAGAATGTTGTTTTTAGTTCGGACAAAATTCATACACTAAGTCCAGAAGCTGCATCCCATATTAGCAAAATTCTTGGTAAAGATGTAAGTGACTACTCGGTCATACAGACGGACAAATTCGGCAACTTAACATTATTATCTGGTAAAACAGAAAGCGGTACGTCTTACTCGGAATTTCACTTTGGTGCTGGTGAATCTAGTATCATTAAAATGGTTATCGGAATCGAAAATATCTCAGATCAAGGCCTCGTTCTGATCGAAGAAATAGAAAATGGTCTACATCCTTTGGCTACGGCAAGACTGGTAGATTATTTAATTGACGTTGCCAATAGAAAGAATGTTCAGGTTATTTTTACAACTCACTCTGAATATGCAATAGCACCATTGCCAGCTGAAGCTGTTTGGGCTGCTGTTGATGGAACTGCAATTCAGGGAAAACTCGATATACATTCACTAAGAAGTCTTACGGGAAATATTTCTTCAAAACTTGTGATTTATACGGAAGATTCATTTGCAAAGAAATGGGTTGAAGCAATTTTACGTTCGGATAAAGCGGTCGCAATGGATGCCATAAATGTGTATCCTATGAATGGCGACGGAACAGCCGTTAAGTCTAATAAATATCACAATCTTGATCCCAGCAATAAGGTTAAATCCATTTGCATTATTGATGGAGATTCAAAACAAAAAGACGATCCATCTGAAGGAGTATTTCGGTTGCCCGGAGAAGCTCCTGAACTATATGTGTTTGATGAAGTTGTCGACAAAATTGATATTTGTTCAGGTATGCTGGCAGTCCGTTTTATGAGAGAATTTACCGATGCTCCTGAAATAAAACAAACGATTTTAGCAATAAGCAAGACAAATCGCGATCATCATCTTATTTTTTCTCAAATTGGCGAGGCGGTTGGATTTGTTGATGAAAGTGTGATTGTCAATGCATTTTTATCAACATGGTGCTCACATTATAAGGACGAAGTAGCCGCATTGCTAGATAAAATAAAGAACCAGTTACCCCTGTGGGAAAATGAGCATTCGTAAAATAATATTTGCAACGATGTAATTTGTGAGGTTTTCTGTATCATATAAAACTGTTTGTGTCTTTAGTTATGACAGCTAGTTATTTTGAGCCAAAATAACTGGCTGCTTTTTATTTAAAAAGGAGTGTGATGCCATTGACCCAACCGAAAACCGACCTTGCCTACCTCCGCAACGAAAAAGCCAAAGTAGAACAGAAACTGCGTGCTTGTCAGTACCGGGAGAAAATCCTTGAACGCAGGATGTCAGAGCTGAATCGGAGAGAGCGTGTGCATCGTCTTTGCACCCGTGCCGGAATGCTGGAAAGTTTTC
>ENA-UAMB01000847-UAMB01000847.1-human-gut-metagenome-genome-assembly--contig:-NODE-847-length-17293-cov-9.516765_pt1 | contig 17293 bp, 11 predicted proteins | sample MGYA00243707_ERZ654484 | MGnify/ENA primary metagenome ERZ654484 (study PRJEB26926, sample SAMN06164464) | human gut metagenome | biome: ENVO:00009003; feature: ENVO:2100002; material: ENVO:00002003... | reverse complement strand
GTATTACTATAATTATTGTTTCCTATTTACATAATGAAGAGAAACCTGATAAAAGTCATTAGCAAATTTATTCATATATTTATCCATAGCTTTCTCAACATATTGAACACCACTCTCATTCGTCAAATTAGGACAATTAAATGTAATATTTACATTTGGAGCAAAATTATTCTTAGTAACATTCTGACCAACCTTACCGGCATCAAAATTCATCTTAGGTGTATTCATTGGCAGATCACCCAGACTAATTTTACTCATTTTCTCCATAATTTCATTCTGAACTGGAACTAAATGTAATGTCTTAGCAAGATTTTCAATCTGTTCCTCAGTAAGAACAGCTTCACCTTTTTGTGCAATAATTGGTACTTCATCAGCTTTAAGTCCATTAGTACCTATATCCTGTACTAAATCAAAGGCTTTATCTTTTGGAAGAGCCTCTATCTTACCAAGCTCAAGACCTTTATGATAACGCTTTGCATAACCATATTTTTTCTTAGGATGATCTTTTTCGAGCTTGTTCTTTGCTTTTGAAGCATTAGCTGGAGAACCAGCATTTGCAATCCATTTAACAATGAAATACTTGTTGCCAATTTGCGTAAAACCATTCGCACCCTTGGAAGCATAATCACTAATATGGCTTGATGCCTGACCGCTTGTGCTATAACCTTTTTTACTTAGCTTTTCATAAGTCCAATAATCATTAGACTTCAGCGCAGGTTTATTCGGGTTATTATTTTTATCATAAGTTACTTTGTGTGTTGATGAACTACTACCACCTGAGCTACCACCTGAGCTACTACCTCCACCAGAACTTGCAACACTTGAAGAAGCAGAGGCAATACCAGCCGCAGCGTTTTTTGCAGCTTGTACTTCCGTATTGGCAGCATTTACAGCAGCATCGGCTTGTCTCTGACAAAGTCTCTCATATTCTGATGTAAAATTAGCAAGTGTCTGTTGTCTACCGCTTAGTACTTCAGCTTCCCAATTTGCACCAAGAATTTGAGAAGCATAGAGCTTATTCTTTTCATCATCGTATTTAGAAGTACAATCTTCCCATTGCTGTTTTAAATTATTATAATAATCAACTTTTTCTTCATAGCTTGTTTTTAGTTGTTCATTACTATTAATTTGTGATTCAATAGCAACATATTGATTTTTGAAATTTTCAATATCTGCCAGATTGTTTGAAAGAATTATACGTTGATATTCTGATCCTAAGTATTGCTTAAGATTCATAGTATCTTGTGCTTCTGAAAAAGCATCGGATATTTCATTCCACTTGTCCTTAAACTCATTAAGAGTATCAATATAATTATCAATATCGTCTTGTTGTTTCTTTAAATTGGCAACATCTACATCATATTGTGCATCATGTAATGAATCTTGAGCATCACGAATAGCAGAATTGTCTGTACTATATACAAACTGACCATTCTTTAAAAGATATTTTGTCTTTTGAGAATTTGCTTTATTTAAATTGTAAATAGCTTCTTGTAACTTTTTCTGACGTTCATATTCATCATTTTCATCAGACATGGCGTCAATAATATCCTGAATAGAATCTTTTTTCTTATTAGCTTTTTCGATTTCATCATCATATACTTTTTGAATTGCTGATAAAATAGAGTCGTATTTATCTTTCTGTTTGTTAAGTTTATCATTGCTCTTTTCGATAACATCAATTTTATCTTGCCATTTATCAATTTCATCATCGAGAAGTTTTATGACACCTTTAAGCGCAGCATCATAGATGGATTTTTGCTCATCAATCATGTCCTTGACAGCAGAATAGTATTTACTAGCAGAAATTTCACCATTCTTATACATTCTTTCAAGTTCATCAGAAACATACTGTGAATACTGCTGATATGTTATCTTACCTGCTTCGAGACGAGCTTTCTGATAAGCCATGAATTTATCAAGATATTCTTCGTTCTGCTTTTCGGCATTACTGCCAGAATTTTTACCACCTGAGCCACCAGAACCAGACTTGCCAGAAGATTTGTTGTTTTTTAGCTTATTGTTATAGTTATTGGTTACACCTTTACTAGGAGTATACTTTCGTTCCTTACCACTTGAATCTGTCGGAGTAGTACTAAATTTCTTATAATCTACTTTTTGTGCTGCTATATTAGAAGATAAAACTTTACCAAAACTAGATATAGCAGAGCCAATTGATTTAAGAGAAGAAGAACTTCCCTTAATATCATAAGTTAGATTCGGAATATCACCACCAACAATCTCTTTACCGCCAATTTTAATAGCTGAGAAATGTTCAACTCCATTTACTTTTGGAGCAAAATTTATTGTAGCTTTGAAATTGCCTATCTGACTACCAAGTTCAGCAAATAATGTACTTACAGCATTTGCCATCTGTTCAATAGAAGCGTTAGTATTACCTGCTATTGCTTGTGATGCTAAAGCTTGATTATCTACACTATTAGTAAGACTATTTGCAATCTCGGAAGTGGTTGTTCCCATAGTACTTGCAATCTGGTCAGCCATATAACCGCCATTTTGAACAATATAAGCTAAATCTTCTGCAATAACCTGTGCGTGAGCAGTAAATTCATCTGAACCAGCCGTAATAGCCCCACTTGTAATCTGTTCAAGCGAATAGATACTGTCTTGATACTGATTGATGCCTTCAATAGCCGAAGCTAGATCACTCTGAGCATTGTCAAGAGCTTGATTTGTTCCATCAGATATAGCTTCACCATTTTCGTTCCATGCTGCTGAATTATTTTGTAAATCATCCGTAAGAGCAGACAACGTTTCAGCCATAGAAGTATATCCATCAAGATATTCCGTAGCTGATATTTCTCCCTTATTATAACTATTAATAAGGTCTGACATACCAGAAGCTACTTGCTGTGTGGAATCCGTAAAGAATTGTTGTGCAGCCGCAGCTTGATCCGTAAACTCACTAAAATCGGTATTAGCTAATTCATCACGAATCGACTGGAAATAATCATGTGCTGAAATTTTACCATTCTGAAATTGCTGACTGAGATACGAAATACGATCACCAAAATCTGAACCATCAAAGAGAGTAGAGAAGGAAGGAATACTAGACTCTGTATTTTCAGCATTTTCAACTTCTTTAAGAGCATTTGCATAACTATCAGCAGACCATTTTCCATCCTTTAATGAATCGTTCTGTTCGTTAAGTGCATCTACAAATGCTTGGTTATTAACAAGTTTCTGTTGTTCTTCACTAAGAGATTTATAAAATTTGATAGCTTCGCTTTCATTAAATCTTGAATCATTGGATAAAGCTGCTGATGCACCAGCTGTAAGATTATCTGGAACATTATTATTTAACGATTTGCCATTTATCCTATTAATAAAGTCTTGTTCACCTTGCGTCTTAAAATCGTACAACTGAACCGCAGCATCTACTAAAGCATCAATATCATTGTGGAAATTTTGCTCGGCAATTTTCTGCAATGTTGTCATTGCATTTTTCTGTTTTTCTGTTGCCGTTTCAGAGTTGAAGTTCTTAATCTCTTCCGCATTATTAAATGCACCAAGAGCCTCTTTCATCTCTTTATCGGTCTTTTTATCGTAGTTGTCATTCTTTGAGCCGTCATCCCATTCTGGTGTGATTTTAGCTTTGAATTTCCATGTTTCGACAACAGATTGAAGGTCAGGATATAAACTCTCAAAATAATTAGCAACTTCATCATCGCCATTTTCAAGAGCCTTCTGTATAGCTTCTGACATATTCTGAGCGTACTGTTCCGATGCTTTCTTTGCTTCTTCTGAATCAAGACCATTCTCTGTTGCTTGCTTCTGATAGTTCTGATAATCCGACATAGCCTTTTGATATGCACTTGAATAATCAGGATCTTTTAATACTTGATCATAAAGTACATATGCATCATACATATCTTTATACTTATCAGTAAGCTCTTGCGCATCATTTATCTGGTCTGATAATCTATTGGCATATTTATCTTCGCCTAATTGATTAGCAACCTCTTGAATACTCTGCATTTTCTCATATACTTCTTCAAGAGCACCATTTAATTCAAAATATGAACCTCTATCAGATATAACTTGTTTAGCACCCAGACTCTTGATATAATTATCAAGCTCTGAATTGTAACTCATATCAATTTTATCTGAATAAGATTTTTCATTTTTCTTCATCTGCTCAAAGTTTGAGCCTACAAAAGCATTTTGAATTTTACCAACAATACCACCAGTCTTATTGAAATCATTAACCATCTTATTATACTGTGTCATATTAAGATTATTAAACGCATCAGCTTGACCTTTGACTGCATTGGTAATATCCTCTATAGCACCTTTTTCATCACCATACTTTTCAATCATTTCATTCTGTATGGTCATTAAATCTTTACGAGCTTGAATAACGTCTGCATATGGTGTAGAAGAATCATTTATCTTATCATTAAGCTCTTGGATTCTGTCTTTGTAATTAGAAATATCATTCTCTGAATCTTTAAAATCATTACCAAGTGATTGTGCGCTATCGGCAAGTTTATCTGAATATGTAGCAAGTTCTATTACACCAGTAATAAGTTCTGATACTCCGAGCATTATACCCATATTCAATGCGGTCTTAAAAATATTAAGTCCCACTGCTGCAACTTTTGAAGCTACACCAGTTTTAGCGACAGATGTTTGAATTGCTTTCTGATTTATAGCAAATGTCTGTGCTGAACCTGTACCATTCTTGATATTTACTGCATACTTTTGAGCTTCAACAGATGCACCTTTCATTGTGGTTGCAAATGTCTCTGTTGATACAGAGCCTTTTTGACATTCTGCTTCATATTTCTGTAAACACTCTATATCAAGTGCTGTTTGTTTAGTGGCTTCTTCCTGTGCTATCTTTCTTGATGTAAATGCCGTTACGATTTTCTGACCTGATAATGAAGTCTCACTATCATTCTTTGTTGTCTTAAAAAGCCCTATATTCTTTACACTTCCGACAACACTAAGACCTAATAATGCTGTCTTAAATAATCCTAAGTGCTTTGTAGCAAGCTCAAAACCTTCGGCTATACCATTTGCAACTTCAAGCACTGTCTTTGCATTATCTCGTGATAACAGATTTTCAGATATTGCAACACCAGTTTGCTTCAACTTGTTAGCCTTAGCATCAATAGAATCCATAGCAACATCCATCTCGGCTTGTGCATTACCGGCTGAATTTGCCATTGACTGCATACTCTTTTCAGCCGCAGAGAAATTATCTATGATCGAAGCTACGATCTGTCCTTGGCGCTTTCCTGCCAACGCTTCAAGTAACTGTGCTTGGTTCTTATCTGAAAGCTGTGAATATATCTGAGAAATTTCTTTCAAGAGTTCATATGTACTCTTAAATGTCTGCTTTGAACTATCTGTAAAAAGCGAAATACCGCCCGGTGTTTTTGCTGTTTTTGTGAGATTTGCAATTGCACCGCTTAATTGCTCTACATCACCAGTGTAGGCTTCTGTCTCTTCGTCATATCCTCGCACACGCATAGAAATTGTTTTTAGGGCATTTCCTACGGAATCGCTATCCCTTGTGATTTCTGTCGCAGCAGTACCAAGGGCTATCGTCTGTTCAAGAGTATTATTTGCTTCTGCCATCGCACTTGATGACCTTGTAAGGAAGTCCACTATATCACTGTTATCTACAGCTTGAGTATTACCAACAATGTTGATTTTTGACATAATTCCGTCAACAACATCATCCACATTCTCATTACCAATATTAAAAGCCTTCATCACTGACACAAGACCATTAGTTGCGTCATCAAGATTCATGCCAGGAGAAATAGTCTTGAACATAGCAGAATACTTAGCCATCTTTGTAGCAGCATCCTTTGAGCTGTATCCTAAACGTGACCATGCCGATGCTTGCTCAATAATAGCTTTAGTACCTACACCCATTTGCTTTGCAATATTAGGTGCATCTGTATAGAACTCTTTTAACTGTGCATCTGTCATGGTGGTAGTTTTTCTCAAATCAACCAATGCAGTATCAAGTTCATTAACAACTGTTGGTATCTGTCTTATGAGATTAACTGCACCCATAACAACTGTTGTAGCTGATACCCACACCTTAAATGAGTCAATAGCTTGTCTAAGCTGATTTGAAAAACTTGCTCCCAGTTTATTTAAAGCTCGCATTGAATTTTCTGTCTGCTTAAATGAAGTAGCTATATTATTATGCTCAACTTTTGTCATAGCAACATCTAAATCACGAAGCGAAGAAATGTAAATTTCATTCTGTGCTATAACCTCACGAGTCGCAGCAGTATTTTTCTGATTCCACTCTTCTATGTCATTTGCAAGTGTTAATCTCTGATATTCTGTTGCAAGTAAGCTATACTCCGCTTTGGTCTGTTTCAAAGAGTTCTGTGTTTTAGCCAATACACTGTTCACTTTTTCAAACTGATTTACTATCTCATTACCACTTGCACCATTACTCATCATATTCTGCAAAGTAGCATATTCAGTCCTAACCGCTTCCATTTTAGAATTTACTTCATCAGTAGAAAGTCCTAATTTTGTAAAGGAGTTTTCAAGATTTGCAATAGAGGTAGTAGTGTTTCCAAACTGCCCCATAGAACTCTCAATAGATTTGAGTTTTTCTGCATACTGTACCGCAGTTTCAAGTACCTTTACATCACCAGTCTGTACAAGTCCTGCTTGCGCTTTGCCGTTCCCTTGTATCTTTTCACGTTGCATATTGAACTGCTTTAAAGCACCTTCGGCATCACGCACTGTAAGAGTGAGTTTTTGTATCTTACCGCTTGCTTCTTCAACACCAGTAACCTTTACATCAGACCAACCATTAGCATTAGCGAGTCGGTTTATCTCTACCATCTGTTTTTCTATAGTATTGTGAACCTTACTCATAAAAGCTATATTATTGGCTTTTAAGTCACTTGTATTAAATACTTGTGTAGAAGCAACATTAGACTGCTCTTTTTTAAGAGTCTTAATCTTTGCCGTTACTGCATCTATTGATTCTGCCCACTGTTTATAAGCCTTTGACCAATTTTCAGTACGTCCTTCTTTAGCTTCAATATCCTTGACTCTCTGTAATGCTGTTGCACACTGATTAAGTTCTTTTGATAAATCCTTTGGTGTATTATCAAGTCCTTTCAGCTCTGCATGTAATCCCTTAATAGTCTCTTCACCATTTGCAATTTTAGATACTGCTCGGTCAATAGGACTAAGTTGTTTACTAAAATTCTGTGTAATTTTAGCAGCTTCCGTATTAAGTGAATTAAATGCACTCTTGACTTCATTGACTGTAGTTGCGCCTGTTTTCAGTCCTGTAAGTTTTGTTTCAAAATCCTTTAATGGTGTATCAAGACCACTTAGTATTTCAGCATTTGTTGACTTGAATTTAGCAATCTCTGTTGTATAATCAGAGAATGCTTCTTCAATAGCGTCTATCTGCTTAATAGCTCCTGAATCATTGAGATGAGAGCTTGTGTTCTCAAAATATGTATCAGTAACATTTCCATTGTTATCTGTTACTTGTCTAAAAGCATAGTTAAGAGACTCTACTTCACCAGTCGCACGTTTTACATTCAGTGTAAAAGTTCGCATCATACCATCATTGTCAAAATGTTGAGTTGTGGCAATTACAGCTTTTTCATTTTGCAATAACTGACTAAGTTGATTTTTTGCGTCTCCAATATCACTTGCTTCTTTTGGCATATTACCAATAACTGATGTATTAGAAGTAACTGCTTGAATTACACTGCCTGTCTGTTGATATGCCTGCTGTTGTTTCTGCTGATTAGCAACGACAGCGTTAGTGGCATTATTAGATGCTTGTGCCATCTGATTTTGTAGATTAGCTTGTTCTGTCTTAAGTATTTCAATCCTTTGAGAGAGCTTTTCCAACATCTCAAGCCATGCGTTTAAGTATGTGGTAGTCGCACCTGTTCTTTGAGCAGGCATTAAATTACTATCACCATACATAGCTTCTTTGGCTATTTTAAGTTCATTTACAACCGCATTTATCTGACCGCCAAATGAATCAATACCTTGAAAACTAGGCTTGATATTAAATAACTCACTCCATATCTCATCAAGTTTTGTTGAGCCATTCTCTACTGTTGTAAATGTAACACCTAAGTTCCTGAACTGATTGTTAAGCTCACGTATTGACATTCCAGTGTTTTGTATTGCTTCGGCTTTGTCACCTACAAAGATTTTCTTTCCTTGAAAATAATCAAGTAAGTCCATCTGCTCTTTAAAGCTACTTAAATCTCTTGTAGCTCCAAACTTATTAAGTACATCAGAAAGATTGCTTATCTTCTGCGTAATGCCTTCCCATGCACTGTCAGAGTTAGTTTTTAATGCTTCACGAGCTAGTTTGTTAATTTCTGCTGTTAGAGACTGTACATCCTTTGTTACGGACGGATCAATCTTTGCTCTATTGAGATTAAAGTTCTTGAATATATCAGCGTTGTTTAATTTTTGTACTGAAAATGAAGAAAATATATTCTGAATATCTTGTTTGACATGATTAAGATTTGCCTGTAGACTCTGATTAATAGAATTGCCGAGCTGATTACCTATCTGCTGACCTGTTTTCTGCGCAGATTGTGTAGCTCCGTTTGTATTGATATTTCCCAAATTAATATTTACTTTGCTAAATGCAGTATTAAACTGAGAAATCATATTGTTGATTGCGGTCTGGTCTACTTTGACATTGTTTAGATTTATCTGAACCGCATTAAGTTGTTGAGTAAGATTTGTAGCGACATCTTTACCCAAGGTTGCTTGAACTTCAACTGTTGTAAGTTGCTTTTTCAAGGCTTCTATATCTGAATTTAGTTGCTGTTTAGACTTAGAACTGTCAAGACGTGCAACCAATCCTATTTGAAATTCGCTCATTGTCGTTTCCTTTCTGAAAATAAAAAAAATATCTATGTGATATAGATATTAGGAAGTAGAAAGGTAGGCTATTACACCTACTATTCCAGTTATTTAATTAGTACTCCTTGTTTTATTAAATCTTGGGTTAACATTTTAACTGCATTTTTAGCACAATACTTTTCAAACTCATAAAAGTACTTATGCTTAACAGATTCTTCCGTTGTCCATCCTCCATGAGAGCCTTCATTTGCTTCATATATCTGTAAAGCCCCATCCCATGACCATCCAGTTTTTTGTATTGGATAATACATAGCATCAGGATTCATAAATATAATACCGCAAGTCTCTGATAACATCTCTGTCATAGCTGACCTATAAAACTGCATGGTTCTGTGGTATTTCTTCGGATTGAATACATCATAATACTCTGACATAATGTACTGCTGTAATACTTCTAACAACTTATTACATGTATTCTGTACCGCCTTTGAACACGCTTTATTAATCTGTTTTTCAAGTTCTGCATAGCTTGTAATTTTAGCCATTAGCTTTGTCCTTGGCTATCTCTGCAAGTGCTGTAATAAACTTTGTCAGAAGCTCATCAGTTGGAACATCTTTGAGTGTATTATATAAATCTGTTACAAGTTTAGTAATTCCCTCCTGCTCCTTGATTATCTTGTCGATAGCTGTATATACTGCTAACTTTACTCTGTGTTCTTTTCTTTTCATTCTTACATATGTAAACATTGTTTATCTCCTTATACGTTATTTATCTATTCCTATATATGTCTTTACTGTAAATTGTTCCATATCATTTCTAATTCAGATAATAGTATGTACTTACAATCACCATCATTTTTTTCAAGATTTGAAACTGCTTGATCATACTCTGATTTAGAGCTGAATACCCTTATAATATCTTCAATTGTCATCTTTCTTAAATAAATTGTGTTCATAAAATCACACTGAACAAGTGTCTTTAATATTCTTTTTGTTAAATCATTCATAGTTATCATATTTGTTTCCTTCCTAAGATTTCAAAATCTTTGTATTGTCTGTAAACGTCTTGCATATCATAATCATAACTGCTTGTACTATTATCAGCACGAAGATAATAAGTTGAAAAATTTATCCCAACTATTCTATAAATTGTATTGTTGTACTTAATTTGATTTCCGATACTTAGCATATTTTTCCTTTGAGATTTTGGATTGAATAATCCGACAGAATTGATTAATGTGTATTAATGATATAGCTTTCAAGTTTCCTAAAAAGATTGTCGTTTAGGTCGATTTTACCTAGCTTAAAACGTGATAATACATCTTTGTCAATACCACAAGTATTAGCAATATAAACCTGCTTCTCACGCTTTGTACGCTCTATTAACTCATTGCGTAATTCTTCCTGTGTCATGCTTTCCCTCCTTATTTTCTAGCTATTTATCTATTTTTGTAGATATAAAAAAATATTATCAGAGCAAAATACTCTGATAACTCTTTTCGTGCAGTTGGAAGGACAGATTACGTTTGAAATAATCTGCCCTAGTCACTGTAATTGTTTTGAACGTGCCGACAATAATATTGGCACTCGGTACTATTATCAATATATTGTTGTTTGAGGACAATATACTGACAAATTTTATAATAAAGACTACTAGGAACACTCTACTAGCAATCATTACTATCGGTCGGGTAGGTGGAACACTTCCTACCCAAAATTTATAATAAACACTCAACTCAATTAAAAGTGAATACGGAAAAAGTGCATCTGATTTAACAGGTGTTCAAGAAATGTATCGTGCTGGTTTTGAGAATGCGTCAGAGATGTCAGCAAATACAAAAACAAAAACGATTATCACGGAATGAGTTGAGTGTTATTATCAAGTGTGGAGCTGTTCACTCCACTTTAAAGATTTAAATGATGTTTTCTGCAACGAGTCTTTAGCAAAAAATACATCTCAGTTAAAAGAGAACACTTTTAGAAACATACAGAAATATATTATCAATTAGCTTTTACATACTAAATTGATGTTGGAATGTGTACCAACGACAAATATTTATTTAATTTATCTGCATCAGCATCTATCAAATTGATTTGTCCGTTTTTAAATCTGCTCAAATCAATCTTGCTGATCCCAGTCACATTAGAAATTGCAACTGCCGACAAACCGCTTGATATAATGTCTGACAACATAATTCTAAGGTCATTCTGACTCATATTGCCTCCCTATATCTTTTTTATAATAATTTTTGTAAGAGTTATTTCTCTCCCTATTATAAATTGACGATTTTTAAAAGCAGTTGCATTTTAGCCTTATTTTTTATAGCTAAATTTAATATTATTTTTTCATAGTGAAATAGCCAAATTATTTTCCATGTTTCCTATCATATTCTAACTGTGTCTTACACGTTGGATTCTTACAGATTTTCATATTACCTATTTTTATAAATTTTGTATTGCAGTATGGACATTTAGCAATCGGTCTATCATTATTATGCTCATAGAATGATATGATAGGATTTCTCTGTGTACTTTCTATTTCATACGCAAACTCGCTCTTATCATCTTTGGGAATATTTACTGTTAGCTCCATATCTTTCCCATGAGCTTTAACAGAAACAACTTTCATATCAGCTAAACGATTGATACCCTTTTTAGCAATACAAACATCATCACCAATCATTCTGTCGATTCCTTTACAAGTTAATGCAGACCTTTTGTTGGCATATATCCATACTTTGCCAGACTTGCTACGTTTCTGCTGAACCATTAAGATAAATAAAAGTTCTCTGTCATTACTACAATTCTTTCTATAAGGAAGATTATCAATCCATTCCAATTCTGACTTATAAATAGATACTGTTGATAGATTTTCTTTATCTTCTATGAGTTTTTCAATAACCTTGTTTCCTACGTCTTTAACTGCTACTTGCTTCTCTTTAGTCCATGATTCATAATGCCCTCTTCTCTTAAGCACTTCATTAGGATTCTTTGTATTATGTTCAATATTTTTTACGATAATTGCACCATAGCAGTTCCACAAGATATTTTTGCCACTATCACAATTTTCTCTCTGTAAATACTCAAATTCAGTAAGATACGTTGCTGCACGTTCTCTGTTTCCCTCAAAGATACTACTTATCATTTTTTCGCACATATCATAGAAAACATCATACTTGCTTATCTTTTCACGAATAGCATCGGATTTATCTAACTGATTAATCTCATTGTTGATTCTAAACGTTAATGACTGTTCTTTTCGCTTCAAATCAAACATAAGATTTTTCAAATCATTATATTCTTCACTCTTAATATCCACTTTGATTCTGTTATCTAATAACATAGCCACATTGAATTTATCATTTGATTTCCACTTATATTTTTTATTTGCGGTCTCTTTACGAACATAAGCACATATGCGGTCACAATTACTATCGGAAATTTTTTTACAATTATCACGCTTCTTATCTTTAGCATACTGGAAAAAATAAGGTGGCTTTTGATTAATTAACTCATTATATGTATCCTCATACTCACCAAGAGAAATATTTTGCTGTGTTTTCGGAAAATCAATCGTCAAATTATTGTAGCAACACATCACTTTATTAAATGTATCATCAATCTGTGCATTATTATAATTTTTGGTCATAGCATTTGATATATCACCAATGTTAGAATTATCCATACTTGCCACAAGTGCCTTATAAATTGCTTCCTTTGTAATCTGTGGTTTATCCGCATCAAATCCTTCATAATACAGTATATTCTTATCGGTCGGTACGCACTCAATTAATGTCTTATTAGGTGTAATCAGTGCATGATCTCCGTCAACATCAAATTGCAGTATTCTACACAATAAATCGTGACTACTAACAACTAAATCATCACCTACAAACCATTCCTTGCATTGGTCTAATACTTCATCTTTCACAAGTTTTCTGATTCCATGCTCCATATAAAGATGTGGGCTTCTAAGACAATCAACTACTTCATATTTGTTATACGGCTCCTCATTATAAAAGCTACAATACACTTGCTCTCTTGGAATAATGCCTTTGGGATTCTCAATACCACAAAACAGCCATTCGCAGAAAGCAAATAAATCAGGACAAATATAAGCATATAATGAGTCTTTTAGTATCAGCTTATTACCACATGCTTCACGTCTCTCACTTCTGAATTTGTTTTCCATTTTCTTTTGGATATATTTGTCTTGAATAAGTTCTGGATATGCTTTAATAGCATTAGAAAGATTTGGTTCACTTAATATTTCTGCAATCTTATTTGCGTCAGTTTTCATTTCATTGAGATATTCTAAGGTATCAGCACATAAATCTTTGATTTTTTCATCTGTTAATTTATTGCCATCTAAAGTCTGATTAAATTGATAACCTGTCTTTTCCCATCCTTTGGATTCTTCGGCAAAATTATTTATTGCAATCTTTTTATCATAAGCATTATATGCTTCTTTTAATTCTTCCCACGAATCATAATATTTCCACATTTTTACTTGCGATGCAGTCAGTATGATTTTTATGTTTTCTTTTATAATATCATGCTTTTTGCCCCACGGATCAGGAACTATTGCACTTGGTTTAACACCTTCAACTTCGTCTAGCTGTAAGAACTTTCTAAAATCTAAAGGAAATATACAACCTTTAATATGACCGCAACGAATCTGACAAGAATAAGGTAACACTCCCGGCAGAAACATTCCTGCACCATCTGTCTGTGGTATTTTAATATCCTCGTTCCTTACTGATATATTAGTGATACTATTATCATCATGGTCAATGCACTCAACTTTTTCATTAATAATAGTCTCAAAATCTGGCACAATCAAACAATCATTAAGTGTTAGCTGATAATCATTCGGTATAAATGAAGTAGAAAGCAGCAGTCCATTATATGCAAGTCTTTTTCCAATATTGCAACCGCCCTTTGCATTTACTACATCATCTGTCAACCCTAACATAATCTCCTGTTCATGTTCCTTGCAAAAATCTTCTTTTAAAAGAATACTCTCTCCACGCTTCATCTGATTTGTTGTGCTTGTATAAAGGATATAATGCTGTCCGTCAATATCTAAACCTCGCTCAATAATCTGGTGCAATACTTCATTGAGCTTTGATGTCTTAAAATATACAATCTCCATTACAAGAGGTTCAGGTTCAGAAAAATCTGTAGCCATTCTAGCAATCTCACTTTCAGCTAGTGCAACTTGTTTATCAATATTTTCACGCTCTGAACCTTCAATTATCTTACCTTTATCATCATAATCATATAAGTATAGTCGGTTTCTATCAATTTTTCTAACACCTTTATAAGAAGCTATACATTTATCTCGTGTTTTCTTTGCTAAAACTTTTTCTTTTTTTGCTTCTTTATATAACATATGATAACTACGCTCTTCATCTGTAAGAGCATCAAATGTACTTAACTTATATATTCTAAATCTTCTTGGTTCAAATTTTTTCTTATCGTTCATTCACTTTCTCCCATTCATAAAATTCTTTTGTACTATATCATTCTCTCTTTTACATCATATAAGTTGTGCTTTGAGTCGTTCTGAAATAATCATCTGGATTTTCACCAACAGCAGCTAATTCTTCTCTTGATTCCTCTATAAGCCTATTTATTTCATCCTCTGATACATTAAGTGCTTTCGCCATATCGGAACTTGTACAATAAAATTCTTCACCTGCTAACTGTGATAACTGAGCCTTTAACGTCAGATAAATCAAATCATATGTAAGACCTTGCTCTTTTCCACTATCTACCATTGACTCAACATGTTCTTTTGAAATATACTGTCCATAATTGGTTAAAATGTTCTGAATAACTGTTTCTCTAGTCATGTTCATACCCCTTTCTATATTCCCCACATCTGTTTCAAATCGTTTACATATCCCATCATTTCCGCATTACCTGTTTCCTTATTATCAGGATGATATGTATTCGCAAGTACACGATAGAACTTTTTCAATATAGGTTTGTCCTCTTCGGTCGGAATTAAATCTAATAAATTCTTCATAAGTTCATCTTGTTCTCTTGCAGCTTTCATAGATTTTTCATTTATTTCATTTTGTAACCTTACAACTTCCTCATATGCTTGTTTCCATACCATACGAAAATCATCTTTATACTTTTCTGGAATTTTTCCCATCTTATAATCCGAAGGATATTCTTCATAGATTGAATCTTTATAAAATATATTTTCCTGACCTTCATTTTCAATGTATATTACACATTTCCAAAAAGAAGGAAAACTATCAGTGTGATTATCCTTATCCCATCTGTATTTAACAGGACACTTAACATCTAAAGCATAGAATATTGAAGTACGTCTTTTTATAATATCGTTCTTTTCAGCCTGTAATGATTTAATGGTCTTATCTATCTCATTTATTCTCTTATCCAACTTATCAATCTGTTGTTTTGGTGTTGTCGGCTTTTGATTCGCACTCTTAACTTCCTTATATGCAGCGTCAACCGACACTTTCTTATCACGCAACTTTTGTTTCAGTTCTTCATTATCAGACTTCATTACAATATCCATCTTTCTATATGTTCCCTCCGAAACACCTGTCGCTTTTGCCATTTCTTTTCGTGTGTCAACCTTCGGTAAATTTGTCGAACCTTTACCACCTAAAGATTGATTTTTCTTTGCTTTCTGTTCAAAGACACTCTTGAATTTCTGGACAATCTCATATTTTTCTGCTTCTGATAAATTCCTACGTCCTAACTGTTGTTCCAACATCCAACGCTTTACATCATTCCTAGTTTTCAAAGTTGTTTCAGTGATTGTATAAATATTCCAATTAGGACAAACAAGATTATTTTTCTTTAAAATCTTATATCTGTTGTGTCCATCAATAATGATGTATTTCCCGGTACATGGTTCTTCCCAAACCTTAATAGGATCGAGCATACCATTTTTCACAACACTCTTTTCCAATCGGTTAAATTCTTCTGGTGTAAGAACCGGTAACAATTCTTCAAATTCCTTATCAATAATTAAATCGTCTATCTTTAACATAATATCTATTCTCCTTTACTCATACACAATTACTTCCACAGGCTCACACTCTTTCATAAGTTCATCCCATGTAACTTGTCTATATTCCTCTTTATCATAATTAGCACCATCTAAATAGACAAAAATGCAGCAGTCCTTTACACTTTCATCAATAATTTTTCCATCAATCGAAGTACATAGCTTATATGCCTTTTCCCATTTCATGGAGCTTATTACTTCAAAGCTATGTGTTGTAATCCATATACCAAAAGGAACATCCAATAATCCGTTGCAATCTTTATTTGTATTGGAAACTCTGTAATATTTTTTCTCTGTAATTGTCTTACTCATATATATAATTCTCCTTCCATAATCCTACTGCATCAGGCTCACCCCAAATGTCTTTATTATAGTTATTATTTCTTGATATAATAGCTGTACTTTTTTTCTTTTCTATATAATCAACTATACAAGGAATATCATTAAATATTTCTTCATCTCTAAGCTTTTTCATTAGTTTCTTTTGATAATCAGATCCTGGAACTGCACCTTCTAATTCCTTATTGATAAGTTCATTATCATGATGAATCTGCTTATATATTTCAATCAGTTCATTATTAGAATATTGTTTTGAATATCTATCAAAATGCCACCGTAAATTATTGTATTTTGCGGATATACTTCGCTTAACATTAGCTTTTTCTGATTGAACTATCTTTTCAGTTATTCCACATGTCTTCTCATAATTCTTGGCAAAAATAATAATATCTTCCTTATCTTTATATCTGCCATAATGATTAGAAAAGCTTTTAAATTGTCCTGTGTTAATATCTCTTTTCAGCTCAGTGTGCTTGTACACATAAAGCAACTTATTGGAAACTAGAATCTTGTTATAATTCAATAATGTATTTCCATCTATCCTACTTTTTTGACATAAATACTCCTGTGACATAAACCCAACATAATCTATTTTTGCGGTAAATGTGTCTTTATATATGCCTTTTGTCTTATTAATAGTTCTCATACATACAACAAAATATCTAAGCAACTTTAATTTATCTATCTTATTATCAAGATTTAAAATAGCTTGAACTTCATCACTATATACAATCGTATAATACTTACCTTTGCCAGTAGTAAAATCCGAAGTAAAATATAAACCACTGAGATTAACTATAAATTCACTAGCAGAAATTTTATCATCAATCAATATTAAGTTTTTATTAACAAGGGATTCAAAAGCCGATTTGACTTTTTTATAAAGAGAACGCTTAAAGCTAAAATTTCCAACTAATTCATATAATATCATATTGTATGTAATATACTGCTTATTCCTACTTGATTGATAAATAGATTTTAAAGCCTGTCTCTTATACACATCTCCGAGCCCACGAGACCGATCAGTATCTC
>ENA-UAMB01000835-UAMB01000835.1-human-gut-metagenome-genome-assembly--contig:-NODE-835-length-17448-cov-8.375841_pt1 | contig 17448 bp, 13 predicted proteins | sample MGYA00243707_ERZ654484 | MGnify/ENA primary metagenome ERZ654484 (study PRJEB26926, sample SAMN06164464) | human gut metagenome | biome: ENVO:00009003; feature: ENVO:2100002; material: ENVO:00002003... | reverse complement strand
TACACCTATTAAGTCGTCGGCAGCGTCAGATGTGTATAAGAGACAGGTTATGTATAAGTGCGTATATGCGCTATTTCATATAATTGTATATTGCTGGAAAATGCAAAAGATTTTCAGCATTCTCAAATAAAAGACTTATAACATTACTGTTTTGGTGCTTTTATGATTTTTGTCAAAGCTGATCTCAAAGCATTTAGATATAATTTCTACATTAATTATTATAATTATACGTCTTGACACGATGTCATGTCATGGTGTATAATTTTTTTGTATGATATAATTGACGTAATGTGCAAGGAGGATATATGAAAAATTATCTCAATGAAAGCCTTTCAGCTCAGGAAAGAGCTGAAGCACTTGTAAATGAAATGACCGTAGAGGAGGCGGCTTCACAGCTTAGATATGACGCTCCTGCTGTTGAGCGGCTCGGCATTCCTGCCTATAACTGGTGGAATGAGGGTATCCATGGGCTTGCACGAAGCGGTGTGGCCACCATGTTTCCACAGGCAATAGGTCTTGCGGCTATGTTTGACACCGACCTTGTGTTCAAAGTGGCAGATATAACCTCCACAGAAGCTCGTGCTAAGTATAATGAGTATTCAAAGCGTGATGACAGGGATATATACAAGGGTCTTACCCTTTGGGCACCTAATATAAATATTTTCAGAGATCCACGCTGGGGCAGAGGTCATGAGACTTACGGTGAAGACCCTTATCTTACCGCAGAGTGCGGCAAGGCATATGTAAAAGGCTTGCAGGGCAGTGGCAAGGTACTGAAAACTGCCGCTTGTGCAAAGCATTTTGCAGTACATAGCGGACCTGAGGCTGTTCGCCATGAATTTAATGCAGAGGTTAGTTGGAAAGACCTTGAAGAGACCTATCTTTACGCCTTTGAGGAGCTTGTAAAAAAAGCAAAGGTCGAGGGTGTAATGGGTGCGTATAACCGTGTGAATGGCGAGCCGTCATGTGCTAGTGAGTTTCTAATGGGCAAGCTCGACAAATGGGGTTTTGATGGCTATTTTGTTTCTGATTGCTGGGCGATAAGGGATTTCCACGAACACCATATGGTGACGTCTTCTCCTGTAGAGTCGGCCGCAATGGCACTTAAAGCAGGTTGTAATGTGAACTGCGGTTGTACGTATGTACACCTGCTTTCTGCTCTTGACAAGGGGCTTGTGACAGAAGATGAAATCCGGGCTTCCTGTGTTGCTCTTATGAGAACTCGCATAAGACTTGGCATGTTTGACAAGTCAACGGAATATGACAACATACCATACAGCGTTGTTTCCTGCCCTGAGCATAAAGCTGTATCCTACCAGTGTGCAGTGAAGTCCATGGTGCTGCTCAAAAACAAGGGTATTCTTCCGCTTGACAAAAAATCAATATCAACTATCGCTGTAATAGGACCAAATGCCGACAGCAGAGCGGCTTTAGAGGGCAATTATAACGGCACAGCCGACAGGTATGTTACTTTCCTTGAGGGTATCGAGGACGCATTTGAGGGCAGGGTGCTTTATGCTGAAGGCTGTCACTTGTATAAGGACAGAGTATCGGGTCTTGCACAGGCAGGGGATAGATACGCCGAAGCTGAGGCGGAAGCGGCAAATTCTGATGTTGTGATACTTTGCGTTGGTCTTGACGCCACTATTGAGGGCGAGGAGGGCGACACAGGTAATGAGTTTTCATCAGGTGACAAGAACGATCTAAGACTTCCTGAAAGTCAGCGTGAGCTTATAAAGCGTGTCGCAAAGATCGGCAAGCCTATGATAGTGGTATGTGCGGCAGGAAGCTCAATAAATATCGAGCATGATTGTGACGCTCTTATTCACGCATGGTATCCGGGCTCAGAGGGCGGCAAGGCTATTGCGGATATTATTTTTGGTAAAGTGTCGCCATCAGGAAAACTGCCTGTTACATTCTATAATAGCGCCGACAAGCTACCTTGCTTTACTGATTATGCTATGTCTGATAGAACATATAGGTACACGAGGGATAACATTCTTTATCCATTCGGCTATGGTCTTACTTATGGAGATGTTGTTGTTACATCGCTTAGTTATGACGATGGCAAAGTCAATGTAGAGGTAGAAAATAACGGTGCCGATACTTGTGATGTTATCGAACTTTACATTAAATCACATTGTGATAATGCTCCGGCTTATCCTGTGCTGTGCGGCTTCAAGAGAATTTTTGTCAAAAAATGTGAAAAGCTTGATGTTGAAATCGAAATACCTGACAAAGCTTTCTCAACAGTGTCAGATATCGGCGAGAGAAAACAGTTTGCAAAGGAATTCACCCTCTATGTCGGTACGCATCAGCCTGATGAACTTAGTTGTCAGCTTAGTGGTACAAACTGTATGAGTATCGAGATAGAACGATAATGAAAAGAGATCTTACAAACGGCAGTATCATAAGCTTGCTTCTTGCTTTTTCAAGCCCGATGATACTGTGAAATCTGCTCCAGCAGGTGTATAAAATTGCCGACACATTTATTGTTGGCAGATCTCTTGGCGAAAATGCCCTTGCGGCTGTGGGCGGCACATACACCCTCACGACTTTTCTTTATTCGATCATAATAGGTCTGTGCATGGGCTGTGGCTCGCTTGTTTCTTATTGTTTCGGTGAAATAAATGAACGCCGCCTGAAAGGCTGTCTGAACATATCATTTCTGATGATAGGCTCTGTTACTTTGGTGACAGAGCCTATCACATTGTGCTTTTCCGATGAGATTTTGAAACTTTTGCATACTCCAATGAAAATAATGTTGTTGACATCTGATCATGTTAGAATTATCCTGGCAGGTGTGGGACTTTGTTTTTACACTCTCGCCAAAGAACCTCTTTTGCGACTATCCTTCAAGAAAAAATCTTGGAAGGATTGCAGTTTTGGTGAAGTGGTGCGAATGCCGACCGCTGCCTCAGTTCAGCAATCTGTCATGAATTTCGGCATACTTATGATACAAGGACTGGTAAATAGTTTTGGAACGGCTGTAATGGCGGCTTTTACAGTGCCGTTCATAATTGTTAAATTAAGCTGTCAGCTTATATGATTTTCCGACAAATACTTGGCTGATTTAGTTTATCTTATTGTATGTTATAACAAAAAACCATTTTTTTGTTGAAATACAAAAAAACGTATCGTTTAAAGTTGACTTTTTGAATAGAATGTGATAAAATTATTATTGTACGGTTTATTTTTTGGAAAAATAACGAAAATATCAACAATAGGGTGAATAATTCAAATGAAAAAAAATTACACTATCAAGGATCTTCTGGTACTTCTTCTCGGAAAGGTTTGGTATATCGTTGCCGCTTCAATAGTGTGTGCGATACTGGCCCTTTTCGTATCAAAATTTGTTATGAGTAAGCAGTATCAGTCACACGTTTCAATGTATGTTAAAAGTGCTGATAATCAATCAACGGGTCAGGATAAGACTAATGTTGACTTACAGGACATTGACGCTTCAAAGTCATTGGTACAGACCTACATTGTTATACTTACTGATGACCCGGTAATGAACGAGGTAAGCGATAAGCTTCTTGAGATGTATACTCCTGAACAGCTTGCTCCTTATTTTACTGTAACAAGCGGCAGGGTTTCAAATGACGACCTGAGAAATGCTTATAGCATGATCGCTGTAAATCAGACAGAGGTACTTCAGATAACTGCCACAACAACCAATGCAAAGCTTTCTTCTGACCTTTGTAACATCATGGCTGACGTCGCTCCGAGCTTTCTTATAAGAGTTATCGGTGCAGGCTCAGTTGAAAAGATAGGTGATGCTGAGGTTTACAATACACCTGTTTCTCCTAACACCACTAAAAATGTTGCCCTTGGCTTTGTTGGTGGCTTGATGGTGGCTGTTCTAGTGATACTTGTTATTGACTTCTTTGACAACACTGTAAAGAATTCTGATGAGCTTGGCGACATTTATCAGAAGCCTATCGTTGGTGAGATAATGAATATTGGCGGAAAGACTTCTAAAAAGGATGAAGGTTCTTCTGCTGACAGAAAAAAACAGCTTCTGTTCAATAATAAGGATATACCGTTTAATATTGTAGAGAACTACAAAACAATGCGTACAAACCTTATGTTTACACTTTCTACAACACGAAATAAGATAGTTGTCGTTTCTAGCCCTAATCCAAGTGAGGGTAAGTCTGTAACAGTTGCAAACCTTGCAGCTTCAATGGCTGAAACAGAAAATAAGGTTCTTCTTATTGACGCTGATATGAGAAGACCTGTTCAGCACAGAAACTTCAAGTTAAAAAACAATGTTGGACTTTCAACAATACTGAGTGGTGAAAGCACATTTGATAAGTGTGTGCATGAAACCAAGAATGGCAATTTTGCTGTTCTTACATCAGGCGTTTTGCCTCCAAACCCGTCAGAGCTTCTTGCTTCTGAGAAAATGCGTGGATTGCTTGAATATGTCCAGCATAAGTATGATTATGTTATTGTCGACGGAACTCCGCTGCTTCCTGTAACTGACGTAATGAGCCTTGCAGACGAGGTCGCAGGCGTTCTTCTTGTGGCGAGATATGGAAGAACTACATATCAGGAGATAGAGGAGTCTATGAAGAAGCTTGAGATAGGCGATTGCAATCTGCTTGGGTTTGTTCTTAATGATATTTCCGCAAAGAACGGTTCTCATTACGGATACAAGTATAACTACAAGTATAAATATGACTACAGCTATAAATACGGTGGGAAGGATGCTTCTGCCGAAAGTTAAATGACATGGAGAGGTTAGATTGACTACCGATTATCACAGCCACATACTGCCGAATATTGATGACGGCTCTGACAGCATCAAAACATCACTTAAAATGATAAAAATGATGAAACAGCAGGGCATAGGTATAATTGTGGCAACACCGCATTTTTATATGCACAGGGAAGCTTCTTTAGACAGTTATCTTGTCAAACGGCAAAATGCTTATGAGAAGCTCATGGCATCTGACCCTGCCGTGAAGGATATACATATTGGTGCTGAGGTGGCTATAGAAAAGGGTATCAGCGTATTAGGAGAACTTGAAAAGCTGTGTATCAGCGGAACAAGACTTATTCTTCTTGAACCACCATTCACTCAGTATAACAGTTGGATCGTCGAGGAGATAGACGAGATAGCAAATTCTCGAAGGCTTATTCCGATAATCGCCCATGTACATAGATATATGGGCGTTTATTCAAAGTCAGATCTGAAAAGTCTTATGTCTGTGGATGCAGTTTTTCAGATAAATGCAGAAGCTTTTGAGCATTTTTCCACTAGACGTTTTGTTAATAAGCTTATTTCAAGTGGCAGAGATTTTGTCTTTGGAAGCGATGCTCATGATCTTGATGATAGAAAACCTAATTTTGATCTTATAGCTAAAAGATCTGGAAGTGAAAATATAAGACGTTCTGATAAAGTACTCATGTCTGCTATGGCTGACGAAGAAAGAATGTTTGCTTTTTAAGTATAGAAAAAAATATTGATGATATTATAAATAGCCTGCACTGTGCCATTGAGGGGTGGCCATGGTGTGATCTTATTCATTGCTTTAATTGAGCGGAGGTATGTTTTATTTATGGAGAAAACAAGTGAAAACACAGTTCAGGTGTGGAAAAACAAAAAGATAAAGCATTGGATGCTTATTGCATTCTTTCTGTGTTTCTATGATATTGTTGCCGTAAATCTATCCTACATTTTCGGACTTTTCATCAGATTTGACCTTACTTTTTCTGCAATACCAAAAGAGTATATGCTTGCCTATGTAAAGTTTGCTCCAATATATACAGCTTTCTGTGTTGTGGTGTTTTTTGTGTTCAAGCTTTATAATAGTTTGTGGAGATTTGCTAGCATTGGCGAACTTTCAAGGATATTTTTAGCCTCGATAGTTACTACCATATTCCAGGCTGTGGGTATAACATTACTCTTCATGAGAATGCCTGTGGCTTACTATATAGTAGGAGCGGGAACTCAGTTCGTGCTTATAACAGCAGTGCGTTTTGCCTATAGATATGTCACCCTTTTAAGAGCAAAACAGGTAACAAATCAGGTGGCAGTGCATAATGCAATGGTCATTGGTGCAGGTGCTTCGGGTCAGATGATCCTTAAAGAGCTTACGATGTCAGAACGTGCAAATGCAAGACCACTCTGCATAATCGATGATAACCCAAATAAGTGGGGAAGAAATATCGGAGGAGTTCCTATCGTCGGTGGCCGTGATTGCATTATGGAAAGCGTCAAAAAGTATAATATTGATCAGATCCTTTTTGCAATCCCAACTGCATCACCTGAGAACAAAAGGGATATCCTTAATATTTGTAAGGAAACAGGCTGTGAGATGAAACAGCTTCCGGGCGTTTATCAGATAACAAATGGTGAGGTGCTTCTCAGCAAGATGAAGCCTGTTGCGGTCGAGGATCTGCTTGGAAGAGAGCCTATCAGAGTAAACATGGACGAGATATTCCAGCACCTTAAGGGTAAGACCATATTGGTAACAGGTGGCGGTGGCTCTATCGGAAGCGAGCTTTGCCGACAGATAGCAGGTCATGAGCCTAAACAGCTTATCATATTTGACATTTATGAAAACAATGCTTATGAAATAGAGCAGGAGCTTAAACGTAAATATGGCAGTAAACTCAATCTTGTGACGCTTATCGGTTCTGTTCGTGACAGCAGACGTATCAATGACGTTTTTGAAAAATACAAGCCTGATATTGTTTATCACGCTGCAGCACATAAGCACGTTCCGCTTATGGAAACAAGCCCTAATGAAGCTATCAAAAACAATGTTGTTGGTACATACAAGACAGCCTATGCCGCTTTGAAGCATGGCACAAAGAGGTTTGTGCTTATAAGCACTGATAAGGCTGTAAACCCTACTAATATTATGGGTGCAAGTAAAAGACTTTGCGAAATGGTCATCCAGAGCATGGACGCTATCAGCAAGGCAGGCAGAACAGATCTTCTACCTATGCTCCATGCACACGTTGATGAAATGACAGACGGTATGCTTGAGAACGATCCGATAGACGAGATAGCTGTTGATAATATAGAGAGCAGTGAAGCGGTTAAGATCGAAAGCGTTGGCAATAAGGACAGAAATGGCACACAGTTTGTTGCAGTTCGTTTTGGAAACGTTCTTGGAAGCAACGGCTCTGTGATCCCACTGTTCAAAAAGCAGATAGAAGCAGGCGGTCCTGTTACTGTTACTCACCCTGATATCATAAGATATTTCATGACTATACCTGAGGCTGTGAGCCTTGTTCTTCAGGCAGGCACATACGCATGGGGCGGCGAGATATTTGTCCTTGATATGGGTGCGCCTGTGAAGATAGACACACTTGCGAGAAATCTTATCAGACTTTCAGGATATAAGCCTGATGTAGATATCAAGATAGTTTACTCAGGTCTGCGTCCTGGCGAGAAGCTTTTTGAGGAGAAGCTTATGGCAGAGGAGGGCATGATGAAAACGGACAATGAGCTTATCCATATCGGAAAGCCTATACCGTTTGACACAGAAACGTTCCTTGGTCAGCTTGGAGAGCTTGCTCGTGCAAGCTATAACAATGACGAAAATATCGTTGAAATGGTCGAAAAGATCGTTCCAACATTCAGTCCTGTAGGTGATAAACCAACAGGTAATGAAAAATATGGCAGAAACGCTGTTGCAGTTTCTACGACAAAATAATAATAGATCCATATTTCAGCACTGCGGGGTTTTCTGCAGTGCTGTTTTTATGCCTAAAATTTCACACTTTTTCTTGATGCTACTTGAAAAAAGGCAGCTTATGTGGTATAATGAATAATGAATGTAAATTTGCGTAAAGGACTATTTCTATATGAAAAAATGGAGAATAAACAGACCTGACCCTGTGAAAACTGCAGAGTTTATGAACAAGTGTGACTTGAAAAGCCTTACCCTAGACGTTATGACTTCAAGGGGGTTCACTGACTTTGACAGCCTTGCTGATTTTTTTAAAGGAGAAGAACTTAGTGATCCTTTTCTTATAAAGGATATGGCTATAGCCGCCGAAGTGATAAACAAGGCGGTTGATCAGTATGACCTTATTTGTATTTACGGTGACTATGACTGCGATGGAGTTACGTCCACCACTATACTTTACAACTATCTTGAAAGCATGGGCGCAAACGTTATGTACTATATTCCTGAGCGTGAGGCTGGATATGGCATGAACATGGAAGCTATTGAAATGCTTGCAGAAAAGGGTGTTAAGCTTATCGTCACTGTGGATAACGGCATTTCCGCGGTTGAGGAAGCTGAACGTATTGCTGAGCTTTATATGGAACTTGTTATCACAGATCACCACCAGCCGCCTGAGAAGCTTCCGAGGGCAAGGGCTATCGTTAATCCACATCGTGCAGATTGTCCTTCGTCATACAAAGACCTTGCAGGCGTTGGTGTAGCTTTCAAGCTTTGTGCTGCACTTGACGGCGGCAGTTATGACACTGTTATGGAACAGTATGCCGACATTTGTGCTATCGGTACAGTTGCGGACGTTGTGCCACTCACAGGGGAAAACAGAACTATTGTCAAGCGTGGTCTTGAATATCTTGCAAACACCGAAATATTGGGACTAAACTATCTTATAGATAAAGCAAAGCTTGATAGAAATGCTCTTGACTCAACAGGCATTGCTTTTAGGATTGCCCCTGTCATAAACGCTTCGGGCAGATTTGGCTCACCACTTACAGCGGTAAAAACGCTTCTCAGCGAAGACCCGGAGGACGCTGAGAATTATGTTGACACTCTTTTAAATCTTAACGCCCAGCGCAAGCAGACGGAAACAGAGATAATGACAGAAATAGTAAACCATATAAACGCTCACCCTGAAACTCTTGACCATAGAGTGCTTGTGCTTTCAGGCAAGGGCTGGCATCACGGAGTTATTGGCATTGTTTCTTCACGCATTTTGGAATTTTACGGAAAGCCGAATGTTATAATCTCCATTGATGATGATGGAAACGCACGAGGCTCTGCGAGAAGCGTAAAGGGCTTCAATATATTCAAGTGTTTTCAGCATTGCGGAGAGCTGCTTGATAAATTTGGTGGACATGAGTGTGCAGGAGGTCTGTCACTGAAGGCTGAGAATATCGAAAAGTTCACTCAAATGGTGTATGAATACAGCGATCCTATGGAGAAATTCCCTAGCGTTGAGCTTATAGCGGATAAGCTTCTTATGCCGCAGGATATCAACCTTGATAATGTAAAGGGTCTTGCCGCAATGGAGCCTTTTGGTGCAGAGAATCCTGTTCCAGTTTTTGCAATGCTTGGAGTAAGAGTAGATAAGATAATACCGCTGTCACAGGGCAAGCATACAAAGATCGAGTTTTCATACGGAAGCTATAGAGGACAGGCTCTTATTTTCTCCCTTGCACCTGAAAAAGCTTGTTTTGCAGTTGGCGATAAGCTTGATATGCTCGTGGAGCTTGGAATAAATGTGTTCAATAACCGTGAGTCCATATCCATAAGAGTTATCGATCATAGATTGAGTGGAGTAAAGCAGGAAAGATATTTTGCGGCAAAGGATTGTTATGAAAAGCTCATGCGCGGGGAACAGCTTCCTGCAAGTTTTATAAGAAAAATAATCCCGACAAGGCAGGAGCTTATCGGCGTATATAAATACATAAGTGCAGTTAAGAATATTACGTTGGATAATCTTTTCATGAAAATATCAGGCGATAGCATGAATTATTGCAAACTGCATATTTGCGTTGATATTTTCCGTGATAAGGGTCTTATCGAGTTCAGACCTGCCACTATGAAAATAAGCTACGTTGTGCCGAAACAAAAGGTAAATCTTGAAGACTCTGAAACTCTTGTTAAGCTGAATGAAATGCTTGGAAAGGCAGGTAACTAAAATGTCAGATAAAGAGAATATTTTGCTTGATCCTGCTGAAATGGATAAGATAGAAAATATGCCTGAGATAAAAACTGTCAGTGAAGAAGATCTTCCTGACGAATCCGAGGTTAAAGAGCAGTTTGAGGAAAAGCCTGCTCCTACGGCTTCGCCTGACTATACCGACGCTGTTCCTGAAGCTTCAAAGCCTGAGCATATAGGTGAGAGGTCGGTGTGTTCCATTGATGCACTTATTCAGAAAATACTTAATGGCGAGAGGCAGTACGATCTGTCAAAAATCGTTTCCGCCTATGAACTTGCTGAAAAGTATCATCACAATCAGAAAAGAGAGTCTGGCGAGCCGTATATAACCCACCCACTGTCTGTTGCATATATTCTTTTGGAACTTGGCATGGATACTGATACTATTTGTGCAGCACTTCTTCATGACGTTGTGGAGGATACTCCATGCACTCTTGAAGAATTACAGAAGAATTTTGGCTCAGACGTTGCAATGCTTGTAAATGGCGTTACAAAGCTGAAAAAGGTAGAAACTTTTACCAAAGATGAGCAGAAAGCCGAGAATATCAGAAAAATACTCCTTGCAATGAGCGAGGATATTCGTGTTATTATCATAAAGCTTGCAGATAGACTTCACAATATGCGTACTCTTAATTATTGCAAAGATTCAAAACGCAGAACTATCGCCCATGAAACAATGAACATCTATGCACCGATAGCTCACCGCCTTGGAATACGCTCAATTAAAGATGAGTTTGAAGATCTTGCTTTTTACTATCTTGATCCTTATGCTTATGCCGAGATAGACGAGCAAATGCAGCTCAGAAAGGGCAGCCGTGAACAGCTTGTTGAAAACATCAAGCACAAGATACATGACAGGCTTGAAAAGGATTTTGACCCTGTTCCCCTTATCGAGGGTCGAGTTAAAAGCAATTATGGTATCTATAAAAAGGTATATCGTGACGGCAAGGAGATAGACCAGATATATGATCGCTATGCCGTAAGAATTATCGTCAATACAGTTACCGAGTGCTATAACGTACTTGGCATAATCCACGATATGTTCAGACCTATCCCAAACAGATTTAAGGATTATATTTCCACGCCTAAGGCTAATATGTATCAATCTCTTCACACAACTGTTATCGGCAGAGAGGGAATACCTTTCGAGGTTCAGATAAGAACATGGGAAATGCACAGAACGGCTGAATATGGTATCGCCGCCCACTGGAAATATAAAGAGGGCGTAAGGGGTAGCTCAAAGGACGATCAGCGCCTTGCATGGATAAGACAGATAATCGAGTCACAGCAGGAGTCAAACGACGTTGAGGAGATAGTAAGGGCTATCAAAAATGATCTTGCCCCTGAGGACGTTTTTGCTTTCACTCCAAAGGGAGATATGATAACACTGCCTGTCGGCTCAACTGTTATCGACTTTGCTTATGCTATCCACACACAGGTGGGTCATAAGATGTGCGGCGCAAAGGTAGACAAGAAAATGGTGTCTTATGATTATCAGATAAAAACAGGCGAGATAATCGAGATACTTACTACCAACGTTGAAGGTCATGGTCCAAGCCGTTCATGGCTTAATATCTGCAAGACCAATGAAGCCAAATCCAAGATACGTTCATGGTTCAAAAAGGAAAGACGAGAGGAAAATATCTTTGAGGGCAGAAATGCTCTTGAAAGAGAGTTCCGCAGAAATAATATAAGAGTGCCTGAGGAAGAACTTGAGGACTTTCTCAAAATGGATATGCACAGACACAGTTGTGATACTCTTGATGATTTCTTTGCAGCCATCGGTTACGGTGGTGTTCAGCTTTCAAAGGTGATGCAAAGGCTGAAATCTGAGTATAATAAGAAATATGGTGAAAAGGCTCAGCCCGATACTTCTGACCTTGAAAATAAGATAAAGACTTCCAAAAATTCCACTGGTGTTATCGTTGACGGCATCGACAACTGCGCTATCAAGTTTGCACAGTGCTGTAATCCGCTTCCAGGTGACGAAATAGTCGGTTTTATCACGAGAGGTCACGGCATATCCGTGCATAAAAAGGATTGCGTGAACTATCTTTCGCAGAAAGATGATCCTGAAAATGCCGCTCGTTGGATAAATGTTAAGTGGGAAAGTTCTGAAAAGCATACTGGCTATTTCAAGTGTACTTTGGATATCGTTGCGGTTGACAGAATAGGTCTGCTGGCAGACGTTTCGTCAGCGCTTGCAATGATCAATATTTTTATCTATGAGTCAACCTCAAGGGAACTGAAAAATGGCAATGCAATGCTTTCCGTAACTGTCAGCATTGCAGGAATGGAACAGCTCAACAATGTTATAAACAAGCTTCAGAAAATAAAGAACGTTATTTCTGTTGAAAGAAGCGGTAAATAAGAAAGGACAGATAATGAAAATATATAGGCTCAAACCATTGAGTGTTTGTGAAACGAACAGTTATATTGTTGCAAGCGAAGAAAATAACTGCGTTCTTATCGATGCACCTGCCGACCCTGATTATATTCTCGGTGAGATAGAGAGTCACGGTCTTACGCTTAAAAAGATCTTTCTTACCCACGGCCATTTTGACCATATCGGTGCTGTGGCTGACCTTGTAGACAGGACAGGCTGCGAGGTGTATATCCACATTATGGATAAGCATAAGCTTACAGATGACGCAGGAATGCTTGCTAATCTTTTCAGAATAAGAGGACACAGAAATTACACAGGCAAGGTCAATGTGTTTACAGAGGACGATATACTAAAGCTTGACGAGCTTGAATTTGACGTGTTGGAAACGCCGGGACATACAAGCGGTTCTGTTTGTTTCATATGCGGCATGAATATGTTTTCGGGAGATACCCTATTTTCAAGAAGTGTTGGCAGAACTGACATGCCTGATGGAAGCAGCACAGCCCTCATGAAGTCGCTTATGAAAATAGCTGACCTTGGTGGAAATCTAACTGTTTATCCTGGTCACATGAATGTCACGACACTTGACGCTGAGAGAAAGTATAACCCATATCTCAGGCAGGCTGCGGAGGCTTTGAAATGACTCTGATATTCAGCGGCAACGATTATAAATATGAGCTTGAGGGAGTAATGAAGCTTTTTATCCCTGCAACGCTCTTTACCCACGTTTTTTCTGACAGCATAGATACAGAGGACGATTATGTGTTCGCTCAGAAAAAGGATAACGCTGACAATGTTTGTTTGAGCGTTAAGGTGAGATATGACGGAAAGACTTGTGAAAAAGAGGAGTTTGTGCATTTTGAAAGCGACATGGAACTTTCACTGTCAAGACTTCTTTTTAAGGCAATGAGCGAGATAACAGGCATTGTGCCGAAATGGGGCGTTATAACGGGAATAAGACCTGTGAAGCGTGTGAATGATATGCTCAGTGACGGCATGAACAAGGCGGAGATATTTAAAGCCATGGAGAGCAGATATCTTTGCAGCGAAGAAAAGTGCGATATTGCATACAAAACTGCTATAACCCAGAAGCCTGTCCTCGATGAGCTTGAAAAGGATAGCTTTAGTCTTTATGTGTCAGTGCCGTTTTGTCCCACAAGATGTTCCTACTGTTCTTTCGTTTCGCAATCTATCGAGGGCTGTATGAAGCTTATCCCTGAGTATGTGAACAAGCTGTGTGAAGAGATAGTTTATACTTCGAAGATAACGAAAAAGCTTGCTTTGAAGCTTGACACCGTATATTTTGGCGGCGGCACTCCTACCACGCTCACTGCTGCTCAGCTTGACAGAGTTATGAAGGTCATTGCAAACAGCTTTGATATGTCAACTGTCCGTGAATACACTGTTGAAGCGGGAAGACCTGACACCATAACTGAAGAAAAGTTGAAGGTGCTTAAAGCAAACGGCTGTGGCAGAGTATCTATAAATCCACAGACTTTGAATGACAGCGTTCTTGAGGCTATTGGCAGAAAGCACACAACTGCTCAGTTTTTTGACAGCTTTGACCTTGCAAGAAAAGTTGGTTTTGGCTCTATAAATACCGATATAATCGCAGGTCTGCCAACAGACACAGTGGAGAGCTTTGAGAATACCATTGATAAGCTTATCGAGCTTGCTCCTGAGAATATCACTGTACACACACTTTCCATAAAGCGTGCGGCTAGGCTAAATCACAGCGGTGACAGGGAAGTGCTGAAAAATCCAGCCGATAAAATGGTAGAGTATGCCACAAAAAGACTTCTTGAAAGCGGCTATCTGCCTTATTATCTCTACAGACAGAAGAATATGCTTGAAAATCTTGAAAATATAGGCTGGACAAAGCGGGGTCACGAGAGTTTGTATAATATCTATATAATGGAAGAGGTTCAGACCATACTTGCAATGGGTGCAGGTGGCTCGACAAAGCTTGTTGACAAAGAGGGCGGACGTTTGGAGCGTGTGTTCAATTACAAATTTCCGCTGGAATACAATAAGCATTTTGAGCTTATGCTTAAGCGAAAAAATGAGATAGAGGAATTTTATGCTAAAGAAAAATGAGATTATCAGGCTTGAAATAAGCGGTATGACAAATGAGGGCAACGGAGTAGGAAAGCACGAGGGCATTGCTGTTTTCGTGCCTTTTACTGTTATTGGCGACGTTATCGAATGCAGGATAGTCAAGGTCTGCAAAACGTATTGCTATGGCATTATCGAAAATATTGTAAGTGGTTCAGTTGAAAGAACGAAGAACGATTGCCCTGTTTATTCAAGGTGTGGCGGTTGTTGTTTTCGTCACATGAGCTATGAGGAGGAATGCCGTGTAAAAGAGCAGTTCATAAAGGATTCATTTGAGCGTATTGGTAAGCTTTATCCTGAATATGACAGCTTTGAGGGTTGTAAACAGCTTGTTGGCTATCGCAACAAGGCGCAGTACCCTGTAGCAGAGCAGGACGGTAGGGCAGTTTGCGGATTCTATTCAAGACGTTCTCACCGTGTATGCGATCACACCGATTGTGCATTACAGCCTGCTATATTCAAGGCAATAGCCGATGAAATAATGGCATATGTGAACAAGCGTAAGATAAAGGCATACAACGAGGAAACGGGAAGCGGTCTGCTCAGGCATATTTATCTCAGGCGTGGCGAACACTCAGGTGAGATAATGGTCTGTCTTGTTATTACCGACCTTAAAAAGCGTGGCGTATTTGATGTGCTTGTGGGTGAGCTTTGCAAAAAATATGCTGATATAAAGAGTATAGTTTTCAACGAGAATAGCCGAAAGACCAACTGTATACTCGGACAGAAGCTTGTTACTGCGTATGGAAGCGACACGATACACGATACCATGTGTGGAAATGATATAGAGATATCACCGCTGTCATTTTATCAGGTAAATACAATTCAGGCGGAGCGGCTTTATGAAATTGCCGCAGATTATGCTCAGCTGACAGGGAAGGAAACTCTTCTTGATCTTTACTGCGGTGCAGGAACGATTGGTTTGTCAATGAGCCAAAAGGTGAAAAAGCTCATAGGTGTTGAGATAATAGAGTCTGCAATAGACAATGCAAAACGAAATGCCGCAGCAAACAATGTCACAAATGCGGAATTTATATGTGGTGACGCAGGAAAGATAGCAGAGATACTTTACAGCCGTGGCGAGCGACCAGATGTGATAATAGCGGACCCTGCAAGAAAGGGCTGCACTAGGGATGCACTGGAGTACATGGCAAAAATGTCCCCTGACAGGATAGTTATGATTTCCTGCAATCACGCTACTGCTGCTAGGGACTGTGCTGTGCTGGAAGAGTTGGGGTATAAGACGGTCAAGGTCAAGGGCGTGGATCTGTTTGGGAGGACGGGGCATGTTGAGAGTGTGGTTCTGTTGACTAAGGTACATAAATAAAGTTATAAAAATGGCTTGAAATAAGGGGATTTCTCGAATTTTTAGCATTGAAATTTCAAGAAGAAAAAGTCTCATAAATGCCCGAAAAATCTAGCTGTTTTTGTAGTTGGATAGACAGGAGTGTTGAAATCGGGTCGAGTATACAGAAATGCTTGTTCGAGGTTTAGAAAAAAAGAACAACGAAAATAGGCTAACAAACATATTAAATACTCAGTAAAATGAGTAGCCTATTTTAGAAAGGAGAGGTGCATATGTCTGGCAAAATAAGAGTAATACCGGCTAATACAAATGAGCCGGTAAAACACGTTGTTATTTATGCTCGTGTGAGTTCCAATAGTATGGAACAACTGGATAGCCTAAAAGCACAAATCTCCGGTCCTGCGAAGTATGTTTCGTGACAAAGAAACTGGAAACTTGTTGATGTCCATATAGATATAGCTTCTTCTAAAAAAGGTTCAGTTCGTTCCAAATTCAAAAATATGATAAATGAGTGTAAAGCTGGACTTACTGATATAGAATTAAAGAAGGAAAGAAAGATTAAATATTTTTCTAAAATGCTACAAATTATGAGGCTGTTCTCTCTAGAGGGAGCCTTTCTATAGACTATCTTAGAATAATAGATTGAAAATAGACTAAAAATAGGGTATAATTAGACTAAAATTAAACTGCGGAGGACAATATGAAAGATAATATAATATATATTGATAGCTATGTTTTACAGCAAGACATGAGAATAAGACTGCCCAAAAGTATTATTTCAAATATGGATGTAAAAAAAGGTGAAACATTTTTTGATATTTATTTAGACAAAGATGAGGATTGCCTAATATTAAAAAAGAAAAAGACGGAGGATGCAAAATGAGTGATAAAAAAATTGTTTCACTAAGTTTGTTTTCAGGAATAGGTGGTTTTGAGGTCGGCATGGCTAGAGCTGGATTTACTTTTGCAAAAACCTTAGAGTGGGACGAAAAATGTTGCGAAACCCTAAATCAAAATAAAGAAATACTGTGTACAGAGGAAGACGAAATATTTCCTATTGATATCACCAAATTACCTCCGAGTGAATTTTATGATGGAAAAGTTGACTATATAGTTGGTGGACCACCTTGCCAAAGTTTTTCAGCCGCGGGAAGAAGAGCAGGAGGCGTTGCAGGTACAACAGATGCAAGAGGAACATTATTTGAATACTACTGTAAATATGTTGATTACTTTAAACCGAAAGCGTTTGTATTCGAAAATGTGCGAGGTATTTTGTCAGCAAATAAAGGACAAGATTTTAAACTTATAATGGAATCCTTTGAGAACGTTGGCTATAAATTATTTTGGAAAATCCTTAACGCTGCAGATTATGGAGCACCCCAATTAAGAGAAAGAGTTTTCTTGGTTGGAATTAAAAAAGATTTAAATATTGATTTTAAATTTCCATTACCAACATATGGACCGGATTCAGAGGATAAAAGACCTTACGTTACTACTGGAGAGGCAATTGCGGATGTTCAAGATGAAAACGAAGTAGTTCCTCCATATACAGGAAAGTATGGACATTTACTTCCGGATATTCCACCAGGAGAAAATTATAGATTTTATACAGAAGAAATGGGACATCCAAATCCACAGTTTGCTTGGCGTTCAAAGTTTTCAAATTTTCTTTATAAAATGGATCCTAATGATGTTTGCAGAACCTGTCTCTTATACACATCTCCGAGCCCACGAGACCGATCAGTATCTC
>ENA-UAMB01000804-UAMB01000804.1-human-gut-metagenome-genome-assembly--contig:-NODE-804-length-17894-cov-6.303829_pt1 | contig 17894 bp, 30 predicted proteins | sample MGYA00243707_ERZ654484 | MGnify/ENA primary metagenome ERZ654484 (study PRJEB26926, sample SAMN06164464) | human gut metagenome | biome: ENVO:00009003; feature: ENVO:2100002; material: ENVO:00002003... | reverse complement strand
TGAATATTCCAAAAAAGTATTGTCCATTTTGCGGCGCTAAGATGGATTTGGAGGACTAAGCTATGACAAGGGAAAAAGCAATTGAAATTCTTGAAAATCATACTCAATATTTTGTGTCTGTGCAAGATTTAGTCGCGCTAAATATTGCTATTGATGCTCTATACCCCGTCAGTCGGGAACAGGTTGAGAAAGTGTGGAGGGGTGAGTGGAAGAACTATTTGCCGCCACTAGGTGCTGGAAATATACAATATCGTTGCACAACGTGCGGAAGGACACCGGATGATGAAATGCCATTTTGTCCATATTGCGGTGCCGCAATGACAGACGAGGCCGTGCAGATGGTAATGGAGAGATTGGAGGCGCTGTATGAACATAATGCGTGAAGTTGCTGAATTGCAAACGGAATATCAAAGACTGATCGATGAAAAGCGACTAACTAAAAGGGAAATATGTGACCTGTGCATCCCATTCCGGGACAAATACGGCTTAAAGGATTCACAGGCGCTCAGAATTATCCGGAAAGAGATGGATTTATCTGAGATGGCGGATTTGTTAGAAGGAAGGCGCTGAAAGATGAAGAGACTGATTGATTTAGACGAACTCTTGCAATATCCACTCAGACGCGGGAGCGAACATTACGATGAGAAAAATGCTGACCCTCATTTCCTATTCGGTGTGGAATCCGTTCTGGAGTATGCACAGACATTGCCCACCCTAACCCAGCCGAACAACTGGATCAGTGTTGAGGACAGGTTGCCGGAAGATGGTAAATATTTGTGCTGTTTTTCATCTTTAGGGCTTGGCTGGTGTACAGATGTGTTATCTTATGCCTCTGATTTAAATTCAGTTGATGATTGGGATTTTTACAATGAGCATCACGGTGGTTTTTATGATCTTGATTCAGAATGTGGATACTACGAAATCAGCGGAGTTGCCTACTGGCGCCCGCTTCCAGAACCGCCTGAGGAGGAATAGTTATGTATGAGAATTTAGTAAGACAATTAAACTTAGGCTGTTTAAACTGCCCATATGAAAATAAAGAATGTAGTCAAAACGCCTATTGTGAAGTTATGATAAATGCCTCCAATGCTATTGAAACATTGTTATCAGAGAATATAGAGCTAAAAAGGAGTATTACCTTTTTAAACAAAAACACTTTAGGAAAGCTTCGCGCAGAGCTTGACCGCCTAAGGCATGAAAGAGATCAGGCGGTGAAAGAACTGCAAAAGTTAGGAGACTGTACGGTATGCAAATACAACAGGTGGCCTTGTCAAAGAGAGGATAAAGGACACATAAGATGTTTTGAATGGCGCGGTATTCAGGAGGAGAACAATGCGACTGGTTGATGCGGATTTAGCCCCGGTTTATTTAAACGAGAAGGCTTGCGAACAAATCAAATCAATGCCAACTATCGACCCCGTTCATGCTGCTGGTGCGTGCTATTGTGGAGAGTGCGGTTATTGTATTCATCAGCCAGGTTTGAAAAGCGTCGAATGGATATGCATTGAATGGCATAACTATTGTGATTGCGGCCCGAAGATAGTCGCTCCAAATGATTTTTGTAACTACGGTAAGAGGAAGGAGAAAAAACATGAGTGAACAGCGGAGTATCATTTGCGACCGATGTGGGAAAAAGATCGGGACTACCTATCCTAAATATAAGGTAACAAGAAAAATAGCCAAATTCAAAACATTAGCTATTTTTAGGCCCTCTCCTCATGATTACGTTGAAAATGATTTTGATCTATGTGCAGACTGCAACAAAGAATTTTTTGACTGGCTGAATTATAAAAGGATCGGAGGGGCAGACGAATGATCGGCTGTATATACAAAACAACTGATGGCTATTGTGAACTTCATAGTGATGGGATTGAATATCGGGAACCTTGTGTTGAGGGACCGTGTGATGATGAGTTGGTGGAGGAAGAACAGCCATGACCAGGATTGAAAAAAGAATATTTATGAACCTTAATCCTTGCGGGAAATGGTTAATGGTGCTCAGTAAGTTTAGTGAAATCAAGGAAATGGCGAATTTAATGAGTGATGAAGATATCAAATTCGCTGAAACATTCCTGCGTAACATACAGACGGAGGTAAAAAAATTATGATGAACAAAAAATTCACACGGTGCGAAGTCTGCGGAATGAAGTTTCTGCCGGATAAAAAAGATATCTACACGGTTAAACAAGAAACCTCACTGGCAAATGTCTTAACCGGAGGTGGAAGTATCTTTGATGCTATCGATTGCCCGAGATGTGGAACTCAGGTTCTTTTAAAAATCAGAACCCCAAAAATACAGGAGGAATGATCATGGCAGGCTGGCAATTATTACTTTTAGGGTACTTTTTAGGCGCACCGTTAGGCTTCTTGCTTTGTTCCGTTCTGGTGGCAAGCAAAGACCCGCCCAAACCGCACACCACTTGCAAGGACTGCGTACATAGGCATAAGAAAGAGTGCCCTTTCTCCCATATCGAATGTGATGTGACAGGAGATTCTATTTTCTGGCATACTAACAAACAAGATGACTTCTACTGCAAGGAGGCTCAGGACATTGGGCTGGCCACAAAGCGGAAATAGAAAAAGCTGTAAAGGCTGTATCTATAACAGACCTCTAACTTTTGAGGGTTCCGGGCAGCAACGCTACTGCCTATATTGCTATGATACCGGTAAGCCTAGAGGCTGCCCGCCGGAGAAGTGCGACAAAAAGACTGTCAGGAGGTTGAAGAATTGACAAAGAAAGAGTTTCTAAATCAATATCTAAACGCCGAAAAAGAAATCGGAATCAAGCTTGACCAAATAGCTAGGCTCAGAGAACTATCAACAAAAATAACTCAAACTTTAACCCCTGACAAAGTAAAAAGCAATTCCGAAAACCGCCTGGAATCATCTGTATCTAAAATTGTGGATATAGAAAGAGAGATAGGTGCTTCTATTGATCAGCTTGAAAGAACCCGCTTGCAAGTGGAAAGCGTCATTAATTCTGTCCCTAACGTGAATCAAAGAAACGTGTTGAGGTTAAGGTACATAAGCGGCATGAAATGGGAACAGATAGCTGTAAAACTAAATTATGATTATAGATGGGTACTCAGGCTTCACGGCAAGGCACTAAATAAAATAGCCATAGAAAGCCACTCTTGACTTATTGTATCATTAAACTAAAGAAATAGGCAGAGGATTATTCCCCTGCCTTTCTTGGTTTATTCTACATGAAGTTGTTGTTTTAACGCTGTTTGTAAAACGCTGGAAAAGTTAATGTGCTCTTTTTCTGCTCTGGCATTTAACCATGATGGAATCGTTAAAGTTTTCTTTACTGATCTGTTATCCGATGCTTTGCGATATTCCAGAAAATCAATATCTACCATAGATACAAAGTCATTCTCTTTACATTGAATCGAACTTGCCTCAGAAGGTTTTGGAATTTCCAGTCCATCATCTTCTTTATCAATGCCCATCATTCCAATGACATCTCTAGCCATCTCTATCGCTTCCGCCAAAGAATCTCCTTGAGTATTAGAATCAAAGTCTGGAATATAAGCCATATATCCATCACTTAGCTTAGTGAACACTACAGGGTAGACAGCTTTCATAAAAATACCTCCTTATTATATCGGCTTTGTGGGGGCTATTTCAGCCCCCGCCGTTTGATGATTGCTTGTGCTACTGGTTCTTTAATTTCTCTTTGTCGAGAAACGGGCTCACAATCTTTTCCGTTTGTATAAATATCATGGTTGCCGCCTTCTCGTTTTAACCACCACCCATTCTTTTCTAATAGTTTTATTAGGTCTCGGCGTTTCATATCCTCACCTCTTGATTATATTATACGTGTTTTATACGTATATGTCAACCCTTTTTTAAAACTTTTTTTAATATTTTCAGCCCTTTTGCTATTGGCAGAGGGCTTTTTTGATACCCAAAAACAGGAAGTGATTTTTATGTACTGTCCAAGAGATGGAAAGTGTGTTTTTGACGGCTACAAGACGGCGGGAAAGCATATTTGCGCCTTGCCTAGATGTCAATATCCCCGTGAACTAAAACAGGCCTTACAGAACCGTATAGCCAATATTTTAGGACAGCCACAGGGCAGAACTAGGCGGGCGCGGGAGCTTGAACTATTAAAAGAGCAAATTAGAAAGATAACTATGCAGGAGGGATAAAAGATCATGCAGGTAGAAGTAAATGACGAAATCTTTTGTAAAGGCTGTCCTTATGGGAATGTAGAAATATTGCAAACAGAGTATTGCTATACTAATGCTTTGGAAACTTATGTGCAAATTCAATGCGTCCATTACGATATGTGTAAAAGGGCTTATAGGTTAGATAGAGATGTTCAACTATAAATCTACTAAATGGAAGCATAAGCAAAAAGCCATATTGCGCCGTGATGGATACATGTGCCAATGGTGCAAACGATATGGAAAGCAAGTATCAGCCACTACAGTACATCATATCAAGCACGCTGATGAATACCCTGAGTTAGCATACACAGACAGCAATCTAATCAGCTTATGCTCCGGGTGCCACAATAAGGCACACCCTGAGAAAGCGCAAAAGACAAGAGGATATTAATCATGAATGCACAAGAGTTTAAAGCACACATGCAATTGATATCAGTACAAGCCAGAGAAGATATAGAAGCCGCACACATAGAGGCTGATGATCTTCTTTGTAATCAGTTATCTGAACTTGGATACACCGAAGGAATTAAAATATTTCAAAGCATGGAAAAATATTATGCGTAGTCCCCCCCTATCCGACGCGCCTTCCGGACGCCTATAGGGACCGGCGTGGGTAACTTTTTCCAACTCTGAGCTTAAATTTGAAGAAAGGGTGCAGTTTATGACAAAAAGCAACTGGAAAAATTTAATAAACGAGCAGATGGCTGCACTCGGTGTGCAGAACAGCGCATATAATTCGGCAATTGAAACGCTTGCGGGTATCTTGGAGCAAAGGGATAGAACCTTTAAAGAGTTTAAAGGTTCCGGCGGTAAATCCGTGATCGAATACACGAATAAAGGCGGATCCACCAACATGACAAAAAATCCTCTCCTAGTCTTGTGGGACGACTTAAACAAAAGCGCATTGGCGTACTGGCGCGAATTAGGTTTAACCCCCTCCAGTTATAAAAAGATGACTGGCGATACAGTTAAGAAAGAAAAGGCCGGAGGATTGGCCGCCGCTCTGGCAAGCGTTAAATTTGATTAAAGGGAAAAACTGGCCTGCTGTGCTAAAGTACGCCGAAAGTATAAGAGACGGGAAGAAAATCGCGTGTATTGAATTAAAACAAGCGATTGACAGATTCTTTTGTGATTTAGAAAACCCAGATTATTACATAGACAGCAAGGGCCCGGAATTTTGTATTCAGATCATAGAAAAAACACTGTGCCACCAACAAGGGGAAAAGCTTGACGGGACGCCGCTGCGTGGCACGCCGTTTCTTCTGGAGCCATTCCATAAATTCATTGTGTATAACCTTCTTGGTTTTAAGCTAGCCGGCACTGATGTGGTTAGGTTCCATGAGGCATTGATCTTTATTCCAAGAAAAAATATCAAGACAAGCTTTGCGGCTGCCCTGGCGTGGGCGTTATCTCTTTGGTATCGTAAATCCGGTTCCAAGACCTATATCACCGCAGCCGCTTTGATGCAGTCTCTGGAGAGCTTCAATTTTTTAAGTTATAACATAGACCGCATGGGAGAAAACGCTAAAAACGGAGGCGCGGTCAAAGTAATCGATAATAATAATGAACATTCGCTGGAATCGTCACTCCCAGACGGTTCCTTTTTTATTCGCGCGCTGGCCGCTAACCCCGACGCGCAAGATTCTTTGAACTGCAATATCGCGATCTGTGACGAAATTCACGCTTTCAAACAGCCCAAACAATACAATCTTTTTAAAGAAGCGATGAAGGCATACACCAATAAACTGCTGATCGGCATTTCGACTGCCGGAGACAACGAGCAGGCTTTTCTTGGGCAAAGACTAAAATACTGCCGGAAAATATTAGACGGCACTGTTAAAGATGAGCAATACTTTATTTTTATGTGCTGTGCCAATCCTGATGAAAACGGCGATATTGATTACACAAACCCCGCCGTCCATGAGATGGCAAATCCGGCTTACGGCGTTTCGATCAGGCCTGAAGAAATCATGAATGACAGCCTTCAGGCTCAGAACGATCCTCAGCAAAGAAAGGATTTTTTTGCGAAAAGCTTAAATGTTTACACCAACGCCCTAAAGGCATATTTCAATATAGATGAGTTTCGAAAGAGCGACCGGGCCTATAACTGGAACTTGGAACAGCTGGCAAAGCTTCCGATTGACTGGTATGGAGGAGCGGACCTTTCCAAACTGCATGACCTGACCGCAGCGGCGATGTTCGGAAATTACAAGGGCGTTGATATTATTATAACTCATGCTTTCTTCCCTGTTGTCGCGGCTCACTTAAAAGCCGAGCAGGATAATATTCCTCTGTTTGGCTGGCAGGACGACGGCTGGCTTACCATGTGCAACTCCCCTACTGTCAACCACTCCGATGTGGTGAAATGGTTTGTGGACATGCGGAAGAAAGGATTTAAAATCAAGCAGGTGGGCCATGACCGCAAATTCTGCCGGGAATATTTCATCGGAATGAAGGAAGCGGGCTTCAAGATCATAGACCAGCCTCAATATTACTATAAAAAATCCGAAGGATTTCGGCATATAGAGCAGAGCGCCAAGAACGGCGCTCTTTTTTATTTGCACTCAGAAGCCTTCGAGTATTGTGTGGAAAACGTGTCCGCCGTCGAAAAGACGGACGACATGATCCAATACGACAAAGTACAGCCGGAACACCGCATCGATCTTTTTGACGCGTCTGTGTTCGCCTGTATTCGTTACCTAGAAAGCCTTGACAGAAGCAGGGCAGCAAAAAAATGGTGGGGTGAGACATGAGCAAAAAGAATAAAAGAAGCAGGCCGGCTCCCCGGGCTGAGCCCGCGCAGAAACGCAGTATCGCACTGGTAACACAGAACAACTGGGAAACCCTGGAGTGCTTAGGCTACACCAGTCTGGCGCAAAACCCGGAAATCTGTACAGCTGTGGACACAATTGCCAGGCTGATCGCAAGCATGACGATTCACCTGATGGAAAACACGGACGACGGGGACGTGCGGGTAAAAAATGAGTTAAGCCGAAAGGTGGATATCAATCCGAACAATAACATGACACGTTCCAACTTTATCCACTGGATTGTGAAAACCCTTATGCTGGAGGGCAGCGGAAACGCTGTTGTTTGGCCTGAATACAAGCGCGGGATTTTACGGGATTTAAAGCCTGTTCCTCCCGCCTTTACCGCATTTGTGCCGGAGGGCCTCTGGGATTACCGGGTTGTGATCGCCGGGACGGAATACGCGCCGGATCGTATCCTTCATTTTGTTTTAAACCCAGGAAATTATTACCCGTGGAAGGGTGACGGCTATCATGTTGCTTTGGCAGATGTGGCGAATAACCTGAAACAGGCGTCCGCGACTGAAAAGGGCTTTATGTCCTCTAAGTGGAAACCGTCTATCATCGTCAAGGTTGATTCTCTAACCGACGAATTTTCGAACAAGGAAGGGCGCGCAAAGCTTCTTGCCGATTATATCGAATCGAACGAAGCGGGAGAGCCCTGGCTGATTCCAGCGGATCAATTCAGCGTGGAACAGGTTAGGCCCCTTACCCTTTCCGATTTGGCTTTAGCGGATTTCGTACAGCTGGATAAACGGACGGTGGCAGCCATTCTCGGCGTGCCGCCTTTTGTTTTAGGGATCGGAGATTTCCAGCGGGACGCATGGAATAACTTTATCAATTCCACCATCATGCCGATTGCCAAAAGCATCGAGCAGGAAATGACAAAAAAGCTTCTTTATGATCCCGCGTGGTTTTTCCGTTTTAACCCGTGGAGTTTGTATAACTATTCGATCACCGAGATGGTATCCGCCGGGGCGGAAATGGTAGACCGCATGGCGCTGCGGCGCAATGAATGGCGCAGCTGGGTAAACATGCCCCCTGATCCGGATATGAACGACCTGCTGGCGTTAGAAAATTATGTCCCTGCGGATAAGCTGGGAGATCAAAACAAGCTGAATGGAGGTGAAAACACATGACATGTGAACGCACAGCCCTGGTGAGAGACGGCGGATTTTCCACCCGCGCGGAAGACGGAAACTTATATATTGAGGGATATTTCGCCGTATTCGGAAGCGAATATAAAATGTGGGAAAACGCCATTGAAACCATTGACGAGGACGCTTTTGACGACGCTTTAAACGGCGATATCCGGGCCCTAGTAAATCATGACACCACCCTGGTACTGGGAAGAACCACAGCCGGAACGCTTTCTCTCAGAGCGGACAAGACCGGTCTATGGGGTTCCGTCACGATCAACCAGGCAGACCAGGACGCAATGAATCTTTATGAGCGCGTAAAGCGGGGAGATGTCAGCCAATGCAGCTTTGGGTTTGACATTATCGATCAAAGCACCGAGGTCATGGAAAACGGAACTACAGTCTGGAAGCTGAACAAGGTCAAATTGTATGAGGTTTCCGTAGTAACCTTTCCTGCCTATGAAGACACCTCCGTCCAGGCGCGTAAACGGGATTACGAGGAAATTCAAAAGAGAAAAAAAGAACAATGGCGGGAGGAAATGCTCCTCCGTCTGAAAGGAGAAAAAAATGGCACTGAGAATACTGATGCTGAAAAGAAGCATTGACAAGAAAAAGGAAGAACTAGAGCTGCTCCGCAGCAAGGATTCGGAATTTGAAACCCGTGAGGCCGAGCTGGAAGCCTCTATCAACGAAGCTGAAACCCCTGAACAGGAGCAGGCCGTGAGCGAAGAGGTAGAAAAATTCGACGCCGACAAAAGCGCCCACGAGGAATCCAAAAGCGCACTGTCCAGGGAAATTGAAGGCCTGGAGGCCGACCTGTCCGCGCTGGAGGAGGATACCCCTAAATTCGATGAAATGAAACCAAACCAAAAGGAAAGGACTGTAAATCATATGACTGAAATCAACATTCGCAGCCTGCCCATGAATCAGCGGGCGTTTGACGCGCTTTCTATGGAGCAGAGAAAAACCATTGTAGAACGTGATGACACCAAGGACTTTTTGACGCAGCTTCGGAGCATGAAGGGACAGCAGAGAGCCATTTCCGGCGCGGAGCTGACGATCCCGGTTGTATTCCTGGACCTGATCTCCGAAAACATGTACCGCTATTCCAAGCTGCTTAACCGCGTCAGGGTCCGCAATGTAACCGGTGAAGCCCGGCAGACTATTGCCGGCACTGTTCCTGAAGCTGTATGGACTGAGATGTGCGGTGCGATCAACGAGCTGTCATTTGTGTTCAACCAGGTAACCTTGGACGGCTATAAGGTGGCTGGATTTGTACCGGTGTGCAACAGCCTTCTGGAGGATAACGACATCAACCTTGCCAGCTGGATTGTGGAAATGATCTCCGAAAGCATTGGTCTGGCAATGGACAAGGCGATCCTTTACGGCAAGGGCGCAGCAGGCAAAATGCCGCTTGGTATCGTGACCAGACTGGCGCAGGCCTCTAAACCCTCTGATTACCCCGCGAACGCCCCGGAGTGGGTAGACTTACATACCTCCAATATTCTGAAAATCGGCGGTTCCGGTTCCACCGGCGCGGCGTTCTGGTCTGAATTAACCCTTGCCGCCGGAAATACCTTTACCAGATACAGCCGTGGAAATCAGTTCTGGGCCATGAACAGCAAGACTTATGCTCAGTTGAAATCTAAAGTTATCACTTTCACCGCTACCGGCGATATTGTGTCTAATGTGTTCGGTACTCTGCCCATCATCAACGGCGATATCGATATTCTGGAATTTATGCCTGACGGCGACATTGTAGGCGGCTACGGTGATCTTTATCTCTTGGCTATGCGCTCCGGCATGACCATTGAATCCAGCCGTGAGGTACAGTTTATCCAGGATAACACTGTCTTTAAAGGCAAGCAGCGCGCTGACGGTATGCCGGTGATTCCCGGTGCGTTCGTCGCGATCAATATCAATGATGAATCTGTAACTACCGCAATGACCTTTGCGGCCGATACCGCAAACGACGCGCAGCTTTCCGAGCTGGCTGTCGGCTCTGAATCCTTAAGCCCGAGCTTTGATTCCAATGTATATTCCTACACGGTGACGGCTTCCGGAACCAGCGCGAAGGTGGAGGCCACCGCAACTCAGCCGGGCGCTCAGGTCACTGTCGCTTATAACGGAAAGAATGTCCGCAACGGCGGCACGGTAACCTGGACTGCTGACGGGAAAGCCTATCCCCTGACGGTCACCGTGACCCAGGGCAACGCTGTGCGTGTTTATACCGTGAACGTCACTAAGGCGGCAGCGGGCTGATTTTAGGGGGGATTTCCTTGACTGACGCTGATATCTTAACCATTTTAAAAACTGATCTTATGGTATCCAGCAGCGCTCTGGACACTTACCTGCAAACGCTTATTGCGTCAGCCAAGGATTACATCTCCACCGAGGGGATAACCTTGGCTGATTCGCAAAGCGACGGAATGTTGGTTGAAATGTACGCCGCTTATTTGTATCGGCGCAGGCGCGAGGAAAATGTTCAGATGCCCAGAATGTTGCGCTGGGCACTGAACAACCGCCTGTTTTCAGAAAAGGGTGCGGTAAATGGATAGCTTGATTTATTTGATTTCTCAGGCCTACAGCCAAGATGATATTGGGCAGGTGATCGCCTCAGAAAGCAAAAATGAGGTCTGGGCAAGCCTGCAGTCTATCACCCGGGCTGAATGGGCAGACGCGGGCCAAAACGGATTGCAGCCCCAGTTTGTGGCAGTTACTCCTATTGTGAATTACAACGGAGAGAGTATCGCCGAGATCAACGGGAAGCGCTATGGGATTTACCGTACATATTTTTCGCCGGACAGCGATTCTATTGAGCTTTATCTGGAAAGAAAGGTCGGTGTGTAATGGCCAATATAAAAATCGACGATCTGGCTTCCACAATCGCGAAAGAACTGACCGAGTATAGCCAAGAGGTAACAGATGGAATCAAGGCTGAAGTAAAAACCGTTGCGAAAGAGTGTAAAAACGAGATTCAGCAAAACAGCCCGGTAGATACCGGATCGTATCGAAAAGGCTGGCAGGTAAAAACCGCTTATGAAAGTTCCAGCGATATCCGGATTGTGATACGCAATAGAACCGACTATCAGTTAACTCATTTATTGGAATACGGACACGCAAAAGTCAATGGCGGCCGGGTAAACGGAAAGCCTCATATTCGCCCCGCTGAAGAACATGCGGAACAAAAGCTTATGAAAAAGGTGAAGGTGGTGGTAAAAGGGTGACGCTGAAAGAGCTAAATGAATTACTGGAAACCACAGGATTACCCGTGGCTTATCGGGAATGGCCAGACGAAAAAGCGCCGCCTCTTCCCTTTATTTGTTATTTGGCGGCCTATAGCAACAACTTCGGTGCGGATAATACGGTTTACTATCCTATCAATCACATGCAAATCGAATTATATACAGAGTTAAAGGACCCGATAGCAGAGGGCAAGGTCGAAAAAGCCTTGTCCTCTTTTTATTGGGAAAAAACGGAAGAGTACATCGACACTGAACAGTGTTATCAAATCATTTATGAAATTGAGGTGTAAAAAATGGCAGGAAAAGACAAGGTTAAATTTGGTATTAAAAATGTGCATTACGCGTTATTGACTGACGAAACCACTCCCACTTTCGAAACTCCTGTTGCCATTCCAGGAGCAGTGAGTCTTTCTTTAGAGGCAAACGGAGACAGTTCCCCGTTTCACGCCGACGATATGCAGTATTTTGTCACCATCGCAAATAACGGGTATACCGGGGATTTGGAAGTGGCTTTGTTCCATTCTCAGTTTTTGGAGGATATCTTTGGTTACACAATTTCTGAAAAGGACAAGGTGGCAACGGAAAACGCGAATATCCAGCCGAAACCGTTCGCACTGTTATTTGAAGAGGAGGGCGACGTTAACGGCACTAAATATGTGCTGTATAACTGCATCTGCACTAGGCCTTCCCGTTCTCTGGCTACTACCACAGAGACCACCGAACCGCAGACCCAGACCGTCAGCGTAACAGCTTCCCCTTTGCCCGACGGAAGAACTATGTGTTATACACAAGACGAAACACCGGCTGAAGTTTTGACCGCATGGTACAACGAAGTATGGCTTGAGGATACAACGGGAGGCGCGGGCTGATGGAAAAAGTAATCAAAATCGATGGAAGGGACGTGGGGTTTAAGGCTACGGCTTTGACCCCACGCCTTTATCGGCACAGAATGGGCCGGGATATTATCCAGGATTTAAACAAGCTGAAAAAAGCGTATAACAAAGCTTTGTCTCTGCCGGATACCGCCACCGATGAAGAAAAAGAGGACGCTCAGCTTTCCAGCCTGGATCTGGAGATTTTTGAGAATGTCGCTTACATCATGGCTCACCAGTATGACACAAATATTCCGAATAACCCTGAGGCCTGGCTTGACGAGTTTAAGACATTTTCAATCTATGAGATCCTTCCAAGCGTCCTTGAGCTTTGGGCTATGAACGAAATGCAGACCGCAAAGCCTAAAAAAAAATAGTTCCCCGGGACCGTGAAATGAACGGTTCTATTTTTATGCTCAGGTGCGCCGAGCTTGGATTATCAAAAGAGGATTTAGACGATATGACCGTCGGCATGGTTTATGATCTGACCACCGAACAGGCTAATGACAATGAGAAATATCCAATCAAAGGCGCGCCTGGCTCCATGAAACAGTTCTTTGCGGGAGGTGGAAAAATTGGCTGATAGAATAAAAGGCATCACGATAGAGATCGGCGGCGATACCACTGGGCTTTCGAAAGCGTTGTCCGGTGTAAACAAAGAGATAAAAGATACCCAGACACAGCTAAAAGATGTCAACCGTCTTCTGAAAATGGATCCTGGAAACACGGAACTGCTCAGACAAAAGTATGATCTTTTAAATAAATCAATCGACAGCACCGAAAAAAAGCTTGATACATTAAAACAAGCAGAGAAGCAGGTACAGGATCAATTCAAGCGCGGTAAAGTCAGCGAAAGCCAATACAACGCTTTAAAAAGAGAAGTGATCGCCACTGAAAATAAACTGAGCGACCTAAAATCGGAAGCTAAGCAAACGGATAATTCAATTAAAAAGATTGATGGGACGCCGTTTGAAAAATTAAAAATTGCCGCACAAGAAGCCGGAGAAAGTATCAAAGATACAGGCAAGGAAGCATCTAACTTTGGAGACTATCTAAAAGCCGGAGCGATTGTCGAGGGTTCAAAAGCAATTATATCTGGAATGAAAGATATTGCAGACGAATCCCGTGAATATATGAAAATCATGGGAAGCCTGGAAATTTCAAGCCAGGCAGCCGGATATACTGCTGAACAAACCGCGTCGAGCTATAAAACTCTTTACGGCGTTTTAGGCGATGACCAAACAGCGGCCACTACTACCGCCAACTTGCAGGCACTAGGCCTATCTCAAAGCCAGCTAGACCAAATCATCAACGGCACCATTGGCGCTTGGGCTACTTATGGGGATAGTATTCCAATCGACAGCTTATCCGAAGCGATCAATGAAACTGTAAAAACCGGAAATGTCACAGGCACATTCGCAGACGTTTTAAACTGGGCCGGCACCAGCGAGGACGAATTTAATGCAAAGCTGCAAGCGGCGAACAGCGAATCGGAGCGGGCGAATCTCGTCTTGCAGGAATTAGCCAATCAGGGATTGATGACTGCCGGACAAGCCTGGCAGGAAAATAATGAAGCCTTGTTTGAAAGCAACCAGGCTAATGCGGATTTTCAGGAAAGCATGTCAAAACTGGCAGAAGTTATAATGCCGATTGTTACGGAAATCACTCAAGCTGTCACAAAAATCATTGATTTTATTTTGCAGAATAAAGACGCAGTTGTTGCAGCTTTATTAGCGATTGGAACCGGTTTGGCTGTATTCAAAATTGTTGGTATTGTTAGTTCACTTGTTACCGGATTTCAAACGTTTTTCGGGGTTATCAAGTCTGGGCAAGGTGTAATGGCGGCGTTTAATGCTGTTATGAACGCGAATCCAATCTCACTAATCATTATGGCCATCGCCGCTCTCGTAGCGGCTTTTATTTATTTATGGAACAACTGCGAGGAGTTCCAGGAGTTTTGGATTAACCTGTGGGATACCATCAGCAGCGCGTTTTCCACTGTTTGGGACGCGATTGTGAATTTCTTTACCGTTACCATACCGGACGCATGGAACAGCGTTGTTGACTTTTTCTGGCAGGGATATTACACCTGGCAAAGTATCTGGCAGAGTATCGGTGACTTTTTCAGTGGAATCTGGGACGGGATCGTCAGCTTTTTCACTGAAACCATTCCCAACGCTTGGAACAGCCTGGTGGATTTCTGCTGGCAGGGATATTACGCTTGGCAAGAGGTTTGGCAAAACGTCGGCGATTTCTTCAGCGGAATTTGGGACGGAATCGTCGGATTCTTTACAGAAACGATTCCAAACGCCTGGAACGGCTTAATGGACATTTTTAATAAGATCGGAAGCTGGTGGTCCGGTATCTGGAACGGCGTAAGAGATACGTTCTCCAATGTATTTAACAGCCTTGTTAATATTGCCAAGCAACCTATCAACGCCATTATCGGACTGATCAATGGAATTATAGACGGCCTAAACTGGATGATCGGAGGGCTTAACCAGCTTTCCTTTGATATTCCCGACTGGGTTCCCATTTTCGGCGGCAAAAAATTCGGGATTAACATTCCAACCATTGGCAAAATCCCCTATCTCGCATCCGGCGGCGTATTGTCCCAAGGCTCCGCCGTAGTCGGAGAGGCTGGGCCTGAGCTTCTCACTATGATGGGAACTAAAGCGGTTGTTCAGCCTCTCACCTCTTCCACAACCACCAACACAAATTTAGGCGGCGTCAATATCGTCGTATATGGAGCTCCCGGACAAGACGTAAGAGAGCTGGCGGACATTATCATGGACGAAATGCAGTCTGCCACCATGCGAAAGGGGGCCGTTTGGGGTTGATTAATTGGTTTATTTTCGATGGAAAAAATAGCCGCGATTACGGGATCTATATCAGCGGAAGCGGCACCTTTAATGCTCCTGAAATGGATATCACAACAGTTGAAATCCCGGGAAGGAATGGCGATCTGACGATCAGTAACAACCGGTTCCGCAATATTACCGTCGAATATCCGGCGTTTATCCGAAAACAGTTCCGGCATAATGCGGCGGCGGCAAAGCTCTGGCTTTTAAGCAAAACCGGATACTGTATTTTAACAGATACCTATCACCCTGAGTTTTTCAGAAAAGCCAGATTTACCGGCCCAATGGACTTTGACACCAGGTTTTTAAACTACTCTGCGGAATTTACGGTTTCATTCAACTGTATGCCGCAAAGGTGGCTGGTATCAGGAAGCTATCCGATGACGCTTACAGCGCCTTATTCCTTAACTAATCAATACTGCCCGGCCCTCCCTCTGATTACCGTTTACGGCAATGGAGCGGGGGCCTTAACTATTGGCGGCAATATTATTCAGATTTCAGAAATCGATGAATACGTGACCCTGGACAGCGATACCCAAAACGCCTATAAGGGAACGGCAAACAAAAACAGCACGATCAGCCTGGCGTCTTTCCCGGTATTACAGCCCGGAAAAACAGGGATCAGCTGGAGCGGCGGGATCACGAAGGTTGAAATTACTCCAAGGTGGTGGACTGTATGAATCCTGTTCTATACGAAAGTACGGAAAGCACATTTGAAACAAACGGTTTAGGCGTGCTGTCTGATACGATTTCCTGTCAGGTAATTGAGGAAAGAAACGGAATCTTTGAGATTACTCTGGAATATCCGTTGACGGGAATCCATTATCAGGAAATCAAACAGCGCCGGATTATTTTTGTAAAGCCAAATCCCTATGAGGATCCCCAGCCGTTTCGGATTTATAGGATTACAAAGCCTTTATCCGGAAAAATCACTGTTTACGCGCAGCACATCAGCTATGACCTTTCCGGAGTTCCGGTTTCCCCTTTTTCCTCCGGCAGCGTAACCGGCGCGCTCTCCGGGTTAAAAACGAACGCCGCCGTAACAAATCCTTTCAGCTTTTGGACGGATAAAACATCAACCGGAGATTTTGCCGTTACCGCGCCTACGTCTACGCGGACATTGTTAGGAGGTTCAGACGGTTCTATTTTAGACGTGTTCGGCGGCGAATATAAATTTGACCGCTGGACCGTGCGCCTTTATAACAATCGTGGTAAAAATTCCGGGGTATCAATCCGGTACGGAAAAAATCTTATGGACTTACAGCAGGACGAAAATATTTCTAATGTTGTAACCGGGATCTATCCTTATTGGCTGAGCAGTGAGGGAGAACTTACTGAGCTTCCTGAAAAAATTGTAAACGCCCCAGGCACCTATGATTTCACCAGAATTTCAGCAATTGACTTTTCCGGCGATTTTGAGGAAGCGCCCACGGAAGAACAGTTGCGGGACAGAGCCAATGACTATATTTCCTCAAATAATGTGGGCGTTCCTACAGTCAGCATTACAGTGGAATTTCAGCCCTTGGAGCAAACGGAGGAATATAAGGATATCGCCTTATTGGAGCGCGTGAATCTGTGCGATACCGTGAATGTGGAATATTCCGAACTAGGCGTATCTGCAACCGCTAAATGCGTGAAAACTACTTATGACGCGCTGAAAGACAAATACATCAGCATTGAACTGGGGGACGCTAAAACAAATATCGCGGATACCATTATCCAGCAGCAACAGGAAATCAATGAAAAGCCAAGCGTATCATTTTTAGAACAAGCTGTTATTAACGCCACGAATTGGATTACCGGAAACAAGGGCGGTTATGTAATATTTCAGCGCAACGCAGACGGACAGCCCTATGAAATTTTAATTATGGATACCCCGGACATCAACACCGCTACAAAGGTATGGCGCTGGAATAACGGCGGTCTTGGTTATTCTTCCAATGGCTATGAAGGGCCGTTCGCAACCGCTATCACTCAGGACGGCGCGATTGTTGCAAACTTTATTACAACGGGAACACTGCAAGCCAATTTGATTAAATCCGGGATTATACAAAGCCATGACGGACGGGCGTATTTCAATTTGGATACGGGACAAATTGCGGCGACACAGTTAATTGCGCAATCTAGTGCAATCGGGCAATATTCCGCCTATATAGGATATAACCCTGGAATAGGGAATGGATTTTCAATCGCAAAAGATAGTGATCCATTTTTTAATGTGGTGAGTGGAAACGATTCGGCAGTTTTGCGTTTAATAGTTGATACTGGGTTATATTTCCAACTTGAAATCAATAGAACAAGTAAAAGCTTTGGCGTTCTTTTAAGTGATGGCGATGTTATGTTTAACGCTTTGAATGCAGATAGGACAGTATTTGAAGTCAGAGCACCTACAATTAAAGCGGGTGGAGTGTCAATTACTCCATCGGAATGCTATACCGGAGCTTTCGCAACAACATATCAACGAATTAATGTAAAAAACGGCCTTATTACAAGTGTTGAATCAATTTGACGGGGAGGAGTAAAAATGATTTACAAACAAATAACGCTAAATCCCTGGGAGCCTCCTCTTGGAGAAATCCGGGTGATTCAGGAGGAAGCGGACGGCAGAGACCTTATTATTAATCTAATAGATGATAACGGCTCGCCTCTTGATTTAACCGGGAAAACGGTATCCGTGTACATACAGAAGCCGGACAATACCATGATCTATAATTCCTGCGAGGTGGAAGGAAACCAGGCTACCGTAACCCTCACCCTTCAAATGATGGCGGTATCCGGCCTTACCAAGCTGTGCG
>ENA-UAMB01000797-UAMB01000797.1-human-gut-metagenome-genome-assembly--contig:-NODE-797-length-17981-cov-5.766652_pt1 | contig 17981 bp, 16 predicted proteins | sample MGYA00243707_ERZ654484 | MGnify/ENA primary metagenome ERZ654484 (study PRJEB26926, sample SAMN06164464) | human gut metagenome | biome: ENVO:00009003; feature: ENVO:2100002; material: ENVO:00002003... | reverse complement strand
ATCGGTCTCGTGGGCTCGGAGATGTGTATAAGAGACAGCTATTAATAATCCCCTTTATTAAATCTTTAATTTCCTTTGAAGACAGTTGCTCGTACTTAGTATCTGTACCGCTTGTTATTCCCTTCTTTGTCTCTAAATATGTTAGCCAAAGTGCCAAAAAGGTTGTAGTAAATTTTTTCGCGAATATGCCATCAGAATACTTTCCGATATACCCGTTGTATGAGGTTAATATTCCACTTCTGACTGGATAAAACTCAGAATCATCTTCAACTACTTCAACATAACCAGACTCATTGATAACGACGTAATTATCGTGTCGGTCATCTGCTACCATAACTGCATCTTTTAATTCTTTGTAATTAAAGATATGCTTAGGGACTTCTACCAAAAATAAATCTGGATAAAAATATGCATCTAAAGTATCATACTCTTGTCCGTTTGCATTACTATACTCTTCAAGTCTTTTGCGCAGCCTTTTATTAAGATAAATTGCATTCTCTCTTCCGTAAATATAGTATATCTCTTCAGAGTCATTTTTTATTTTTTTCACTCGACCATCTTTGCATAGGAAATAATTCATAGAAAAATCATCAAACAATCCTCTAGATTCCATTAAATTGAGTTTAAAGCAATATTTTACAGATGCTTCCGATTTTTCAACTAGTAGATCCGAGAAATCAATTTCGTTATAATGGTTTTTGATTAATTCTAGATCATGCGAGGTGTCTATTTCAGGCAAATCCATACCCAATGAACTATCCAGTTTGAAAGGATTTTGAGAATACTTGTTTCGTATAAGTGTAATATCTTCTTTGCATAAAATTGAATAATAATCATTACGCATTGAGCAAATGTAAGAATAGAAGTCCTCTTCGGAGCAATCGGCATGTCTTCCGTCAGCTGTTTGACTTATTGAGTTATAAAAACTACGCTTAGCGACAAAGACTATAGCTCCATGACAATACCTTTCAACACGTTTTGCATCAACAGGTAATGGTTCGCCTGTGTCATAATCATATACTCGATAGTTCCAATTCTTAGCATCGATGTAATGAGCCGGCTTATCTTCAATCAATTCTTCACTAATTCGATCTTCAAAAATAAAAGGAAGTTTATCAAATTCAAGATAGAAATAATTCCACAATTCATCTCCAATAAAACTTCTGATTACTAAACGTTTTGGCTTACAAATAAAAGTAAATTGGTAGTCCAGATAAATACACCCTTCTTCAGGTGCAATGCTCGCTCCTTCCAGCTTTAGACCGCCTCTAGAAGGCAACATGGAATAATTCAATACGCCATATCTTGATAAAGCATTTAGAGTCTTTACAATATCTTCTCTTTCTGTAAGGACAGTATGAACCGGTTTCATGCCTCTAAAAAGAATTTTATATATGAAATCCCATTCTTTTATATTTCTTAGACGTAAATCCCTATCAGATTTTTCCCAGGAATCTAAGGCTGCAATCAAATCATCCATATTCGGTCGTTTCCTCGGTTGTTCTTGTGTAGCATCATGAAGCAAATCATCAATTTCTACAAGATATTTACCCCTATACTGCTGAATATCATGAAGGCTGATAGAACTATATTCAACATCATATCTTCCATCAAATCCATCTTCATCGGAGGCTAAATACATCCATAATGACTTAGCCAAAGAGTATACATCTGAAGCTGTGGTAGCTTTACTTGCATCCCTTAACACCTCTGGGGCTATAGTATTCCAAGCTCCCAATTTATCACCTTTCTTTGTTTTATGATTGCTATCTGGGATATCTACAATACCGAAGTCTCCAATTAAAAAATTATCGCCTAATCGATATAAATTTTGGGGTTTAATGTCTCGATGAGTATAACCCAACTTATGAACTTTCGATAAAGTTATAGCGAAATTGCGAAATGCTTCAACTGCAGATTTTACAATACCATCTTTATACATTCCCTTCGGAACAGCTTCTTCTATCTTTTTCTTCCAAACCCTAATCTCGTCACTTATGCTTCTTGCTACAGGCATAACGTACCAACTTTCATCAATATTATAATCTATTATTGGCATCACCCCCTCTATTCCTTTTTTTGCGCAATATCTCATCACTTTAATTTCATCTTTGAATCGCGATATTTTATCTTTACTATTTTTATCAAGAATTTTTATGGCGAATTCTTCTCCATCACTTTTACGCTTGCATCTAAAGACTTTAGCAGCTCCTCCTGAGCCTAAAGAGGATTTCATATCTACATCATATCTATCTACATATGATTGTCCAATATTTAGAGAATTTATTTGATTTTTATCTTTGATGAGTTTATTCAACTTTTCTTTAAGAACTTGAATAATTTTCTCATTAATGTAATCTTTAATACTTTCCAAATTATACATAGTGACAATAGTAAAAATACAATAATATAATTTCCCCTTTAACCCATTTTGGGCATTATTACAATACCATTGCGTTCCATATCGAGCATCACAAAACGTACATCTTCGGACATAGAGTCTTATGGTGGTAGTGATATTTGAGCTTTCAATGGGAATGTTTGGATTATTGAATAATATTGTATCGCAACAAAACGCTTGTGGAATATAGTTTTTCCGTCAATAAGTCTGGATTGTCGTGATTGCTTCTGATGAAATAGCAATAGATGTTATTCTTACTAAGCAAAGTGCTTTTCAAGTTTCGTAGAAACCAAAAATGAAGTGATATATATTCAGCCTCTTGCCGCATTTGCGTTCCAAATAACTTCTAATGCAAAGATATGCTTTCACTTGCGATAATCAGTAATGATTAGCAATGATTTTTATTGACTAATAAGCATTATAATACTTTACTAAGCAAAATATTCTGTCTTCAACCAATAGGCATAAATCGGGTCTTGGAACGAGATTTCTCCTGCTTTGTTATCCAAAATATCATTCTTGATAAGAGCCGCCTTTGAGCGTGCTATTGAGGTTGTAGAAGATATTTTGTAGCGGTGCATCACATCGGTAGAACTGATTGCCTTCTCGCCTGCAATAAGGGCTTTAAGGTAGTTGAGCTGCTGTGTGGTCAATGTCTCGGTAATCGTTACAAACAACAAACTTAATTGCTCTACCAATGCGGCGTGTGCCTCGTGCACTATTTCAACCGTACAGATATCCTTTGTTCGCAACCACGACTGCTGTGCGAGCTGCTGTGCATAGTAAGGATGATTATCTACAAGTTTCACAATCAGATTGGCTGCATCATCATTTATGCTCTTGCCTGTATCTGCGAAGCGACTATTAAAGAACTCCACAAGATAAGGAGTGTCAATCTTATTGAGGAACATCAGATTGCCGAACTTGTAAAATGGTTTAGACGAGTTGGTAAATACCTCCATCATCATATGTCGTTTGCTACCATACAAGCAGTAAGCAACGCTCTGGTGCTGTTGCCAATGCGAGCGCAGTTTCTTTTGGAAATAATCAGGGTCTGTAAACTCCGCTATGTTCTGGAACTCATCAACGCAAATGACAATTTTAAGACCATTTTTCTTTGCAATCTTCTCCGCAAGATCAAGCACCTCATCAGGATTCTGTTTAACTGTCTCCCAATCAAAATCGATTGAAACCTCATTGGAAGGGTCACTGCCAATCGAAATCTTTGGCACAAGATGCGAAAAGAAACTTTTTGCACTCTCTACAGCCTCTTCCCACTTGGTTGATGTCGCGGTGATAACCTTCTGTGCAAGCAACGAATAGAAGTGTTCCTCATTGCGTACATTAAAGAGGTCGATATGACAGATACGCAACTTACTATCCTGCTCCATCGCTAACTTCGCCGCCTTGTTTACCAGCGAACTCTTACCCCAACGACGAGGTGAGATGATAATCGTATTTATAAGCGAAGTGAAGTTCTGGACCAAGTTTGCAGTTTCCATCTCTCGGTCTGTAAAATTCTTCTCTGTTGCAATTTTACCAAAGATAAAAGGAGTTTCCATAATTCACATTTTTATTATTCTACCGCAAATATAGTACAAAATATGTAACTACACAAATTGTTATAACAAAAAGTGTGTATACATATTTTGTGTTCTTTTGTAAAGAGGCGAAAAGAAAGCACAATGTATAGGTGGATTTAGAATTAATTGTCCGTATATATGAGCACGAAATTAAAGTAAAGTTGTTTTTGGGTAAAGTGCTATAAATCATCGTGCGCGATAAGTAAACGACGGCATTGTCTGCTATATTAACGCAAACGATAATTTATTATTGTTTTATTTATGCCTTAAAAATTCAGCATTTTACGTCTGTAATCGAATGCCATCCAATATTGTTTTTGCAAAGATAGTGAAAGGAACGAACGGCCAAGTAATTCTTTAACTAAAGGTTGTTCTGCCGCGAACATATCAATCTCTTGTTTTATTACTTTTATAGGAAGTCCAATACGCTTACCGAACTCTTCAAAATCAGAACGACTGATTGTGTGAGTATCAGAAAATACCATACCTTCCTTAAAAAGACCTTTGTCAAGAGCAAAAATATGAGGATTCATAAGCTGCAAAGATGTATTGATTAGGTCATAGGCAGGAGATAATCGATATTCACCATTACGTTCTATTAAAGAAAAATTCTTCAAGTGTGCATCATCGTTCAGTGTGACAAAGTTAAATAAGATTATGCGAAAGAATCGGCGTATATCAACCAGTGTTGCTTTGACATATTTATGGATTACCTCAGCACATTCTTCATAGCTGGCTTTGTCGTATTTGTAATTAGATCCTGCGTTATCTTTTGTGTAACCCAATAATGCAGCAAAGTCCTCTTGTTTGTATTTGCCCTTGCTGTGTACATCAAATCTGCGAGTAATATACGCAGGTGTACCATCATTAAAAAAGCATATAGCATTTGCAGCTGTTTCAATGCCATATACTTGTGATGCAATTTGCATGGTTACATGCTCGTTTGCAACACAAAAATCTCTATTTATGATTTGATATGCTGTAGGACGTGGTTTAAGGATGAACGTTCCTTGTTCTCCTTCACGAATATATCGTAGTTTATCATCATCCACAACAATGGAAAATTTGGGCTGAGCGCCTGAGAGCGATATACGTCCAACACTTTTTACAGCTTCATTTGCCTCAACTGTTCCTGTGTCTGGACTTGCTTCAGAGAAAATATGAGATACAGCATGACCGTCAAACAAAGTTCTTCGAGCAACAGGCGAATAGGTATCATAGCCCTCTTGTAATATTGAAGGGCAAACAGTTAAATCTTTCATAATTCTATCGGTTTAACGGTAATGGCTCCAACGGTATCATATTGACAAGTAGCCAATAGAATCCCAAAATCATCTTCAGGATCAATGCGAAGTAGTTGAGATTGTATTTGGCGATTGTCCCCTTCTGATAGCATATTTGCGAATACAGAAAATAGGAACGGTGAACTATAAGATTCAGAACGAAGCGGTAATGTCAGACTTACTGCATCACAATTTTCACTCAACAAATATTCTTTATCGTAAGTAAACATAAACTCACGATTGTCATTTTCAATTAATACACCTGCCTTTATTCCGTGTAGATACACTTCACATTGTCTCATAATGTTAATCCTTTAACTTAGTTACAAGTTGTAATCCTAACACATCGCATACAGAAAGTAATGTATCAATACGCGGATTTCCTGTACCACGTTCGATAGCAACAATTGTATTTATACTCACAACAGCCAAATCAGCCAAATCTTGTTGCTTGATTTTAAGAGCTAATCTGCGAGCCTTAATCTGCATTCCCAACGCTTTCATATTCACAATATATTGGTATTTAGTGCAAATATAGAGTGTTTTAACGAACAAAACAAGCCAAATTCACAATATATTGCGAATTTGGCTAAATATGAGTTATTTTTGATAGTATTATGTGACAAAATCACAGTATAATGTGATTCATCTATTTATAATCCGCCAAATCATGTATTTTAAAAGCGATTTGGCGGATTATGTGTGTGACGAGTATTTAGAATTCAAAATTACAGGATAGAAAATCGCTCCAAGCAACAGTTTTTCTGCTGACTTGGAGCGAATCTTATATACTTGCCTTAATCTTGCAACCAGGATTGTCCTCGCAGGCCTCCTTGTATTTTATCAGCCAAGGAATAAATCCATCATAAGAACCCCATCCGTTTGCGGGATTAAAAGGAAGAAGTTTTTTCCTATTCTCAACCATATAGGCGATACCTTGAGCAAGAATCTTACCCATTATAGAAGTGGTAATATTGCCATTCTCTCCAGGCTCCCATACATAGTCATATAAAGTACCCTTATACTCCTTATTCCTGTATTTAACACAGATGGGAACTTGCAGTGCCATTCTACTCATGTTGTGAGTGATATTTGCACTCCACTCTGTCTCCTCTGTGGGTACATCGTCGGGTACTATCATAAAAGTACTACCACATGCAGCATGGGTTGCATTGTATTTCACCATTTTAGGTTTCTTGTATATTATTGTTACATCTAAACTCATAATCTATAACTGTTTATCTTATGTTTGTGTCATTAAATCGTTTATATTGTTATCAAACCATTCTCCAAAGTCGGGGAACACAGTATTGCCATTTTCATCTTTGCTACTATGAGGAGCAAATTCAGGCTCGTTGTTCTTCAACCATTCACATTGCTCAATAAAAGACTTTCTTACCTTATTCAGGCTAATCCTTGAATACTTTTTGCAATAAGCAAGAAATTTAAAGATGCTATTGCCGAAAATCATTTCATCTTCATTGGTATATGAAGGTGAAAAACTTACAATCTCCTTCCCATTAACATTATACTTCTCATAGTATGGTTTCAATTCTCCTGTATATGAGATACGTAGAACAGAGTCCTTCATAAAATGATTTTCCTTAACCCAAGAGTATGCTATATCAACAACTCCACTGGCGTTTATTATATCATAACGATTGCCATATCTTTGTACTTCGCAATAATATTCAGGCAGGTCGTTAGGCTTCATTTTTGTTTTGTAAAGTCTATTCTTTCTATCTGCATATACATCCCCATTCCAACGACGGATATTGCCATTGGCATCAACAGAATGATGGACTTCGTAAAAATATCTATTTGCTAGGTTCTTCATAAATTCATTCAAATTTCAATTATGTTATTTCTATAAATCGTTTGTCGTCAAATCCAGCAAGATGCTCATTGTAATAGACATAGCCAAGCTGATTGCAGACAAGGCGTGTATTCCCGATGATTACCTCCTCGTTGGCGTGTGAGTGTCCGAAAATCCACGCATCAATGCGGCTATCAGCAATAAAGTTGCCCAATTCTGTAGCGAATGCACTATTCAGCAAGCTGCCTTTATGCTCGGGAGCCACAACGGCCATTGATGGCAGATGATGAGTTACAACCACGATATGCTCGGCGGTGCTCTCAGTTACACTCTGCTTGATAAACTCCAGACACTTCTCGTGCTCAGCATTAAAATCAGCAGGCGTAAAGCGACGACCATTATACAGAATCTGCCGAAAGTCATTCATTCCACGATGTACAAAATACTCATCCTCCGGGCGAATGTGCGACCAAAGGGTTGAGAGGATAAAATCAACATTATCAATTCTCACCACCTTGTTTTGGTAGTAATGCACATTAGGCAGAATCTCACGACTCCAGCTATCGCCATAGGCTAACACATCACCATTTCCATAAAACTCGTGGTTCCCAGGAACAAGTAACACCTCTCGGTAGTTTGCCGATGCCCACTTCCAGAATCTTAAATTAGGGAGTGTTCTATCCCGTAAATAACCAGTATCACCTGCAAAAACCAACACATCACCAGTAACCTCAAATGGCTCACTCTTTATAAATCTTAAATTATCTGACAACTCCAAATGTATGTCAGATGCGTATTGTATTTTCATAATTTCTACATTTTACCGCATCCCTGCGTAGTTAATACTAAATCTTGTTGATTGCCATTGGACGGAATAGACGGAGAGGAAGAACGTCACCAATGGGTATAAAAACAAAAATAGTTGGAAAGTTTGGTAAGGACTCTCCAACTATTCTGTTGTTTTTTCTCTAACGAGATATAGGCATCTACTATATCTCTGTTGATTTATACGTTTGTTGGAAAGTTAAACCGATGGATTCAATGCTAAGAGTATGAATATACGACATACCTTCAAAGCATTTGTTGCCTCGAATTGATGTTGTTAATATGTTCATTTTACTTTGCTGCATTGCTAAATTTTATATGGTTTTCAAAAGTGGGTGCTAAATTACATAATAATCAGATAATGATAGTATCGGCGAAGCGGTACCATCATAGCGGAGTAAGCGGTACCATCGTATCACTCAAAGCGGTACCACTGTAGCGCTTGAAGTGGTACCATCCATATCGCTCGAAGCGGTACCAAGAAAATGTAGGGTTTGCTCATTTATAAACCTCGTATCTTTGCGCTAAATATAGAGCGTGAAGATATGGCAAACCCCAATTTAACCATGCCGAAATTAAAACGTGCATTCCAACTGCTTGCGGCCAATGTCCCGCAACGCACCATTTGCGAACAGCTCCACATGGGACGCGGTGTTCTTTCCAAGTACAAGAAAGCTGCCGATGAGATGAAACTTTCCTATGCGGATGCCGGTCGCCTGAACAATGAGGAACTCGAAAGCTTCCTCCAGTCTGTAAAATCCGCTCCATGCTGTGTGTCTGCCCAAAGGAAACTTCTGGACGAACTGATTCCGGATTATGTCTCGGATCTTGCACACAACCGCTATCTGACTGTCCAACGCCTGCATGAGAAGTATATGGAAAACCATCCTGACGGTTATGGATATACACAGTTCAAGAAAGCCATCCGTGATTATCAGTATGCACATAACCTGAGCTACCACAACACCTATCTTCCCGGTGCCGAACTCCAGATAGACTTTGCAGGTGATTCACTTTGGATCACAGACCCGAAGACCGGTGAAAAGACCTCCGTTGTAGTGTTGGTCTGTGTCCTTCCATACAGTGGTCTGGGCTATGCCAAAGCCCTTTATGATGCATCCATGGAACATTTCTTCAGCGGCCTGTCGGATGCCCTCAGTTTCTATGGCGGAACTCCCCGTAAGGCCAAGAGTGACAATATGAAGCAATGGGTAAAGAAGCATGACCGCTACGAACCTGTGTTCAATGATGCTGCCATCGAATGGGCAGCCCATTACGATACAATGCTGGAAACCTGTCGTGTTCGCAAGCCACGGGACAAGGGGGCGGTGGAAGGACTGGTCAGAAAAGTGTACAATGCGGTCTATGCGGAACTTCACGACGAGACGTTCCATTCCATAGAAAGCATGAACGAAAGAATATGCGGTCTGATGGATGCCTTCAACAGCAAGCCTTCAAGGACTACAGGCAGAAGTCGCATGGATATCTTCGAGAGTGAAGAGAAGTCAAGTCTTGGCGAACTTCCCCGGACACCCTTCCGCTTCCGTTACCGCAAGGAAGTGAAACTGACAGGTTCCTACCATATCCAGATAGGTCTTCACAAGTACAGTGTCCCTTATCAATATGTAGGACAGCAGGTTGTCGTTGTATGGGATGTAGATACGGTAGAGATATACGTAGGTGAGAAAAGGGTTGCTTCCCATAACCGCAAGATGACGAACGGTCATACTACGACTGATGGACATATACCTCCCGAACACCTTGCATACAGGCATGGACAAGGATATAATGCAGCCTACTTTCTGGAAGAGGCGGAAGCGGTCGGTCCTTATACAAAAACAGCTGTAGAATGCATCCTAAAGAAAAACAGGCACGTTGAACAAAGTTACGGTTCATGTCATGGAATTATGACTTTGAGGCGTACCTACGGCAGGGAACGGCTTGAAAAGGCATGCAGAAGACTCCATGAATGTCCTTCCGTTACCTATACGATGATAAAGAACGTTCTGGTGAAGAACCTGGACAAGGTGGAAAATATGGAAGCGGCTTCCCATATTCCATTCAACGATGATGTAAGAGGAGCCGAAGTGTTCAATAAAATAATGGAAGCCAAATGAATACACAGGAAACCATCATACAACTCAAGGAAATGAAGCTCAAGGGAATGGCAGCTTCACTGGAAACAATCATGAATCTTCCCGTACAGGCACGTCCAACTTTGGAACTTGCCATTGCAAGGATGGTTGAAGCCGAACTGCAGGACAGAAGAGACCGTAAGACCGAAATGTACCTCAAGACCAGCAGGCTCAGATATACCGCCTTGTTGGAAGATGTCATCTGTGGAACAGACCGTAACTTCACCAAAGAAGACCTGGCGGTACTCTCGGATTGTTCCTTCATCAGAAGGCATGAGAACCTTCTCATACAAGGTAAATGCGGATGCGGAAAGTCTTTTCTGGCTTGCGCCTTGGGAAGGCAGGCATGCATACTGGGATACAGAACGGTCTATCTGAACATGAACAGCTTCGTTGAAAAGGTAGCCATCAGCAAGCTTGACGGTTCATTCCTTAAGATGATAACTTCATTGGAGAAGAATGATCTGATTATCCTTGACGACTTCGGTCTACAGCCTATGGATATGAATACAAGACTGGCACTGTTGCAAATCTTGGAAGAAAGATATGAACGAAAGTCAGTCATCATTGCCTCACAATTACCGATAGCCAAATGGTATGACTATATCGGTGATGCCACTTTAGCGGACGCCATTATGGACAGATTGGTGGCCAATGCTAATAAAATCGAATTAAAAGGAGAATCCATGAGGCAGAGAAAGAAAAAATAAATACATTTGCATCGACAAGGCAAACCTGACTTCTTGGTACCACTTAAAGTGATACGGGTGGTACCGCTCTCAGCGCTATGATGGTACCACTTACAACGCTACGATGGTACCGCTTCAGCGCTATCGGCAAGATAAACCTCCAAATAAATTGCAGAATTTCTTTTTTATGATGAATTCGGTGCAAACCAACTAAGTGTCGATTGGACAAATCATCACTTGCAAGGGCTTGCCCGTTGTCCAATATAATCCCTATGGGGTAGCCTAATACCCCATATCACCTTATCGATATGAGGAGTGTCCAATCAAGATTGGCAGCAAGCTGTGTTTAGATCTCGTATTTTACTGCACCCTTCCCTGATCTGCTTTATACATCTCGGGGAGTTTGAGTCTTAAAGTCAGAACTAAAATTCAAAATTGCATTGGTAGTTTAATCTTGTTCTTGATGGTGTCACGTTTTATGATGTCATCCTTTCAACTCATACATACCAGGTCGTCTGAGTTTGTTCTCCTCTTTTATCCTTTGGTTTATTTCAGAATCTGGTGGAATAATCTCATACTCGAATGCTTTCTCAAACGCTTGTTTACCGGCTTCAGTCATCAAGCCTCTGTCTTCAAGATCCACGCATCTGTCCATGTTCAGCTGAGTCCAATGACTTTTTGCTCGGCGAGGAGAGAGGCGTTGAGCCAACCGACCATCGGGAAGCCGTTTAAGGGTGCTGTCTATCCATCCGAAACAAAGAGCCTCTTCCACAACTTCGATGTACGGAATAGCTGGCCACTCAGGTGGACACTTACTGCGAGAAGTCACCACCCAACAACATTTCTCTTTGTTGTAGTTCTCTTTGAGCCACTGGCGAAGCTCGGAACGACTTCCTAAATGTAGTAGATTTACAACTTCCATGATGTCTTTAATCGAGTTCTCCTTGAACTATGCGTTTATCAAAATAGCTCATATAGAATTTCCTTTATTCAAAGTTTGTCATTATGAACATTGTACATTACGGCTCCTCACCATTTATTTTTTCATTCTCTATTGGGCTTGCCCATTGTCCAACTTTATACAAGTGGGGGAGCCTAATACCCCATATCACCTTCGCGATATGAGAAGTGTCCAATCAAGATTGGCAGCAAGCTGTGTTTAGATATCACATTTTACCACCCATCTTCCGTTACGTTTACCGTTTTCTCTTTCAAGTAAACCTCGCTCAATCAAAGATGGCGTTATGCGCTTAATTGTTCGCTCTGATTTACCTATGTGCTTAGCGATATCTGTTTGCTTTGCATCAGGATTCTCTTTGAGGAAACGCAATACAGCTAATTCATCCAAAGAGCAATCCAAAGAGCCATTTTGGCACTTTGAAATCTCGTTATTGGCACTTTGGGATTCAAGAACAAGCATACTCCTATTGCTGAGCACATTCCGTTCACCCAAAATCAGATTCCTGAAGAATAACTCCAGATAGTCATATGTGGAGTGTATGCCCTTGGGCAGGTTCTTATAATTAGCTCTTACAAGAGCATTCCTGAAGACCAATCGCTGTTTGCCACGCATTAGCCTTTGCCTTTTTATCGGGTTCTCCTTGAACTATGTATTTATCAAATTCGCTCATATAGAATTTCCTTTATTCAAAGTTAGTCATTATCTACATTGTACATTACGGCTCTTCGCTATTTAATTTTTCTTTCTCTATTGGGCTTGCCCATTGTCCAACCTTTTGCAGGTGGGGGAGCCTAATACCCCAAGTTGCTTTCGCAAGCATTGGGAGTGCCAATCCCTGGTCATTGCAAGCAGGGGTAAAGATTGGACAATTTCTTGCCAACCATTTGTCCGAAGGTATTAGAATTTTTCTAATTGCTTCGGACAAATGATAGCCATTCTGTTATATTGGTATCATATAACCATATTTCCGAAGCCTACAAATATTTATTGTATCCATCGGACAAATGCTAAAGGTTATTCAGTTGTGAAATAACATCTTTATCTGCAGGTAACCACTCCACGCTCCCCAGTTCTTCTGGTCTTAACCAACAAGCCGATTTGTGTTCTCGAAGTTCTATATCCCCCGATTTTACACTACATAGATAGCAATGCATCGTTAAGTGAAATGATGTATAGTCATACTCTGTCGTACAGAGTAGGTTTTCGATGATTATATCAACACCTAACTCTTCTTGAATCTCTCGTTTTAAGGCTACTTCAGGGCTCTCGCCAGGCTCAATCTTTCCGCCAGGAAACTCCCACATACCTTCAAACTCGCCATATCCACGCTGCGTGGCAAAGTACGCTCCATCACGATGCAGAATTGCTGCAACAACCTCTATTTTCTTCATTATTAAATAGCCTTTAAGTATTGTGCCATTGCCGGCTTTTGGAGTTTCCACTTAACATTCATCGGGAAGTCATCATGCGATGAAACATAGTCCACCAAACCGAAACAATGGAATGGAGATGTGTTGCCAAAGCCATCTTTCTTCTCCTCGCGCACAAAGAGTATAATTTTATTCTTTGTTTGCGCTTGCTCCGTATAACGGCGACCACCATTGTTATTATGCGAATCTGTGTTTTGTGATTGCCAATGGAAATACTCCTCGTTGATTAGATAGTCGTTATATTGCGTTGAAGGCGAGAAATCTTTCTCGGACTTATTTAGCGTAACAAATAACAATGTGGCATTGTGCTCGGGAAGATTAAACACACCAGATGCTGCTCCTTGCATCTTTACCTCAGCAGTTTGGCGGCCGACAAGTGTAAATACCTCTTCGCGAGTATAGCAACCATACAATTCCAGTCCGGGAATTATCTCAGCCCCGATAGGGGTTGTTTTGATATTTAAACGAGCTAATAGGAATGAAACTATCTCTGCTATTTCCTTCTTAAAGCAATCATATTTAGGCAAGTGTATTAACTCTAATGCCTCGTTTATAGAACTATAACCCGTTTTACTTAGCTTGTCCTGGAATAAAGCGTAATAGAGCATAATTGCATAGGTCTTATTGACTTCAACCTTATGCACACCCTCTCCTGCGATAAATCGTTCTACAAAGCGGAGGAATGAAGCGGTATTGTGGTGAATCAAATTAGACATACCCTTCTCCAAACGCTTAGTTACAGTATCATCGGCATATGATATTCGTCCTGCTGCACGTTTGAGCGACGACCAACAATTGGAGCCTTGATATAAAATGCGAATATCCTGACCGTTATTTTCAAGGAACTGTGCTAGTGTTGGTATTGTTGCATAGCTATTTATCTCTTTTACAATTCTATTTTTGTTATAAATAGCACTTGTGATGTTGTCGAGGATATACTGTCTCGCCTTCTTCTCCATCACAATGCTACAACCCAACGGCAATAGGGTAAATCCCTCCTTTATCTGCTTTTGAATATTCTTCTCGGGTTGTAAGGTCAGCGCACGGAAACGGCTCGCAAAATCATACTTGCGGTTAGCTTGTGCCACAAAGTCGAGAACCGTCAACTCTGTCTTACCAGCCGAGAGTCGCAGACCTCGACCTAACTGCTGCAAGAAGATTGTCAAACTCTCCGTTGGTCGAAGGAACAAAACGGTATCAACCTCAGGGATATCTACACCCTCGTTGAAAATATCGACTACACAGAGGTAATGTAATGTTCCTTCTCGTAGGTCTTTTGCAAGCTGTTTACGCTCCTCGGCAGTGGTGTCAGATGTGAGGCTTTGAGCATTGAAGCCATATAGTCTCAATTGCTCGGCCATAAAATCTGCATGGCGTTTGTTTACACAGAAGCACAATGCTCGACAAGTGTATTCATCCGCCAAATACTTGTGTAACGCATCTACAATAAGCCTAGCACGAGTCTTGGCGCACAATTTATCCGCTAATCGCTCGATATTATACTTTTGACCACTCCATAAACTGTCATCGCTTAGGTCTGTGTCATCAGAGATACAGAGGTATTGGAATGGTGTAAGAAGTCCAGCCTGCAAAGCTTGGGGCAAACGTATTTCTGCACTAATCCTATTTCCAAAATCAGGGCGCAGGTCTTTACCGTCCATACGTTCAGGGGTGGCGGTAAGACCTACCAATAGTTGTGGTTGGAAATGATCGAATAGCTTACGATAGCTATCAGCCTGACTATGGTGCGCCTCGTCAATAACGATATAGTCGTAAAAGTCTGAATCAAGCAATGCAAAGAACTCCTCAAAGCGAGAGTTAAACATTGAGATAGATACGAATAAATGCTCGTACTCGTTTGCCTCTTGCGGACGATTTGCACCAACCCATAGTGTACCGAAGTTTGCATCTTGTAGAACGCTGCGATATGTGTTGAGCGACTGACGCAGAATCTCTTCACGATGTGCTGTAAAAAGAATACGAGCCCTTGAATGTGTACGAGCAAACTCCTGATAGTCAAATGCCGATATAACAGTTTTACCCGTACCCGTTGCCGCTACAATGAGGTTTTTATAATTACCTCTGTCTTCTCGCTCTACGCGAAGTTTGTCAAGTATCTGCTTTTGGTGGGGTAACAGTGTATATCGCTGATAAACAAAATCCGTGGTCTCTGTATGGAAGATATTTCGATGAATCTCTTTGTTGAATTTCTCAATGCCACCAATGTGGAAATCCTCGAAATTCGGACTATTCCAATACATCTCAAAGGTTGCTAATGCAGTCTTAATGATATGTGGATTTTCTACACTTGTAACACGCATATTCCACTCTAAACCCTCGGTCTGTGCGGACTTCGATAGGTTTGAAGAGCCGATATACGCTGTGTTCATGCCCGAATTACGAACAAAGATATACGACTTGGCGTGTAGCCGCTCTATATCGGTATTGTATGAGATTCTTATCTCAGTGTTGGGCAGGGCAGCTAATTGTTCAATTGCTTTGGCTTGTGTGGCACCACTATAGGTAGTAGTGATGATACGCAATCTTGTACCCTCACGGCCACAAAACTTTTTGAGTTCATCGAGAAGTATGCGTACTCCTGATACTTTCAGGAATGAAACAATAAAGCATATCTCGTCAGCACTTGCGATCTCTCGGCGAATCTCTTCTCCCAGAGATAAAGCGCTGCTACCTCCGGTAAAAAGGTTACTAACACGAAAACCTGATATAGGGCGGATAGTTTGCGTATTGCTTTGATTTTGTAATGCAGACTGTTGCTGAGTCATCACCTCCGCAAGCAAATCCGCAGGTTTTACAATCTGCTTATCATCGAGCAATCCCGCATCAATCATAATGCGATTGATAAGATTTACTCTATCCTGCTGTTCCTCGGTATCTTCAAGCTTCTGACGGATAGCATTAGCAAGATAATTTGCTAACATCTGCGGTGATTCAGCACCATCAATCGGTTGCTGTACGCACACCAATCCCGACTGCTCCGCCTCTTGCATTTTGCGATCAGTCTCTTGATTAATAATGTGCTCGTATATTCCTTGTTTAAGCATGGATAATTACATTATTTGTCCAAACTATCTGTTAAACTTTTTATTAATACCTGCCGGTTACCTTCATCTTGCATTAACTCGTATAGTCCCATGTCTATTACTGCATATTTAATATTCTTGCGAATAGTTGAAGGTGAATAAGGATTCCCTTTTTGTAATTCTACAATTCTTTCATATCCTCCTTCAAATGGTATAAGCTGCCAAAATGGCTCTGAATTCAGATGCCAATATGGTGTTCCGGCTTTAGGTTTGAATATAAATGATTCACCTACATATCGTTTCCAATTCTTTAAGAAACAATTTTCCAATTCCTCGGTAAACTCTATTTGATTTGAGAGTATATATCGGGAAGCTATCAGTTCAATAACACTAATCAGCATAATAGCTTTATGTGGAGCCTTTTTGCCTTGTTGCTTATTTGTGTGCAGATTGGCAAACAACTCGATATAATCCGATAGTCTATAATTCATCTCTTGTTTCTCTATTACATTAAACGATTGTGGGTCAATATTCATTTGATATACTTTTATATCAGGATTCAGCGTCTTTGCTAACTGAACGATTTTTTCTTTTCTTTCTTTGTCTATTTTGACACCAAAATAGATAGATTCGAAACATTCTGCACTAAGTCGAACAAACGTTCTTATTTCTTTATGGTCAAATTCATTCCTGTCGGGCTGCAATGGTAACAAACTCATAAACATTGGAGATGGTTTGTATATGAATAATCTAACCTCTCGCTCGTGTTCCCAAGCCTTTGCCTTTGTGTACACTTGATAGTTGAAAAAATCCTCTCTATCTCTGTAGTAGTTCGGTTTATTGACTACATTTCTATATTGAACATCTCTACCATATGGTGTTACCATCATACCGTATCTAACATCAATACACTTAGCAACCTTATCCATGTTCAGTCCTATACATACTCCCTCGTGTTTGTTATAATAACTCCACATCAATATAGAGTTGTATACTTTAGATAGGCTACATATCCATAAATCGTTTCTATAATTGGTATGTCTATTAGACTCCATCTCTTCTATGAAGTTGGCAGGCCAACCTCTACGAGCCTCTATTGGCACATTGGAGAAATCTATTAAACTCGGATGGCAATCAAATGGATCATTGAATGTTGTGGCATTGGCATACATCAAATTGCTATAATCTAACATCATTATAGCTCCGTTTACATCCAAATATTTATATAGTAGATTGCTCATGATAAGAGTAATGATTTTTTGTCTATTGTAATAATATCTTTTTATTATGACTAATTCCCCAATGATTCATTGCTTGATACAACTGGGTTTGTTTTAATAATTCTATACTATATGCTGCATGTAATGCGACAACAATAGTGTCTGTTGTAATATAATTTGCCGTTAACCCAAATTTGCGCCGCAAAATAAAAGGCATAATGTATGAGACATCATGTCCGTTTGATAAATGACTAGAGGAATATTGCATTTCACGACTTTCATTAAATATGGTTATTATTCTATCAACAGTTGGCAATGGTTCTGGAGTTCTTTTATTGGTGTTGGAAAAATCATATATGTATTTAATGAGTTTGTCATCGCTTTCGTAGTCTCCCGAGTTAGTGATAAACTTTTCATATTTGGGCAATTCAAATTCATGATCTCGATTCTCTTTTTTAAATATCAAACCTAGACTTTCTTTTTGAGAAGATAGTTTAAGAGAGCCTATTTTATCAGTAATTCCAAGTACATGATTTAGAACTTCTATATCTGTCTCTTATACACATCTCCGAGCCCACGAGACCGATCAGTATC
>ENA-UAMB01000785-UAMB01000785.1-human-gut-metagenome-genome-assembly--contig:-NODE-785-length-18148-cov-12.590560_pt1 | contig 18148 bp, 8 predicted proteins | sample MGYA00243707_ERZ654484 | MGnify/ENA primary metagenome ERZ654484 (study PRJEB26926, sample SAMN06164464) | human gut metagenome | biome: ENVO:00009003; feature: ENVO:2100002; material: ENVO:00002003... | reverse complement strand
GTCATAATCTTTGTCCACATAGACGTGACAGATACCGTCAGCATGTCCCATGACGGGGATATTTGTACGGCTCATGATGTGCTGGACAAAAGCGTTCGAGCCCCGCGGAATGATGAGGTCTACCGATTCGCGGCAGGTGAGGAGCTCATCTATTTCGCTGTGCTGTTCTGCTTGGAACAAAGCTTCAGATGGAAGATTCGCGGAGGTGGAGGCTTCATGGAGGATGGAAAAAAGGACGCGGTTCGTTTCTTTCGTCTCTTTTCCACCCTTCAGGATGGCGCAGTTTCCGCTTTTCACCGCGAGGGATGAAATCTGGATCATGGCGTCGGGGCGCGCTTCAAAGATCATGGCGATGACGCCGATGGGACAGGTGACGCGGTAAAGGCGGAGCCCTTCATCAAGCTGGCGGGCAAGAGTGACTTTTCCTACGGGATCGGGAAGGGAAATGAGCTGCCGGATGCCGCTGATGCTGTCCGCCAGCTTCCCTTCATCGAATGCCAGCCGTTTCATGACGGCAGGAGGAAGTCCGGATGCTTTTGCCGCGGCAAGATCGATCCTGTTGGCAGCAAATATTTTTTCTTTTCCTGCTTCCAGATTTTCAATCATGTGAAGGAACGCGGAATTTCTTTTTTCCGCGGATGCGGATGCCATAAGGGGCGACGCCAGTTTCATTTTTGCCGCTTCTTCTTTTATGCTCATGGGGATTCTCCTTTATTATTCCTTATATAATATATGTTTATCATAATCTTGAAAAACAGGACGGTCAAGGAAAAGCATGTCTCTTACGGAAGAGCGGCCGCCGAAAGGCAGACGGGGAAATATTGAAAAAGTGGTTAATAATTAGCAGAAAGTGTGATATAATGTTGCGTACATAGCACACAAAGTGTGTATCTACTTGAGGGAGCGGTTGCAATTCCCGGGTGTTTTGGAGTATAGCAGAAAGGAAGATTTTTATGGGGGAAAAGACGAACAACGCATTTATCGCGATCGGGCTCATGCTGTTCGCATTATTTTTCGGGGCGGGGAATTTAATCTTTCCGGTCTTCATGGGGCAGAACGCGGGGGTAAATACGATTCCCGCGACAATCGGCTTTTTGATCACGGGCGTAGGTCTTCCGCTTTTGGGTGTTCTTGCCATTTGCTATTCCGGTGTGAATCTCCGTGAACTGGCGGAGCGTATTCATCCGGCGTACAGCATTTTCTTCTGCACGGCGCTGTACCTGACCATCGGACCGTTTTTTGCGGCTCCCCGTACGGCGACGGTGGCATATGAGATTGCTGTGGCGCAGTACCTGCCTCCTGAAATGCGGAGCATGGGGCTTTATGTTTTTGCCGCGGTGTTTTTTATCATTACCTGGTGGCTTGCGATTTCACCGTCCAAACTGGTGGCCCGGGTCGGCAAGTTCATGACTCCCGTCCTTCTGGTATTCCTTTTCCTTTTGATTATCAGCGCCATTGCCTCGCCCATGGGAAGCTGGCAGGCACCGGCAGCTGCTTATGACACCGGTGTGAAAGCTCTCGGGCAGGGGATCGTTGACGGATATAATACGATGGACGGCCTTGCCGCTCTTGTTTTCGGCATTATCGTGGTGGAATCGGTCAAGATGTACGGCGCGGTCTCCGAAGCGCAGATTACGAAAGACACGCTCCGGTCCGGTCTGATTTCCACATTTTTCATGGCGGTTATTTATGCGGCGCTCTGCTATATCGGTGCCAGTTCCGTATCCCTCATCGGTGTGCAGGAAAACGGCGCTCCCGTCCTCGTAAAAACGGCGCTCCACTACTTTGGTGCCGCCGGCGGAGGCATTCTGGGAGTGATCGTTATCTTTGCCTGCCTGACCACCAGTGTCGGTCTGGCGGCTTCCTGCGCAGCCTATTTTAACCTGCTCCTGCCGAAAATCTCTTCAAAAACCTTTGTTACCGTCATGGTCGTTGTCTGTTTCTTCGTGGCGCTCTTCGGCCTGACGACGATCATCAAGAATGCTGTTCCCGTACTGCTTTTCCTGTATCCCATGTCCATTTCCCTCATTGCGCTGGCGTTCCTGCATAATTTCTTTAACGGCCGCCGCTGCGTATATGTATGGACGACGCTTTTTACCGCTGTGCCCGCTCTTTGTGACGGACTTCACGGGTTCGGTCTGAAGCTGGGTGCCATGGAACCGATGCTCGCGGCTCTTCCGCTGGCGGAATACAGCATGGGCTGGATCTGTTTCTTTGCGGTGGGATTTGCTGTTGGTATCGTCCAGATGCTGGTGACCGGAAAGAAAGAACAGGCCTAAAAGAAATTTGAAAGAAACGGTAAAAGCGTGCGGGCGGGACCTGCGCGCTTTTATGATGGATGAAAAGAGTTCCTTACTTTCTGATTGACATATTTCCCCTTTGTCACTATATTAAAAGGTAGGATTATTATGGAAATACGGGGGAAGACGGTATTTCCTTTTATATGGAAAGGAGGGAGCCCGATGCTTACCGCTTATAAACATGATGAAAACCACAGACTTTGTCCCATCGCTTTTGAGGAAATGGAAAAAGGGTCGTGGATCAATTGCGCGGCTCCCGATGCGGCGGAGCTGGAAAAGCTGAATGCCCTTACCGGTATCCCCGTCGATTCCCTCCAGACCGCTCTTGACCGTGAAGAACGTTCCCACGTGGAACTGGAAGACGATTTTATTTTCGTCGTCGTAAATACGCCTGTCGTCCTGGAGACAGATGCTTACGATGCACTGCCGCTGGGGATTTTTATCACGGATAAGGTATTCGTTACTGTGTGTCTTGAAAATAATACGGTGATCCAGAAGTTTATAAATAATAATTACGCCTCTTTCCAAACCTATAAAAAGACAAGATTCCTTTTCCAGATACTGTCTACCGCATCGTCGTCCTTCCTGTACTTCCTGCAGCAGATTTATAAAAAGACGGACGGCATCGAAACGCAGGTGCGGAAATCTTTGCAGAACAAAGAACTCTTCCGTATGCTGGAACTGCAGAAATCTCTAACCTACTTCAACTTCGCCCTTCATGCGAATGAAAACGTCATGGAGCGCCTCATGCGTCTTCGCAACAGTCCCATCCATACACTCCTGAAAATGTATGAAGAAGATGAGGATCTTCTGGAAGACGTCATCATTGAAAATAAGCAGGCTTTGGAAATGGTGGAAATTTACACGAACATCCTGATGTCCATGATGGACTCCTTCTCCTCGATTATTTCCAACCGTCTGTCGCAGATTATGAAATTCCTCACCTCGGTGACGATCCTTCTTGCCGTGCCCACTTTGATATTCAGCCTTTGGGGAATTAATGTGCCCGTGCCGTGGGAATCAAGCGAGATCGGATTTGCTGCGGTCACCCTTCTCGGTCTCGTGCTGACCCTCGTATCGGCGCTGGTGCTGTGGAAGAAAGATATGCTTTGAAATAAAGAAACAAAGGGACCGTTGCGGTCCTTTTTATTTTGCCGCTTTTGGGGAAATAACTGGTATAATAGAAAAGTATTTGAAGAAAGGAGGAAACGATGGAACCGGCGGAACTTTTAAAAAAATATTTCGGTTATGATACATTCCGGCCTATGCAGGAAGATGTCATCAAAACCATTCTGTCGGGCAGGGATGTGCTGGCTGTCATGCCCACCGGCGCGGGAAAGTCGGTCTGCTTCCAGATTCCCGCCCTCCTCTTTCCCCACGGTACGATTATTATTTCTCCTTTGATTTCTCTCATGAAAGACCAGGTGGAAGCGCTTGCAGAGCAGGGGATTTCCGCGTCCTATGTAAACTCCACCGTGCCTTTTGACGAATCTATCGAGCGGCTCCGCGATTTGTTCCGGGGGCGTCTGAAGCTGCTTTACATGGCGCCGGAAAAACTGGAACCCACCTATTTCACCGACTGCCTGTCCAAAGTACCCTTGTCCATGGTCGTCATTGACGAAGCACACTGCGTTTCCCAGTGGGGTCATGATTTCCGTCCGAGTTACCGGAAAATAAAAACCTTTATCGATACGCTTCCCGCAAAGCCTGTAGTCACCGCTTTCACCGCTACGGCGACCTCTTTGGTGGAAGAAGATATGAAACGGAGCCTCGGCCTGGGGAAAGCAGCCGTTTTCCGTATGGGACTGGATCGGCCGAACCTGTCTTTCCGTGTTATCCACGGCGCGGACCGCAGGGATTTCATTCTCCGCTATGTGCAGAACCATGGAAAAGAAAGCGGCATTATTTACTGCGCCACCAGAAAAGCAGTGGACGAAATTTATGAAATGCTCGCAAGCCGGAAAATAAAAGCGGGGCGGTACCATGCAGGCATGGAAGATGGCGCGCGGAAGAAAGGGCAGGAAGATTTTTCCTTCGACCGCATCCATGTCATGGTGGCGACAAACGCTTTCGGCATGGGTATCGATAAGAGCAACGTGCGCTACGTCCTCCACTACCAGATGCCCAAAAGCATGGAAACCTACTATCAGGAAGCGGGGCGGGCAGGACGTGACGGCGCGAAAGCGGAATGCATACTCCTTTACAGCGGGCAGGACGTAGGCATACAGCGGTACCTCATCGAATCGGGAAACCAGACGGACGGCCAGAAACAGATGGACTACGACCGCCTTTATGCCATGGACGGCTATTGCAGCACCACAGGCTGCCTGAGGAATTACATCTTAAATTACTTCGGCGAGACTGCTGATGAGACCTGCGGCCGCTGCGGGAACTGCGAAAGCGGAAGAGGAAAGGTGGATATCACCGACGAGGCGGTTCTCATTTTCCGAACCGTCAGATCTCTCAAGGAACGGTATGGCGCCGGCGTGGTGGCGGATATCCTTAAAGGAAGCCGCACAAAAATGATCAGGGAACGGAACCTGGACAGCCTTCCCACCTACGGCAGACTGTCCTTCGCGAAAATCAAACATTTGAGAACCGCCATCCATTTCCTCATCGCTGACGGTTACCTCAAACGTGACGGCGGCGAATCTCCCCTGGTGCATCTTACGGAAAAAGCGGAAATTGTTCTCGAAAGAAAAGCGCCGGTACTGGGTTTTGCTTTCGGTGCGGAAGACGTCATGGCGTCTGTGGCGGTGGAAAAGAAAGCCATCCTTTCAGAAACAGAAAGCGGTATCTTTGAAAAACTCCGCGGACTCCGCCTTGCCATTGCCCGGGAAGAACACGTCCCGCCCTTCGTCGTATTCTCCGATGCCACCCTGGAAGATATGGTGTCCCGCTTCCCGCGGACAGAAGAAGAAATGGCGGAAGTCCACGGCATCGGCGCTTTCAAATTAAAGAAGTATGGAGAACGTTTCCTTGCGGCGCTTGGAGAATTCAGCGGAGCGGAAGAAATAAGGGGAAAAAACGAGAGAGAAGAAAAAAACATATATGAGAAACTCGAACGGCTCCGCCGCTCTTTGGCAAAAAAAGAAAATCTGTCGGCATCACAAATTCTTTCCGATACAGTCCTCCGTCGGATCGCAGAAACCCGCCCGGCAACCGAAGAGGAATTCCGCGGTGTGAAAGGCATCGGCCCGAAAAAAGCGGACAAATACACAGAGGTCTTTTTGCAGGCCCTCTATCCGGAACGGAGCCGTATTTCCCCAAAAACAGAAAGTAAAATGCCGGAAAAAAGAGAACATGTCATTCCCAAAACGGCAAAACCCGTCCGCGGACGGAAAGGGAAAATCACAGCGGTACGAAAGGAAACGATTCAGGCCGGACAGACGGTGTCCATAGACATAGAAACAAGAGCGTTTTTCCTCTATCTGGAAAAAGTAAGAGCGCGGCTTGCCAAAGAAGCGGACCTGCCGGCGGAAAGCATCTGTGCCGACAGGGATTTGGAAAAGATGGTGAAAAGCGAAACCGTGTCTGACAATTTGCCTGCCGCTGTAAAAGCGGAATTTGAAAAAGCCATCGCCACCTACAAACAAATCAGATATCAGATGACAGGAGCGGCCGGCAAAAAGGGTAATAGCTGTTAGCCGTTAGCTGCGAGTTAAAAGCCGAAGCATATGATTTCCGTTAGGTGTCATACGAAACAACAGCAAAGGATTTGCTGTTGTAGTGAGGGGAACGTTAATCATCATCCGAAGCGAATGTGAAGGATCTGCTGCCGTAGTGAGGAAAGCCGTAAGACGTCATCCTGAGCGGCAGCGAAGGATCTATTACCGTAATGAGGAAAAGCGGTAAGAAGATAAAAGCTATCAGCTGCGAGCTGTCAGCTATAAGCTGTTAGCTGTAAGTTAAAAGCCGAAGCATATGATTTCCGTTAGGTGTCATACGAAACAACAGCAAAGGATTTGCTGTTGTAGTGAGGGGAACGTTAATCATCATCCGAAGCGAATGTGAAGGATCTGCTGCCGTAGTGAGGAAAGCCGTAAGACGTCATCCTGAGCGGCAGCGAAGGATCTATTACCGTAATGAGGAAAAGCGGTAAGATGTCATCAGCATAATAGATTCTTCACTCTGTGTCACCATCCCGTTTCCTGTTTTTCTCATACGGCGTTCTTGCCTCCGTTCAGAATGACCGGAGACGGTAAGGCGTCATTCAAAGCGCCAACAAAGGATTTGCTACAGTGTTAAGGAAAGGGATTCTAACGGGAAGAATAGGGATTGGGTAAGCCTCCTTGTTTATAAGGAGGTGGCCGGCGAAGCCGGACGGAGGATACTGGCTTGGGGGAATGACGCAAAAGAATAGAATGAAGATTCTTTTTCTGCCCCCGTTCTGAGTGATGACGGACGGTAAAGCGTCATCCTGAACGAATGTGAAGGATCTGTATCCGTGATGAGGAAAGCCGTAAGAAGATAAAAGCTATCAGCTGTGAGCTGTAAGCTGTAAGCTGCGAGCTGTCAGCTAAAAGTGCTGAATGACAGCGGGAGACATTGAGGCCGTGGATGAGAAAGCGGTGTGAATAAAGGCATTCGTAAAACAGCACATATTATATAGAGATAAGATAAATCTTTTGTTATAATGAGAACAGAGGTTGTTTAATAAAATAAGTGTTGAAAGGAAAGCGGGGAAACCCGGCAGGAATTTTCCTGTTTACGGATTCTGTACCCGGCTTTTCAGGCAAATGAAGTGGCATGGGGAAAGGGGTGTGATGGCAATATCGGCAACATTGGGGATGTTGCTTCTTTTTGTTGCAGTTTTTAATTATATTGTTTTTATGGGAGGAAAACATGAATCACATTTACAAAGTCATTTGGAGTCGAGTGAAGAACAGTTATGTCGTCGTTCCGGAAATCGCAGGAACAGCGAAAAAATCTGGCGGGGTAAGGATCTCTAAAAACGTGTTGGCAGCGGCATTGACAGCTTTTTTGCTGACCGGGATTTCTGTAAGCCCTGTATCTGCGGCAATTGACGGGGTCAATACATTTGTAGAACCAGGGAATCAGAATATTAAAATCGGGAATGATATTGATTTAAGAAATAACAGTACGAAAAACGGTGCCATTGCGATAGGCGATCACGCTCAGATTGATGATTATGTTATGCAGGAAGGCAGTATTGCCATCGGCAAGAATGCTTTTGTAGAAAACATGTGGGGAACGCAGGAAAAGAACTTTAAATTCGGACAGTCAAACGAAAAGAAATGGGCAAGCAGTGTAGCAATCGGACAGAATAGTTATGCGCGATCCGGCAGTGTCATGATTGGCGATCATAAATATATAGGGAAACTTGGGGATGTGGAAGTTGACGGTTCGGATGTGCAGAAAGTCAAGTCGAGAAATGTAAATATCAATGCTACGACCGTCGGTGCAAACAGCTACAACCAGGGGGTATTTTCTTCTGTGACAGGGACATACTCCATTATTTCCGGAAAATATAACGGCAGCAACTGGTCTTTCTATGCCGGACAGAATTTTGGCGCCACCATTACCGGTTCTCTCAACAGCATTGAATCGGCAACTTCGTCATCCATGTATTCCGGAGTGGCGAACAGCATCGTCGGTACAGCGAACAGAACGGCTAATTCTAACGGTTCCCTCATCTTCGGCGCGGGTAATGAAATTACCAATTCCATTTCTTCTATTTCTGCTCCATCTACGGGGGGAGATTCTGCACAGGCGCTGCAGAAGTCATTGATGACAGCAGTAAAAAATTCTAATAGCGGCGGTGCCACTCTTGCCATCGGCGGAGGAAATACAGCGGATTGGACCCAGCTTTCTCAAATTATTGGTGTGAACAATACGTTGAAAGGTACATCTGGGGCTATTAGTAAGTTTAACATGATTGATGGCTACAAAAATACTGTAACCAAGGCCGAGCACGTGTCCGTGATCGGCTCCGAGAATACCGTTGAAAACAGCAAGAGCCAGACCGTCATCGGGGACAGCAATAAGATTACTGATAGAAATGCCGGTACGGTTTCCGGGCACCAGGAAGAAAGGACAAAGAATGTATCCGACCTTGTCATCGGCAAAGGAAATGATATTTCCGGCAACGGTACCTATATGACAGGGCATGAGAGCCTGACCGTTATCGGGAATAATAATAAAGCGGATAATCCCACCTCGTCTATCGTGATCGGGGATAACCAGAAGTTATCAGCGATTAAAGAATCTGTTGTTATCGGTTCCATGACACCGGAAGAAAAGGCCGATCCCGATATCGGGCAGAAACATGCCAGTGTCGTTGTCGGGTATCATGCCCAGAGCGGAACCAGAGACGGCGGCGGAATGAATGTGGCTCTTGGGCATGGCGCAAAAGCTTATGGCTGGCAGGAGACCGTGACAGGGATCAAATCCATTGTGGAGGCAGGCTCCGGCTATGACGGTTATCTGGCTTCTGTCTATGGCGGTCTTAATACGGTAGCGTCAAATAAGGCGGACCAGAATGATGGGATGGCAAACACTGTCGTCGGTACCCTGAACAAAACAGAAGGCGCCAATGGGGCACTCGTTTTCGGCGCGGGCAATAGTGTTACACATTCTTTCGGGACGGCACCGACCGATGAAGATGGAAACAGTATGAACGAGCATTGGAGCGATGCCATACTTGGAGGAGGACAGAGGTATGCTATAGGAGAAGGACCGCTGGGCCATGACGAGATCAGGAAAGCAATGGGACTGGCCATGTCGACTGGCGGCGGTTCCGTAGTTACCATGGGGAATGGAAATACCTCAGATTATGCTGTCCATTCCCAGATCATCGGCTCCGGAAATATCCTTACAGGTACAGCAAATACACCCAGCATCAATAATACGATCAACGGATATGGAAATACAGGCAGAAATGTGGAACGTATGTCTATGATGGGTACCGGGAATAATATGTCAGGCAGTACGGCCGATGTAGTGATTGGGGATTATCACCATATGGACGGTGGTAAAAACAATGTAATCCTTGGATCCATGGCTACGGAAAAGAAGACTGTAGAGAAAACGTATACGATGAAAGATGCTTCGGGCAATGTTATTCTTGAAAAGAAATATAAGGTGACGGAAAATGTACCGATTAAATCGCATACGGCGAACATAAGCAATGCGGTGATGCTCGGCTACAATACGGATGTGGAAAAAGACGGCGGCGTAGCGCTCGGTGCGGATTCGATTGCCTCTGTCGACAAGGGCGTTGAAGGCTATGACCCGGCTGCCGGTAATCATGCCAATGATACGACAGGCACCTGGAAAGCGACAGCTGCTGCTGTTTCTGTCGGTAAAGCGGCAGATCCGACCGGGGCGGCAGGCTCTCCGGCAATCACCCGCCAGATTACAAATGTGGCGGCCGGTACGCAGGACACTGATGCGGTGAATGTGGCACAGCTGAAAGCGGTACAGGCAGCCGCCGGTGCTTCGAAAGTGCATTATTACAGTGCCAAATCTACAAAAACGGGAGCCGGCAGCAACTATGACAATGACGGCGCCAAGGCGGATGATAGCATCGTTCTCGGTATTTCCTCTTCTTCCGAAGGTGTGAACAGCACCGTCCTCGGCAATAATAACAAACTGACCGGAGTGAAAAATGGAAGAAACAACAGTATCGTTGCCGGCCAGAATCTGGACGTGGAAGGCGTCCATAATGCCGTATTCGGCATAGATTACAACAATTATGACCATAAGGAGACAAAAGTTTTCGGGGAAGCGAATACGGTCATCGGTGTGGGGAACCTGGTCGGTTATACGGCGGAGAAAGATCCGAACGATCCGACAAAATGGATTTACACCAAGAAATCCAGCGGCAGCGACCAGAACGTGGCTGTCGGTGTGAAGAATACGGCAAACGGCGGGAGCGTCGTGGTAGGCACCAGTTCCGAAGCGGAAGATCTGGGGGTCTCTTTCGGTCATGGGAATAAAGTCATCGGCTTGAATAGCGGCGGCGGACAGAGAGGTCTTGCCCTGGGGAATTATCTGACAGTTAAGGGCGAAGAAGCGGTAGCTATAGGTACAGAGGCTTCCGCGACCGCGGACTGGGCCATTACCATGGGTACAAAGAGCAGTGCGGAGAAAGAAACTGCCATGGCTTTTGGTTATGATTCTCATGCGAAGGTAAATCATGGAGTTGCACTTGGCGCATGGAGTGTAGCAGACACGGCAGCAGGTGTGAGCGGTTATGATCCATCTACCCAGGCGGCTTCCACAGATACGTCTGCTGCCTGGAAATCAACTCTTGGTGCCGTTTCTGTAGGGGACAAGACGGAAGGTTATACACGCCAGATTACGAACGTAGCGGCCGGTACACAGGACACCGATGCGGTCAACGTGGCACAGCTGAAGAAAGCGGTAGCCGGAGCAGCGGATGGCAATGATACACTGGTAAGTGGTAGCAATGGGCTGTCCCTTAGCGGTAAAACCCTGTCCATGAGTGTAAAGGATACGGCCGGAAATGAAGTGAAGGGCAGCGTGGATCTCTCATCCGTTGCAGACGGCAATGATAAACTGGTAAGCGACAACAATGCGCTGTCCCTTAGCGGTAAAACCCTGTCCATGAGCGTAAAAGACACGGCCGGAAATGAAGTAAAAGGCAGCGTAGACCTGTCAGCTATCGCGGGGCAGATTGATACCAATACCACCTATACCATGAGCGGCACACAAAACGCGGATAACACCACCACCATTACGTTAAAGGGCAGTGACGGAAAAGAAAACAAAGTTACCGTGGCCACGAAAGACACAAGAAACACCGTGAAAGCCGGTGAAAATGTGACACTTGACACAGCTGCCAATACGTTTGGCGGAACGGAATACACGGTCAACGTGAAAGCTGATGGAAAAGTGGAAAACGGAAACACAAAGATTGTCAGCGGAAATACGGTGTACCACGAAACCCATGTGAAGAATGACGGCAACTATGTGAAGAAAGAGAACAGTGCCGGAGACAACCTGACCATACTGGACAAACAGGTCGGCAAGAATACAACCAATATTACCAACCTGGGAAATACTATCAACAATCTGAACGGAAAGCTGGGCACCCTGGACAACCGGATCAGTAAAGTAGGAGCAGGGGCGGCAGCACTGGCAGCCCTCCATCCGCTGGACTTCGACCCCCATGACAAGTGGGACATTGCGGCAGGATTCGGCAATTACCGTAACGCCAGCGCTGCGGCGGTAGGCCTCTTCTATCGGCCGAACGAAAGAACGATGATGAGTCTCGGCTGGACCATGGGTGATGACAGGAACATGCTCAATGCAGGAATTTCTGTGAAGCTGGGACGCGGTGACGTTTATACCCGTTATTCCAAAGTGGAAATGGCGAACCAGATTAAGGACTTGAAAGAGAAAAATGACAAGATGCAGGCGGAAAATAAAGAGATGAGATCGGAACTGGATGAATTGAAGGCCCAGGTAGCAGCTCTCGCTGCCAAGAAGTAAGGAACTTCCAAAAAGAAAGGAGCAGGCACTGCTGATGGTGCCTGCTCCTTTTTCGTTTTCCGGTAAAAGTGGAACTCATGGCAGGGTGTCCGCCAGAATTGTGTGAAAAATCTGTACTCATGGTGGAAAAAGCGGTAAGAAGATAAAAGCTATCAGCTGTGAGCTGTCAGCTGTGAGTTAAAAGCCGAAGCATATGATTTCCGTTAGGTGTCATACGAAACAACAGCAAAGGATCTGCTGTCATAATGAGGGAAACGTTAATCGTCATCCTAAGCGAATGTGAAGGATCTGCTGCCGTGGTGAGGAAGACGGTAAGATGTCATCAGTGTAATAGATTCTTCACTCCGTGCCATGTTTCCGTTTCCCGTCTTTCCCGAACAGCATTCTTGCCCCGTTCAGAATGACATTAAACAGACGGCACATCTGGGATTCTAACCACTTTCAGGCCTGCCGATAAAGTAGCACCCATGGTAAGGCGTCATTCTGAGCGACAGCGAAGAATCTGTTACCGTGGTGGGGAAAGCGGTAAGGAGATAAAAGCTATCAGCTGTGAGCTGTCAGCTGCAAGCTAACTATTCTTTTACGGTTTGAGTCACTATGGCATGCGAGTATCCTCCATTACTGGTGCGGGCAGCTGATTCACAATTGTCGGTTTTCAGGAGCCGGCAGCTTACGTCCGATCATATTTTATCGGCGGCTGTCAGGTTCCGTTTTCTTTTTCTTGCTTTTTCAAGAAGTTCATGAAGGGTATTTTTATCTGCCCTGTCCAGTGCTGTTTTTATTTGAGAAAGGCTTTCTGTGAAACGGTCGATTTCAAGAAGCAGGTTTTCACGGTTGGCAAGGAATAAATCTGTCCAAAGGGGGCTGTTGATATCCGCTACTCTTGTTTCATCACGGAATGATCCGCCTGTAAAGTACTTTGTGTCTTCTTTCAGGGAAGTGCTGTTTATCAGCGCCGCCGCAAGGACGTGGGTCAGGTCGCTGGTGTAGGCGATGTGGCGGTCGTGTTCTTCCGGTGTGATTGACGGCACGTGGCGGCAGCCGAGAGCCAGCGCCATGTTTCGGATCAGCTCCACGTTCTCCGGGCGGTTCGTTTTATCGGGAAGGAGGATATAATTTGCTCCGCGGAAAATGTCCGGATCCGCCCGGGAAAGTCCTTCACCTTCATGTCCGCACATAGGGTGGGATGAAATGAAATCCATGCCCAGCGGCAGTATTTGCCGGATATCATCGGCAAGGTTTCCTTTTACGCCGGCGATATCGGTCATGATCGCGTTGGAGCGGAAGTCCGGCAGGTGATCTTTCACAAAGGCGAGTGTCGCTTTGGCAGGTGTGCAGAATATAACAATGTCCGCGTGTTTCAGGTCACTGATATCGATGGAATCCACTATGCCCTGCCGAAGGGCGGCCTCTGCCGTCGATAATGTCCGATTGATGCCGATTACTGCCGCTCCGAGTTCCTTCAGTCTCATGGCAAAGGAACCGCCCATTAGACCCAGGCCGATAACGGCCGCTGTTATTTTGCTGAAATCCATTTTTATACTCCTGTTTCCGGTTTAAAATAGTATACCTTTCAGGCAGATTGTTTTATTGTCTGCATTATAGCATAGCACCCCATGGAGAACAGGTTTTACAGGTTATGAGAAACAGGGCGAAAAAAATACCGGAAGTTTGTTTTTACTCCCGGTATTTCTTTCGAAGGTTTGCAATTATTCCATTTGTATATATTTCTTTAAGGTTTCAATTTCTCCCGTATAAATATATCCTTTTCCGATTTCCAGAACGAGGGGTGTTTCTATTTTTTCATCTTTTACATTTTTTCCATGTTCCAGAAGGGAGACAAGAATATCACGGGGGACGTCAAGATTGATGGGAAGACCGATAGACTGGAGGACGTACTTGATCCGTTCCGCTGTACCCCGCTTGGTGAGTCCCAGAATTTCAGAAGCGCTCGTGATCATGTACATGCCGGCCGCCGTCGCTTCCCCGTGGGTCAGGCGGAGATCATTGAAACGGTAGTATCTTTCTGCCGCGCCGCCCAGTGTATGGCCGAAATCAAGGATACGGCGCTCACCTTTGTCTTCGGGATCGATTTCCACATAGTGTGCCTTGATGGTAATGCAGCGGCGGATGATTTCCGGAAGAACACGAAGGATATCCTGGTCAGAGGCGGCTTTTTCAAATATTTCAAAGAGGTCCTTGTCTGCCACGCAGCCGATCTTAATCGCTTCGCCGAGGCCGTTATGGAAGAAACGGGCAGGCAGCGTGCGGACCATGGCAGGATCTACATACACGGCTTTGGGCTGGTAGAATGTACCGATGAGATTTTTTCTTCCATTGATATCGATGGAGATTTTCCCTCCGATGGCGCTGCCGATCTGTGCCAGGAGAGAAGTGGGCACCTGCACGTAGGGAGTCCCTCTCCGGTAAGTTGCTGCAACAAAGCCTGTCACATCGCCGACGACACGTCCGCCAAGGCCGATAAGCAGATCTCCTGCACAGAACCCGAAGTCTGCCAGCGCCTCGCATACACGGCTCACGACAGAAAGGCTTCGGCTCTTTTCGCTCGAAGAAAGAACGATCTGCTGTACGTTCAGGTTCTCTTTTTCCAGCTGGCGTTTCAAATCCTGGCCATACAGTTCGTCAATGCCTTCTTCCGTGATAATGACTGCGCGCCCGTGTCCCGACAGGGGGGCGGTTTCTTTTCCCAGGCGGCCGATGACGCCTGAGTCGATTATCACATCATAAGAATCATTCCCTAAATTGATATGTACCGTATCCATGATTTGTCTCCCTGTAAAAAAGTATTTATAAAGTATTTACCATATATATTATATCATTTTTTCTCTGAAAGACTCCACCGGCGGCGACATGGGGCGGAAAAGAGGATTTTACCCCGATAGGAAATACATTTTGAAGGCAAATAAAAAAAGCCGCCTTTTGGCAGCTGTGCATTTCTGGTGCGCCCAAAGGGATTTGAACCCCCGACACACGGTTTAGGAAACCGCTGCTCTATCCAGCTGAGCTATGGACGCGTGTACATGTCATATTTTAGCACAAAAAAGGCAGAAATGGGAGTTTGCAAATAAAATGGAATGAAAGAGACAAAACGGGAAAATGATTTTCATTTCTGCCGATGTCGGAACGGAAGGAAATCATTTTTTCTTTTAGAAAGTTTTTATTTTTTATGTACACAGCAGGCGGACAAATAAAGGGGTGATTTGAAATGAATTCTTTTATTCGCTTTTTTTCTTTCTATTTTGCACGTATTCGTTGTCAAGAGGGGAAGAAAACTGGATGATTGGAGGAAAGGGGGACAGATGGAGAGAAAGTTATTCACATGCATATCAGGGGTATCCGGTGAGAGTGAAAGTGAGAAAGATATACGATAAATACGGAATATTTCCCATTCTCATTTACGGAGTAGTAAAAAGGTTATGCACAGTTATGCACAGTTCGTGTGTCTGTCTGGGATGGACAGGCGGAAAAAAGCTTTGATTTATCGCGAAAAGAGAAAAAACAGATTGTTTTTATCCACATGATGTGAATAGTTGTGAATAAGTTTGTGAATAATGTGAATAAGTGCAATTTTTATCGAAAGAAAAACGCAGCGAATGAAGTTTCGGGGAAATTATGTTCGCCGCGGTGAAGCGTGATTTTATGGGAAATCGGAAAAAGCCAGATCTGCTGTTTCTGATAATATCGGTTTTCTCATTATCAAGAAAGAGACTTAAATGAGAGGGGGAAAGAATTTCTTTATTTTTGTAAAAAGTTTGTTTACTGCTTTTGCGGCAGATTTATTTTCCTGCACCGGAAAATTGACGGAGCCGGTATTTATCTGTCCTCTGATTTCAGCGGCATGCCATGTTGTGGCTTAGAAGGTCCGTTCCGGCTTTTGCCAAAAGGCATAAAAAAGGATAGAATATTTACAATATAACTGTTATTTTTTAAGGAGATGTTCATCATAGACTTCAAACCGTTTACAATTGAAAAAAGAGAGTATATCGACAGCTTTTTTCATGTCCATCATTATGAGGGGATCGACTGTTCATTCAATACACTTTTTTTATGGCAGGAAGCGTACCATACGCAGTGGGCGGTAGAGGAGAATATCTTATTCGTCCGTGCGGGGGAAGGGGAGAATACGTTTTTTATGCCCCCTTTTGCCGGTGAAGGGGCGTCTTTCGGCCGCGGCATGGAGATTATCCATGAATGCCTGGAGCGCGAGGGAAAACCGTTTATCATTAAAGCTGCTTCACCCTGGGTGCTGGAACAGATCAAAGCCCATTGCCCGAACCGGTATGAATTCACTGCGGATCGGGATAATTGGGAATATGTATACCGTACGGCAGACATGATCAATTTATCGGGAAAGAAACTCCGCATGAAGAAAAATCATCTGAACGCTTTTCTCCGCCAGTACGGTGATTATACATATGAGTCCATCACGTCGGAAAACAGGGAAGACGCATGGCAGGGGATTGAAGACTGGTTTGAACGGCATGGAGACATTGCGGAAGAAAAAGAAGCGCTGCAGCGGTGTTTTGTCAATTGGGACGCTTTGAAATTAAAAGGCGCTATTATCCGCATTTATGGAAAGGTAGAGGCCTTTACGAACGGAGATTTGGTCAACCCCCGGGTGGCGCATATTTTCTTTGAAAAGGCAAATCCGAATATCCGCGGGCTGTATCAGGCGATCAACCGCGATTTCCTGATGCATGAATTTGCGGAAACAGAATTTGTAAATCGTGAAGAAGACATGGGGCTGCCTGGCCTGCGTCAGGCAAAAATGGAATACAATCCTGATCATTTCGCGGAAAAGTATGATGTCGTCGTAAAAGACGGCAGTTGTTTCTGAGGCGGTTATGAAAATACGTAAATGCAGTCGGACGGATGAAAAGGATATACGCGCGCTTTGGTCGTACTGTTTTGAAAGAGAGGACGACCCGTGGTTCCGCTGGTATTTCAGGGAGCTCTACCGCCCGGAAGATGTACTGGCGGGAGAAGAAGCAGAGAAAATAGCATGCAGTCTTCACCGCCGTCCTTATGAAATATGTGTCCGCGGTGCAAAGCTGCCGGTGGATTACCTTGTCGGGGTAGCTACCCATCCTGCTGCAAGAGGGAAAGGGCTTGCGACTGAACTGATCCGCGGCGCGTTCCATATGGCGCGGATGGAAAATAAAGGTGCTGTCATTCTCATGCCCTCGGCAGCATCGTATTATTATCCTATGGGATTTTCATTTTATGCGCACCAGTGGAAACGAAGCGCCGCACCTGAGCATTTAAGTTTCTTAAGTAAGCGGGCGCAGTCCGCAGGGAGCATTACTTCGATAGAGGAATGGAAAACTCTTGCCTCTGTTTATGACAGGTATGTGAAAGGGCGGAATGGCTGGGCTTTTCGTGATGAGGAGTCATGGCAAAAGCACATCAGTGCCCAGTTCTGTGACGGCGGTTACATCGCTGTCGTCAATGACCTGGATGGTGCGGCCGGATATATTTTCTACCATCTGGACGGAAGGAAACTCATCGTGTCGGAAATGGCGTACGCCTCCGATGCGGGACGGAAAGGACTCTATGCTTACATGGTTGGACACCGAGGTTCCGTGGATGAATGCGTGTGGTATGAACCTTTTGATGACAGGGCATTTTTTTACTGGCAGAATGGCGCGGAGCATACCTATATACATAATGCCTCTTTCCCAACCATGATGGGACGTGTCACAGATCCGGTCGGGGCATTTGACGGACTTCCCTGCAGAGAGATGAAAGGCTTTCTGTCTTTCCAGCTGGTGGACGAATTCCTTCCCGAAAACAGCGGCATTTACGTCCTTTCCGCCAAGGAAGGAAGAATTTATGCCGTGAAATATGATGTATTTTACACACTGAAGCTTCATATCGAAGATATTTCCGGCGTGAAATTGGGAAATAAAATTCCCGAACCGGATTTCACCATGACCGCAGGCGCCCTCGCCCAGCTTTTCTTTGGAGCGCTGTCTTTGAGAGAGTTGTCGGATCTGGGGCGCATCGAATGGCTGGAAGGTGCGGAGCGTGAAAAAGTTCTTGAAACGGCGGAAAACATGCTTCCCTCTGAAAAAAACTGGATCAATGAATGGTACTGAGCCTCCGGCCTGCAGTCGCCCGCTTGTCTCTGCTCTAAATGCCGGTTCATTTCATTAGTACCATATAAGTGCAGCAAAGAGAAATGCAACATTTCCCCTGCTGCTCTTTTTATTAAAGGGGAGCAGCAATAGGACACAAAGTGAAGAATCTGTTACGCTGGTGACAGTTTACCAATTTTCCTCATTACGGTAATAGATCCTTCACATTCGTTCAGGATGACGCCTTAACGTCTTATACAAGGATCATGG
>ENA-UAMB01000777-UAMB01000777.1-human-gut-metagenome-genome-assembly--contig:-NODE-777-length-18289-cov-5.682297_pt1 | contig 18289 bp, 10 predicted proteins | sample MGYA00243707_ERZ654484 | MGnify/ENA primary metagenome ERZ654484 (study PRJEB26926, sample SAMN06164464) | human gut metagenome | biome: ENVO:00009003; feature: ENVO:2100002; material: ENVO:00002003... | reverse complement strand
AGCGGCTTAGGCGTTGCGATTGCCCTTATTATTAGAAGAAGACGGCTTGGTTAAAATATCCTTTCTTAATAATTCTTTTAGCGATATAGCTCTATAATAAAAACCCGCCTATTCCGATGTCCTCGGAATAGGCGGGCGAAAAAATAGAAAGGGATGGAAAGATGAAATCGATAAAGAAGGTGCTGGTTAAGACGTGCGCGTGCGCGTTAGCGGGCTTAATGACGCTGAGCTCGCTGCCGGTGTTGTCGGCCCAGGCCGCCGCTTCCGGCACGTTAAGCAGCGATTTTGACAGCTTGCCATTGGGCCAGATTGCCGAAACCGCAGACCTGAAATTACTTTCAACAGGCGGCAGCGATAAGACCCAGGCAGTGGAATCGGAGGGAATCCTGACGATGTCGTCCTCGACACAGGGCCATGTAGGGTTTACCTTGAAAAACGAGCGGTTCCAGCAGTCGGAATTGACTATGGATTTCCGGTTCAACGATACGAACCATATGACGCATGGATATGAGGGCTTGTATGTCAGCCCCTACTGTGTGGAGTACGATAAAACCTTTGCGGCGGTTGTAATTCAGCCCCATATCAGCGCAGTTTATGCACAGGCAAGCTCAGTGAATGCCGGCACAGTAGCATTTGACTTTTCCTCAGATACCTGGTACCGCCTGAAGGTGAAAACAAGCGGTACTAAAATCTCGTATAAAATCTGGAACCGGAATGACCCGGAGCCGGAGGAATGGACGCAGGAGCACAGCTATTCCCTGTCCGGAGACGGCGGGCTGGCGGTGTATACCTATCAGAACAACGCAGAGTCTGCGGTCAGCGTTTCTTTGGATAACATCCAGCTGACGAAAAACGAGGGCGAGACGATTTTCCAAGAGGACTTCAACGCCTCGGCTGACGGCGCCGCCGGCTTTTTCGACAAGGTCGACCTGATCCAGGATGGGAGCGGGACAGACGATAAAAAGGCCGAGCTGCAAGAGGAAAACGTGGTGCGCCTATCCTCACAGGCGGAGGGCTTCAGCGGTATTCAGTATGTGAATTACAATTACCAGAACAATATCGCGCAGCTGAAGATAAAATTCGCGGAGGACTTTGAGGCGGCAGAACTGACCGACGGCGTTTACGTGGCGCCGGTGGGAACAGGATTAGACGAATACGCCGCGGTCGGTGTTTCCCCAGCGAATGGAGGAACCCTGTCGGTTCGGATCCAGAAGCCAGGAGAAGCCCCTCAGGATACCCAGGGGGGCGCTCCTGTGTCCATATTGCCAGGCGCTTGGTATCATTTGAAGATCATGACGCTGGAGGGCCAGGACGGCGGAGAGAACCGGATCTGCGCCAAGATTTGGAACGAACAGGAAAAGGAACCCGCGGAGTGGAGCATTGACCATTCCTATTCCGGAACAGTTTCAAGCGGCAGCTTTTCTGTTTTTTCCTATCACAGCGGAAACCAGGCGAATTCAGTGCTGATCGGCGATATCAGCTCGAACTATTATGCCGGCAGCGCCCGGCCGTCCGGGAATACGAAGCTGTCCTCCATTTCCATCGGCGGAACACCGCTGGAGGGGTTTGACGGCGATACCTTAGAGTATGAGTATGACGTGCCCCAGGAGAGCATAAACCAGGCGGCGCCGGAAGTGACAGCCCAAGCAGCGGATTCGTCCGCTCAGGTGCGGGTAACCCAGGCATCCTCACTGCCGGGCACGGCGGAAATCACGGTAATCGCTGAAAACGGCGATACTGCGGTATATTGCGTCAATTTCCATTTAGAGGGATGCAAAATCGAGTCGATTGAGGAAAAAGCCATTACGGTCCGCAAGGGAACCAGCCTGGAGGAATCCCCTCATCCCCAGACGGTGAAGGTGACTATGGAATCCGGCACAGAGGTGGATACGCCGGTGCTTTGGAATATGGACGAATACGACCCGGAGAACCCGGCGGAGCAGACCGTGACCGGCGTGCTTGTGCCAGAGGACCAATACGGAATGGAAGTCGCTGCCGGTGACATTCCCACCCTGAAGGTGAGCCAGCGTGAGGTGCAGCAGGAGCTTTTTGTATCTCCGGAGGGCAGCGACAGCAACGCGGGAACCATCGACAGCCCCTTCCTCACCGTAGCGCGGGCTCAGGAAGAGGTGCGCAAGTACAATCAGAATATGGCGGGAGACATTCTGGTCTATCTGCGGGAGGGAACCTATGAAATCACGGAGCCTATGCAATTCGGGGTCGAGGACTCGGGAAGCAACGGCTATTATGTGGTATATCAGAATTATCAGGATGAGCTCCCGATGATCAGCGGCGGCACGGTATTAGACGCCAAGTGGGAAGAGGACCCAGAGAGGCCTGGGGTGTATAAAACCACTCTGGATCGGGACAGCAAGCTCCGCTCTCTTTACGTGAACGGAGAGCCGGCGAAAATCACGGAATATACCGTAGAGGGCCAGGGAACGGTAGGAACCATGACCATTACGGGAGAAGAATCTTGGGCAGAAACGTCCGGAACCGCCTGGACAGGCATCAAGTTTAAGAAATCCGACGTGGCCGTTTACGCAAATCCTGAAGACGTGGAAATTACACAATCAAAGGTTTTTAATAGGAATACCGTAGGCATTCAGAATATTTATGAGGATGAGAGCGGGGAGTATATTATCTTCGAGCCCCAGCAGCCCTTCGGCGCGATCTTCTCCACTATGGCTTGGGGCTGCAACCTGGTGGGAACCGGAAGCATTACGATCCGGAACACGCTGGAAAACCTGAAGAACCCGGGAGAATTCTATTTTGACCGTGGGGAAAAGACCTTATACTATTATCCGCCCGCGGGCGCCGATATCAATGATATGGAATTTGTGATTCCGGAGTCGGAAGGCTTCATGAGGATCAACGGCGAGTCCACCAGCGAGCGGGTGGAAAATATTGAGTTCAGCGGGATTCAGTTCAGCTACGACCATTACAGCCTGGAGGTCATCGACGATCCGGAAAACGGCCTGCACGCCATCGGGTACGGCGGCGTACAAAGCCTGGGCCTGTACCGGAAATTCGCAGACCACGGCAACTGGCATCACAGCTGGTATAATATTGTAGACACGCCGTACGCCGCGGTGGATGTGCAGAACGCCCGGGGGATCGTTTTTGAGGGCAACCGTTTCAAGAATATTTCCAGCTCCTGCGGCGTCAGCTATACCAACGATGTGGTTGATTCCACCATACAGGGGAACGCCTTTATCAACGTTGCTGGAAACGCGACGAATATTGGGCATCCCCAGCATGTGTTCATCGGGGAGGATGCCAAGAGCGATAACCAGAGGTTCCCGGTTGGAGTGGAAGGCGTGTGCAAGAACGACCAGGTAGTGTATAACCTGGTGCGGAATGTTTCCTCCGAGTTTTACCAGTGCGACGCCATTATGGCTTTCTTTGTGGAAAACTGCGACTTCTCTCATAACGACGTAGCGGATGTTCCCTACACGACTATGTGCGTTGGCTGGGGCTGGTGGAACTTTAACGGTGAAGCAGAATCGGAGGTTCCCGGGAACCGAACCTTAACGGCAAAGAACAACCGCATTATGTTCAACAAGCTGGGCGATTCCCACACGAAGCTTCCGGGCGACGGCGGAACCCTGTATACCTTAGGCTACCAGCCCAATTCCATTATCGCCTATAATTATATCTACGACGGCCCTCGTTCCATTTATCTGGATGAAGGAACGGAAGGCTTTATGGTCCATGATAATGTGATTCAGGATTCCTGGGATGTTTGGCTGAATATTTGGATGTCAAATGGTAAAATCCGCAATAATACAATCTACAATAACTATACGACGACAGGATCTGTGAATAACCAGTGGCCCCAGAGTAATCCGATCACCGATACCCATGTGGAAACCCTTCCCTGGTCCGACCCGGCGCAGAATATCATCGACCAGGCCGGATTGACGGGCAGCTACGCCGAGCTTTACAAGCTGCTGGAGATTGATACCTCTGGTCTGGAGCAGGCGGTTGAAACAGCGAAGTCCCTGTCGGGAAGCGACTACGACCGGATCAGCTGGAACGAGCTGGAGCAGGCATTGTATGCGGCGGAAGCGTATTTGTCCGGCGGCTCTCTCAGCCAGGGAAGCGTGGACATGATGAGCCGTCGGCTGAATAAAGCCATCGAGGGCTTGAAGGACCGGCTGGAGAACCTGTTCCCCTATGACGCTTCCAATTTCAGCATTACAGAGGACAATGGAAGCCTGGTTTTGGCCTGGGAGGCTCCTGAACAGGCCGTTGACCATTACGTCCTGCTGGGCCTGGGAGACGCTGTGAAGATTTCCGCGGACTGCGGCCGGTATGTGATTGAGGATCCGGAGCCTGGAAAAGTATATATTCTCACCTTATGCGCCGTCGACGCGGAGGGAAAATGCTCGGAGGGCGTCACAGGATTTTACAGCACGGGCGATTACAGCGCCGTACCGGAAGAAAGCCTGCTGTGGCTTTCCGCCGGAGACCAGGTAACAGTAGATGGGCAGGGAAGAGTTTCCAGCTGGGAAAGCCTGGGAGATTCCGGAATCAGCGCGGAGCAGCCTGAACAAGAAGCCCAGCCGGTTCTGGTGGAGGACGCTTACGGTGGGCAGCCGGTGATCCGTTTTGACGGCGTGGACGATACCATGTCGTTTGATCTGGATCTTGACGGAAAGAGTGCCGTAACCATCATTGCGGTATCCGCATATCAGGGAACAGAGACAGGAACCGGAGACCAAAACTGCCTGGTATATTTTGACGAAGACGGAAGCTGGGGCAAGACGTTTGTTTCGCCGCTGGCGGATGCGATATCCTGGCGTTATGGTTCAGGCCAGGAAAATAACAATAATGTTTACCAGCGCGAAAGCGGCGCGGGCAATGAATTTTCCGTCACCGCAGTAGTGAAGGATTCTGCGGAAGAGTCTCTGTTTGTAGACGGAAAGAAGGTTATGACTCAAACAGGGAAAAACACTGTATTGGCGAATAACGCAGCCGAGGGCCGGCTGTGTTCCTATTATTTTGCCTATGCGGATCATTTCACCCAGTACGACTTGGCGGAGCTGATGATCTTTGACCGAGCGCTGAGCGATGAGGAAATCGGCAATATCCAGGCGTATCTGAATTTGAAATATGAGACGGACCTGGATAAAGTAGCCGGCGGCATTTCCCTGGAAAATCCAGAATATCCGGACAAGGGCCTGAAGCTTCCCGAAATGCCCAGGGGGATAGAGCTTGCCATTGAGTCCAGCGATCCGGAGGGCGTCATCGGAGCGGACGGCTCGATTACCTGGCCGGAACAGGAAACAAAGGTCAATGTGGTATGCAGAGTTACCAATACTTTAACAAAAGAAAGCGTTCTGACAGACAGCTTTGAACTCACGCTGACGCCTGTGGTGAAAGCGGATTTGTCGGCGGCGATAGCGGCGGCGGAAGGCAAACAGGAGGCCGGCTATACGCCGGAGACCTGGGAGCCGTTCGCGGAAGCGCTGGAATATGCCAAGGCAGTGCTTGCGGATAAGAACGCGGCGCAGGCTCAGGTAGACGAAGCAATGAAAGCTCTGACCGAGAAAATGGCCGCTTTAGCAGAGACAGCTGGTACCTCTTCCCAGCCGGGAGATTCCAGCTCTAAACCGGACACATCAAGACCCGGGGATACTTCTAATCCTGACGATTCCTCAAGCCAGGGAGGAACTTCTCAAAACGGCCAGAATACGCCGCAAACCGGAGATCAATTCTATCCTGGAGTATTCATCGTTTTGATCGGTGGATGCCTGTTATCTTCTGCGGCATATGTTTTGATAAAACAACGCGGGCATAATTCGTAATTTTCAAAAGAGGTCGAAATTTGGAACTCAAAAATGAGATAATCCAGATTTCGGCCTCTTTTTCTATGTTAAAAGCCAGCGCTTAAGCCATTTTTTAGGTTTATCTTTATAGCACTTTATAGCAATGGGAGGTCAAAAAAGCAAAAACAGAAAAACGGGTTGTAAAAACAATAATTCTTTTTTCGTCATACGCATAGTGAACAAAAACGTACAACTGTGAATGACCGGAAGCTGGTGGTACTGAAACAGTTAAAAAATTAGAGAGGTTAGAATATCAGGAACGAAAATCAGTAAGGCAGTAACCAATAGTAAAAGAAATGAATAAGATGAAAGGAGAATTTGCATAAGAAAGCGGGAAATGTAATGCGTCGTTATTATTGTGGCTGCGATTCAAATATGTCTTGCCCATGCAGATGTGTTCAATATATTGGTCCAAGGGGAGCAACAGGGCCTGCCGGCGCAGCCGGCCCGCAAGGTGTTACAGGAGCTACCGGCCCCACAGGAGCCACTGGGGCGGCGGGCCCTACAGGCCCTGCGGGACTAGGTATAACTGGTCCGACCGGGGCTGCCGGCCCAAGGGGGGCAACAGGGCCAGCCGGCGCGGCCGGCCCGCAAGGAGCTACCGGTCCCACAGGAGCCACTGGGGCGGCGGGCCCCACAGGTCCTGCGGGACTGGGTATAACCGGCCCGACCGGTGCAGCCGGCCCGCAAGGTGCTACAGGAGCTACCGGCCCGACTGGGGCTACTGGTCCCACAGGAGTAATGGGGCCGACAGGTGCAGCGGGGGAGGCTCCAGATGATATTTTTGCCTCATACGCGGCGGTACAATCGGTATACAATAATGGAGATCTTATCACGCTTTATCCAGCAATAACAGATCCTACCGGCAATATTACCGCTACAGATCTCACTCATATTACTCTTGCCGCAGGCTACTATCTCATTTCATATAAAGTATCTGTAATCTTTCCTACGGCGAATTATATGCAGATTACTCCGTCGTACAATGGAACTCCGCATTTAGATACTGGAATTTATTTTGCTACTAGTACGAACGGATCAAGTGCTTGCGGATCTGCTTTTTTTGTTTTGTACGCTCCGAGCCCAACTGTTTTTACTTTGACTTATTCTGGTTCCGGAAGAGCAACCGGCGGGGATGTCAATCTCACGATACTCAAACTTCAGAGGACAGAATAAGACGGTAAACTAAAATTTTATGAATAAAGCAACCGTTAGTTTTGGTGAATTAGGAGAAGCGGTTAGGACGGGAGCGTGCAGGGAATGAAAAGGAAACGTCATCCTGGAGAATTTAAGAAAAATAGCGTGCAAAAGGTATTAAAAATGAAACTAAAAAACAGCCTATTATAAATTTTTAAGGCTTTCCAATTATTGCACGGCTCCCATACCATATGAAAAATTTGGCCTTTAGGGAAAACTATCTTAAAATTCTGTTCCAACACAAATAAAGCATTTGAATTGAAATATATTTTTGCGGCTATTGACACAGAATGAAATAACTGTTATGCTAAATAAGTATTCATGATAATTGCTTTGTTCTCACAAGTTTGCAGATCATAGTTAGTTTTATGATTGTGCAAATTTGTGAGTTTTTGTTTTATATGGGTACAAATAAATATTTATGGAGGTACCTAAATGAATAATGGTACAGTAAAGTGGTTTAATTCTGAGAAAGGGTTCGGTTTCCTTTCCAATGATAACGGCGGGGAGGATGTATTCGTACATTTTTCCGCAATTGTTGGAGAAGGCTTTAAAAGCTTAGCTGAGGGCCAAAAAGTTACGTTTGATACTGAGACAGATCCGAAAAACAGCAAAAAACTGAGGGCGGTAAACGTTTGTCCTGTATAAAGCAGAAAAAGGGAGGAAGGGTGTTATAACTTTCCTCCTTTCCCTTATAGTATAAAAGAACCTTCTTGACAGCTTTTTTTAAAATTGCTATACTGTTTTTGTCATCGGAGGGCTTGTGGTCAAAACTGCTAAGCTGGATAAGATGTCGGGGGTGCCTGATGTTTTATCCGGCTTTTTGTTGTATTTAGGAGGTTACAGCTTGTGGGAACAAAACGCACCTTTACAGAAGGAAAAATTTTTTCACCATTGATTTCCTTTGCGTTTCCTGTGCTGATTGCTTTGTTTTTACAGGCAATGTACGGTGCTGTGGATTTATGGGTAGTTGGAAAATTTGGTTCCGCGGCGGATGTGTCCGCAGTGGCTACCGGAGGCCAGGTGACTTATACTGTTACCGTCGTGATCGTGGGGCTTTCTATGGGAATCACCGTTTTAATCGGCCAAAAAATAGGTGAAGGACGGGAAAAGGAGGCCGGTCAGGTCATTGGCAGCGGAATCTGTATGTTTCTGTTAATTTCCATAGCGCTTACCGCGGCAATGCTTTTGTCGGCGGAGCCTTTAGCTCATTTAATGCAGGCGCCTGAGGCAGCCCTCTCACAAACTGTAGATTATTTAAGGATCTGCTTTGCCGGGACGGCCTTCATTGTGGCGTATAATGTTTTGGGCAGTGTGTTCCGGGGAATCGGGGACTCTAAAATGCCGTTGATCACAGTCGCTATCGCCTGCGTCTTTAACATTATCGGAGATTTGATTTTTGTGGCGGTATTTCACATGGGAACTCAGGGCGCCGCCTTGGCCACCGTGATGGCGCAAGCGTTCAGCGTATTGCTGTCAATTTTTATTATCCGTCGGCGGATGCTGCCGTTTTCTCTGCGCAAAAAAGATTTGCGGCCTGAGAAAAAGCATATTCAAAAAATTTTGTCTCTCGGAGCCCCGGTAGCCTTTCAGGACCTGCTGGTCAATATTTCTTTCCTGGTTATTATGGCAATTGTCAATTCCATGGGAGTAATCGCTTCGGCTGGAGTGGGTGTGGCGGAAAAGCTCTGTGTATTCATTATGCTGGTGCCCTCGGCCTATATGCAGTCTATGGCTGCGTTTGTGGCCCAGAATGTAGGCGCAAAAAGACTGGATCGGGCGGGAAAGGCACTATTGTATGGTATCTTGTCCTCGCTTGTGGTTGGCTTGGTTATGGCGTATCTTTCTTTTTTCCATGGAAGCGCTTTATCCACGCTGTTTGTGAAGGAAAATGATACAGCGGTGATTATGGCGGCCTCCGATTATCTGCGGGCGTATTCTATCGATTGTATTTTAACTTCATTTTTATTTTGCTTCATCGGCTATTTTAACGGCCGGGGGAAAACGCTTTTTGTTATGATCCAGGGAATTGTAGGCGCCTTTGGGGTGAGAATCCCTGTTTCTTATTTAATGACTTTGACGGACGGCGCTTCTCTATTCCATATCGGCCTGGCCACACCGGCCTCTTCTGTAGTGCAGATTTTGCTGTGCGCCGGATACTTCCTATTGCTGAAGAGACGGCAGAAGAATTTTCTTTTGGAAAATTCAGCGGAATAACACAGGCCTGAACAGAAAAATGCGTGCCTCTTTCCGGGCGTAGGGGGATTTTTCCCTTCAGAGAAAATGCTTTATCACACCCTCTAATTAAGCGGCTTGGTCATTTAATGTGCCGCGGGACAGCATACGGCAAGGAAAGTATTTCGATAGGCGAAAAATATTTTCGTATGGATAATAATTGATATTTTCCCTTTAAAGGCTTATCATAGAAAAAAACAGAACACGGAAGGAAGATGCTATGTTGCGGCAGGCTGTTTTTGATAGGATTCGCTTAAGTAATTTAGAGCAGAATTTGGGATTGTATGGTATCCATTTATATTGCAATGGAGAGGAAGCTGCCTTTCAGTTCCGCAGCGATGACAGAGTGAATCTTCATTCTGCAAGCAAAACCTTTTTGTCCGTGGCGGTAGGAATCTGCCTGGATGAAAGGAGGCTGGCCCTTTCAGACCGAGCCTTATCCTATTTTCCGGAATTTGCAGAAGACGCTTCCGCCGGCAGTGAGAAGATTACGCTTCGGGATCTCCTGCACATGTCCTCCGGGAAGGAAAATTTTTGGTTTTCCGTACCGCTGGAGCAAAGCTCGGATTGGGCCAGGCAGTTTTGGGCGGACCAAATGAAAAGCAAGCCTGGGACTCATTTTTATTATTCCAATGCGTGCACCTATATTTTAGGACGGGTGGTGGAAAAGGTTACAGGGAAAAACGTCAGGGATTTTCTTGTGCCGCTGCTGTTTGAGCCATTGAAGATTTTTAATCCTCAATGGAATCGCTGCCCTCTGGGGCACCCGCTGTGCGCCACCGGACTCCAGTTGACTACCGGGGAACTGGCAAGATTAGGAAGGCTTTTATTGCAAAAAGGAAGCTGGGAGGGCAAACAGATTGTCAGCGAAGAATATGTGGAACAGCTTCAGCTCGACTGTATTGGAACCGAGAGTGGTTCTGGAGAGCCGGAAAATTCTCAGGGGTACGGCTATCAGGTTTGGCGGTGCGTTTATCCGGGAGCCTACCGCCTAGACGGGAAATACGGCCAATATTCTATTATTGTTCCGGACAAAAATGCGGTAGTCACGGTTACGGCTCACAATGAGAAAAACTGCGGAGATATTATTCGCGCAGTATTCCGTGACGTGGTGGAGGAGCTTTGATACAAAGAGAGTATAGAGAACTCGTGAGGTTCGAATATCAAAGGGCACAGCGCTGATAACCAGCGCTGTGCCCTTTTTGTGTAGATTCGGACAAAACTAGGAACATCCGCTTATTGCGGCAGCTTTAGCTTTTCTAAGAATATTAAAATACAATTCCGAATAGTTTCATACGATAAAAATTTCAGAGCAGCCGGAAACCGTTACTTACCGCTGTTCTTTTTAAATTCCTCTAGAACCGTTTGCTCCGGATCGTCGGGAGAATGGGCTTCATAAGGAGAGTTGCGAAGAATCTGCTCGGTAGTGAGCCGCTTCTTTCTCAGCCGTGCGGAGGTGTCTCCGCGCAGCAGTGTGTAAATAACGGAGAAAGTGGGGATGCCCAGCAGAATTCCGACCATACCGAACAGGTTTCCGCAGAGAATAATGGCCAGCAGCACCCAGATGCCCGGGAGGCCGATTGAGGTTCCAACCACTCTGGGATAAATAAGATTGCCTTCGATCTGCTGCAAAATCAGGAAAAAAATCAGATAAGTCAGAGTGTGCCAGGGATTTACCAGAAGAAGGATAAAGCCGGCGGTGAACATAGAAATGTAAGGCCCAATGATAGGGATCAGGCTGCAAAGGGCCACAATAGCGCTGATCAGCAGAGCATAGGGAAGCCGGAGAACCGTCATGCCCAGATAGATGAGGAAAAACCAGATACAAGCCTCGGTAAGCTGACCTCTCACAAAATTGGAAAAGATTTTATTTGATAGAATGGCCACGTCAATGGTCCTTTTGGCTACCCGGTTTGGCAGGTAAGCGTACATTACCCGCTTTAGGTTTGTGGTGAGCTTTTCCTTATTTACCAACATATACATACAGAAAATGAAGCTCATGGCCATAATGAAAATACCGTTTGCCACATTGACAGTGATATTAAACACGGAACCCATGAAATTGGTAGTGACCTGAGTGGCCTGGGTCAAAATAGAGGACCAGTCCAGCTTGAGAGCGTTGATTTGCTCCTGAGTGACGTTCCACTTTTCCAAAAGCTTGGTGGTCTCCTGCATCAGCCGGTTGATATAGGAAGGCGCATTGTCAGTGAGCACCTTAACGGAATTTACCAGCTCGGGAACCACAAACAGGATAATACCGCCGATGACCAGAACAAAGGTTAGAAAGGATAAAAATATACATACTCCCCGGCGGATTTTTTTCCAGATTCTTCCGTTCCGTTTGTTCAAAAACGCAAATGCCTTTTCCTCATAGAATTTTAACAGAACGTTCACCACAAAAGCGATGGCAATTCCGATGAAAAAGGGGGCGGCCAGTGAGATGGCACCGGTGATAAACCCCCAAACCCGATCAAAATTAAAGAGGGCAAAAATGAGTGCCACTGTGAAGGTGATGATCAGCAGGATTTTCTTGATAATTTTTCGGAGCAGCTTTTTATTAGCGAAGAATTCTTCTAGTTTCACGTTCATCACATCCTTATACCTCTTTATTATATGGAGGATTGGAAAATAAATCAAATGTTTTCTGGTGAAATTTGGATTCTGTTTTTTCAATTAAAAAATCCCCCTACAAATTGCACTATTGTACAAAAAAATGTCAAATTCGTAAGGTGTTTTGTCGCCTGGATAAATGCTATAATAAAGCAAATCTTGAAAATACAATTTTGTTTATTTGGTTTAGTGATAGGAATTGTTTTAGCCGTATGCCAGCCGCGGGTTTTCAAATGACAGGAGAGGAGGGCTTTGCGGAAGAGAAACAGCGGGACAGCGGCCGATTATGAAAAATGAGGAGGAACTTCTGTTGAAAGAGATTCGAGTAGGTATCATCGGTACTGGTATGATATCCCATACCCACATGCAGAGATATGCAAAAATCCCTAACGCCAAGGTTGTGGCGGCCTGTGACTTGAACCAGGAAAAATTGGACGCCTGGAGAGCGCAATACGGCGTGGAAAGCGGTTATACCGACTACAGGGAGCTTTTAAAGAGAGACGATATTGACGCGGTGGATGTCTGCCTGCACAATAACCTGCATGTTCCTATGGCGCTGGAGGTTTTAAAGGCTGGAAAGCATTGCTACTGTGAAAAGCCAATGGCCGGTTCCTATGCGGATGCCAAGCTTCTTTATGATTTTGCGAAAACCTGTGGAAAGGAATTGTCTATCCATCTGGAAGCGCTGTTCTTTCCTCAGAGCCGGGTAGCAAAGGAAATGGTAGATAACGGAGCATTGGGCAAGGTGTACCATGCCCGTTCCGTAGGTTACCGCCGCAGAATGCGTCCGGGCTTGGATATTACCGGACCAGCTTTGTTCCAGCCGGAGTTTTTGACAGCGGAATACGCCGGACACGGCGCTTTGTATGATATGGGCGTTTATCATATTTCCCAGATCCTGTATATTTTGGGAATCCCGAAGCTGGAGCGGGTTTCTGGTATGACCTATCAGGAAATTGGCGCGGATCCCAGAGCCTTGGAAGGCAAAAAGTTTGAAGTCGAGGAGCTTGGCTTAGGCTTTGCAAAGTATGAAAATGGTTTGACGCTCGACATTCTGGAATCTTGGGCAATCCATATGGATAATATTGGCGACAGCTTTGTCGTCGGCACTAAGGGCGGGCTGCGGCTCCCCTATCAGTTAGAGTATCAGGATCAGGTGCTGAAATATATGAATTTGGTCAACGGACAGACCACAGAGGCGGAGATTCGATTCGACGAGAACGAGGAGATCAACCGTACCATTGATCCGAACCTATTCTATAATGTGAACGATCAGGCACACTGGATTGCTTATCTGAGCGGCCAGATTCCTGAGAGAATTGACACCGCCTGGCTGGCGCTTCAAACTATGCTGGTCAGCGAGGGCATTTTCCTCTCCGGCAAGCTGGGCAGAGAGGTTACTGTGGACGAAATTGAGGCGATGTCTGAGAGCAACGCTATTCGTGTGCAGAAAACCCCCTACGGTTCCTTCCAATATGATTTTTAACAGCATTTAAGCTTTACTCTAAACAGCCTTCGCGGAATGGAAGGACTCTGAAGGATAAAGCGTCAGACCTATGAGGGTTGCTTTAATAAACCGGTATTTTTATGGTTTACTATGGTTTTCTTTTTCGATACAGCTTGTCCCTCATGCGAGGCTGTATCAAGAACATATTAAGCGGCATACAGGCTCCAGCCGAGAGCTGGAGCCTGTCAAAACTAGAATATTACCAATTTGTAGGAGGAAAAGAACTATGAAAATTGCCAACGTATCTTGGGGCTGGACCCCGATCCCGGAGGATACCCCCCACGGAGATTCCCTGATTAAAATTGCGGACCAGATCCGTGAGCTGGGTTTTGAAGCCGTCGACTATTTGGGAACCCCGGAAGCCCTGGATGTATTTTTCAATGAAAAGAGCAGCACCGAGCTGGGAGAGCATTCCAGAAAGATCGGCTTGGAGCCCAATGTTTTTGTATTCCAGGATGCCGTTTGGAATAATCCGGATGAGGCTGTCCGCGCAGACAGCTTAAAGCATTTTGAGAAAGCGGCGCAGACCGCGAAATGGATTGGCTGCAAAATCGTATCCGCCCTGGTTCCCATGCCCTTTGGCGCGACTCCCTGGACCTTTAACCCCATGGCTCCATCCTTGAAGCAAAGCTATCGCTTACCTGCGGATTACTGTTTCCAGAAGGACTGGGATTTGCTGATTGACAGCTACAAGAAAGCCTTGGCTATTGCGAAAAAATATGGCCTGCGGATGTCCATTGAGTGCTTCCCTCATTCTATGATTTCCACCCCTCACGCTATGCTGAAGGTGCTGGAGGATGTGGGTGATGACGATTTCGGCATCCAGCTGGATACCAATCATCTGATCGACCAGCATATCGATCCGGAATGGACTATTTACGTGTTGGGCGGTAAGCGTATCTTCAATGTCCACTGTAAGGATAACGACTCTATTTCCAGAGGAAATATTCCTGCCGGCTGCGGTATTTGTGATTATACTGCCGTTATCCAGGCTTTGAAAAATGTAGGCTACCAGGGCAACCTGGCGGTTGAGCTGGAGTTTACCGACAATCCCCGCCGTTACAATAAGCAAGCGCTGGAGCATCTGAAGCTTTGCGTGGCGGGAGAATATTAAGCTATCGACCTCCCATTTTTCCCGGGTTGGAATTGCAGTTCCAGCCCGGGTTTTTTTATGTTTCGGTCTGGAAGCTGTCCTGGGACGGCGAAAAGTATCTTCCAGGCTTTTCATGAGCCTGAAAATACGGTATAATAATCTTATGAATAAGCGGGGAAAAGCTTTTGGGTGTTGATTAAGCCTCGAAAGATGCAGGCGGCAGAAAGTGACAGCGTTTTTCTACGATCTTGGCTTTGTCAGGCTCTTGCCTAATGATGTTTTTGGGGAAAAGATGGGGAAAGAAAAATGAAAAGGACGGACATGATTTCCTTGAAAAGAAGGGCTAAAACAGCTATAATAAAAATATTCCCGTTTTATTAAAAGTAAAAGGCTAGCTTTACATGGCTGAAATATAGTCGGCAGAGGAGAAATTTTCGGAAAAGTGTGGTGATAGAGCCGGTGAAAAGTGACGAGGTCATCTTGATCGTGGATGATGTGGAACTGAACAGAGCCATTCTCAGCGAGCTTTTTCAAAAGGAATATAGCATCCTAGAGGCGGAAAACGGCGCCGAAGCCTTAGAACTGCTTGAACAAAACGGCGGCCGCATCAAGGTAATGCTGTTAGACTTGGTGATGCCGGAAATGGATGGCTTTCAGGTGTTGAGCCAGTTGAGAAATAGCCGTTGGTTTCAACAAATTCCAATTGTTTTGATTACCGCTGAAAATAGCGAGAGTACCGCGCTGAAGGGATACACCAGCGGGGTTTCCGATATTATTAATAAGCCCTTTAATCCAGAAATTGTTCACCGCAGGGTGGAAAATATCATCGAGCTTTACAATCATAAGCGCTTTTTGGAAACGAAGCTTCAAGAGCAATACCGGCTTTTGGAGAAGCAGGCGGAAAAGCTGAAAAAAGCTAATACCTTTGTAATTGACACATTAAGCACCGCAGTGGAATTTCGGAGCAGCGAATCGGGATTTCACATTGCCCGAATGCGGAAGATCACAGAGTTTTTGCTGAGGGCGCTGTCAGCCCGGCATGAGCAGTACGATTTTTCGGAAGAGGAGATCAGTATGATCTCAGATGCCGCCGCGTTGCACGATATCGGCAAAATTGCGATTCCAGATGAGGTGCTTCTGAAGCCTGGACGCCTTACGCCGGAGGAATTTGAGATCATGAAAACTCATACCACCAAGGGGTGTGAGATTTTGGAAAGCCTGAATTATGCCCAGGATGAAGAATATTACCGCTATAGCTATGAGATTTGCCGCCATCATCATGAGCGTTGGGATGGGAAAGGCTATCCCGATGGCTTAAAAGGAAACCAGATTCCTATCTGGGCCCAGGTGGTTGCTTTGGCGGACGTTTATGAGGCTCTCACGGGAGAACGGGTTTATAAGCCGGTGTACAGCCATGAGAAGGCTCTTTCCATGATCGTTAACGGTGAGTGCGGACAGTTTAATCCGGAACTGTTAAACTGCTTCTTGGAAGAAATAGATAACCTTTTGATGGAATTAAGGCAGCCGGAAAAGCAGCTGGCGCCGCCTTCTTTGCCGGTATCCTCCAAGCCGGCGGCAAGTCAGTCTGAAACCCTTTCTGAAAGGACGCTGCGGCTTTTAGAGCTGGAACGGCAAAAATATCGGGTGCTGTCTGATTTGTCGGGAGATATTACCTTCGACTACGACGCTCAGACCGATTTGTTGACTTTTTCTGAAAAGTATACTGAAATGTTCGGCGGGAGCTTTCAGATGCAGGATGCCCTCAAAGTGATTGAGAACACAGATAAGATTCTGAAAGAGGATAAACCAATTATATGGAAAGTCCTCAAAGAGCTTACTCCTGAGCAGCCCGTTGGAAAAATGGAACTGCGTATGCAGACGCTGGCCGGCGATTTCGAGTGGTTTGAGGTATTGATTAACGCTCTCTGGCGCAATGAAAAGGAGCCTGAATGCGTATCGCTGATCGGGAAAATGACTAATATTAACGACCAGAAGCTGGAAACCTCCCGGCTGAAACGGCAGGCCAGTACGGATTCCTTGACCGGCACCTATAATCGGAAGGCGGCTGTGGAATTGATTTCCGATTATCTGCTTTCTGAGCCAATGCCCCAGGGTGCCCTGTTCTTTATGGACATCGACGATTTTAAATCCTTTAATGACGATTATGGCCATCAGTACGGGGACAAAATTTTGCAGAAGATCGGAGAAAAGCTGAGGGGAGCTTTCCGCGGAACCGATATTGTAGGGAGAATCGGCGGTGACGAATTTATCGTGTTCCTGGAGGAAATCAGTTCCCGTGAGGCAATCATTAGGAAGGCCCGGGAGGTCTGCGGGATGTTTCGGAAAGTCGGGGATGAAATTGGTTCCCCACGGGAAATTACCGGCAGCGTGGGTGTGGCTTGCAGCCCGGATGACGGGCTTTCCTTTGACAGCCTGCTGGCGAAAGCGGATCAAGCGCTGTATCACGCGAAAAAGTGTGGAAAGAACCAGTTTTCCTTTTCCACGGATTTATCAAAGCAATAAGAGCTTATGCTTAAAAATCCCGGAGCGAAGCGCTCCGGGATTTTTGTACGGAAACCGTCGGCCCAGCTGACGGAAGCGCCGCGTAAAAGCTCGCGCTTCAGGTATCGGGCGAAGCGGGCTGCTGAAAGCGGCTTAACGGCACCATATGAGTTTTCATGCTGCGGGGGAGGAGGCTCAGAACAGGCTCAGCGCGTCCTGAGAAATTTTCCCGCAACAGGTCCTTATGGGGACGAATCAAGCAGGACGTTTCCCTGGAATTATGACAGCCCATTCTTCTGTGCTCCGGCTAATCAAAATAAGCTTAGCTGCTGCGCCGGATGAGGAGCCTTGCCGGCAGGCCGCGCCTCCCGTTTTAAAAGCTCTTGCGGGATTTCCCCGAGAAAAGGAGAGGGATGATCGGAAGAAAGAAGGATTAGTTCATCCTTTGCACGGGTCATCCCGACATAAAACAGCCGGCGTTCCTCCTCAATGCTTTGCATCCGGCCCTGAGCTTCCAGGGGCAGATTTCCCTGGTTGACGCCGCAAAGGAAAACTACGGGGAATTCCAAGCCCTTAGATCCGTGTAGAGTAGTTAAGGTGACGGCACTGGAAAACCGGTTTTTTTTGCAGCTTCGGGTTAGATCACTTTCCTGACCCAGAATGAGCTGGGCCAGAAGCTCAGAGGTTTTGGAATAAAAAGAAGCGGTGTTAAGAAGTTTTTGTACAGCCGGTTCCTGCTCCAGAGAAAGCTCCAGCGCGGCTGTTTCCAGAAGCTTCGCGGGCTTTTTCTTTTCCAGTAGGGGATATATGCTGCGAAACAGAGGTAAGGAAACTGTCAGAACGCCTACATTTCGGTACTCATTTTCTAAAAGCTCCAGCTTTTTCGGAAGGGAATATCCCTGATAAGAGCTTAAAAAGCGTTGCAGGCTCTCCGACAAATCCTCCGGGCAGCTGAATAAAAGCTTTAAGCACACGGCAAGGGCGGTAAGATCATCCGGCTCGGATAAAAATTGGAAGAAGCAGGTCAATCCCCGCACCTTATCGTGGCGGAGAAAATCCTCACGCCCGGCTACCACATAAGGGATGCTCTCCCTTTGGAGACATTTTTCCAGAAGCTCCGCTTCGTGGTGAGTGCGGTATAAAATAGCGATTTCGGAAAAATCCCGGGAGGTTTCCCGCTGGGAGGAAACGCAGGACTGGGCGTCCAGCATATCGATGCCGCCGACCATGGCGTTGATTTCCTTGGCTATGGCGATACCCTGAGACAGGCCGTTTTCACACTGTCTCTTATACACATCTCCGAGCCCACGA
>ENA-UAMB01000755-UAMB01000755.1-human-gut-metagenome-genome-assembly--contig:-NODE-755-length-18762-cov-14.768750_pt1 | contig 18762 bp, 7 predicted proteins | sample MGYA00243707_ERZ654484 | MGnify/ENA primary metagenome ERZ654484 (study PRJEB26926, sample SAMN06164464) | human gut metagenome | biome: ENVO:00009003; feature: ENVO:2100002; material: ENVO:00002003... | reverse complement strand
GGCTTATAAGTATGCCAATAATGGAGCTACGCCAAGCAGCGAAATATATGGTAATGGTGCAACTCCCCAACTTCAAGACTATATCGGCCTGAATGGAGCTAAAGTACATGCCGTTGATACGGATTGGCGCGATGTGGTTTATCGCACTGCCTTGATGCAGAATTATAGTGCGACACTTTCAAAGGGCTCTGACAATGGTGCCTTCTCGTTAGCGTTGAACTATCTCGACCATGACGGTCTGGTAGAGAATACGAATTTCCAGCGTATCAATACCCGCATCAGTTCTAACTATCATTATCTTGACAATCGCTTGCGCATCGGCGAGAACGTTGCCATCAATCGTTGGACACAGACCCTCAGTCCGGCCGGTGTAGATGAGAATGCCATCAAACAGCATCCTGCCAAGACGGTTTATGATGAGAATGGCAATTATAACGATGCCATCAATGATGTTTTGGGTGATGCCCCCAATATGGCACGTTTGTTGGAGAATGAAAAACAGAACAAACATGATTACTGGCGTGTCTTTGGTAATGCATTCCTTGAAATTGAACCGATTAAGAACCTGGTGCTGAAAACCAATTTCGGTATGAATTATTATGATGAAACCAACAAAACTTTTGAGCCGGCATGGGCACGCGATGAGGTCAATAAGCTGACTCAATCATCCAACAAAAGACTGGATTGGGTATGGACCAATACCGTGACTTATAGCAAAGCTTTTGGAAAGAACAATCTGACTGCACTTCTTGGTACAGAAGCCAAGAAGAACCATTCGGAATCCATGTTCGGTTATGGTACGGGACTGGCTGTAGAAGATGAAGATTATATTTATCTCGACGGTGTGACTGCCGGTAAGAATGTAGGTGCCGGTGCTTCCAATTATGGCATGGTGTCTTACTTTGGTAAAGTGAACTATGATTATGAAGGACGGTATTTGGCCTCTGTTACGGTGCGCCGTGATGCTTCTTCCCGCTTGGCAAAGGGTAATAATGTGGATTACTTCCCTTCAGTGTCGGCAGGCTGGCGCATTTCAAGTGAGAAGTTTATGGAAGCGACCAGGAATTGGTTGGCTGATTTGAAACTACGTGCTTCATGGGGTGTCAATGGTAATGATATTATTGATAATGAGGCTCCCTATACAAAATACTTGATTAGTCTGAAGGATGCAAGCTACAACATGAACGGTGATGGAACGACTTTGGCTCCCGGTGGTTACAAAGTGAGGTCTACCAATCCCGATTTGAAGTGGGAGAGTACAAGACAGCTCAATATCGGTGTGGACGCCGCTTTCCTGAACGGACGTCTGAGTGCTTCTCTCGATTATTTTGATAAGAAGACAAGTGATATGCTTGTGGAGAAACCGTATATCGCTGTCATTGGCGAGGGTGGTTACTGCTGGTATAATGGTGGTACGATGAACAATAAAGGTTTCGAGATGGCACTGACCTGGAATGATAAGGTAAAGGATTTCCAGTATAATGTAGCATTCAACCTTTCATATTACAAAAATGAAGTGACAGAGCTGACGGAAGAAATTTACTATACTTATGGTGGCGGTAATGGGGTTGACAAGACTTTGGTTGGCCAACCGTTCGGTTCATGGATGGGCTTCAAGACAGATGGAGTGTTCCGTACCCAGCAGGAGGTGGATGAGTATAAATCCAAATATAATGTACAGTTTGGCGCTCCCGGAGTAGGACGTATCAAATACGTGGATGCTGATGGTAACGGTACGATTGATACGAACGACCGTGTATGGTTGGGTTCTGACAATCCGAAAGTGATTGCAGGTCTGAATCTTGGGGCATCTTGGAAAGGCTTTGACCTCAGCATGTTCTTCAACGGTATGATTCGTGATGCCTATAACAACTCCAAATATTATACGGATTTATTCCAATGCTGGACCGGTAATCACTCTACCCGCCTGCTCGATGCCATGCATGCTTACGAGAACTTTGAAAAGACGGGTGTTTACAATAGCAGTGTACCTGCTTTGACCACTCTTAACAGCAACAATGAGCACGAAGTATCTGAGTTCTATATTGAAAATGGTTCGTATATCAAGCTGAAAAGTCTGACATTGGGTTACACGCTTCCTAAAGCAGTTCTCGACAAGATGAAGATGCGTCATGCGCGCATTTATTTCCAGGCTCAGAATTTGTTTACGATTACCGGTTATACAGGTGCCGACCCTGAAGGTCTGGGTTATCCTTATCCGTTGCCCCGTACGTTCTCTTTGGGATTATCATTTGGTTTCTAAACTTTAAAACTATACTATCATGAAATTGAAACATTTATATATGCTTGGCGTAGTAGCGCTGATGACTGCAAGCTGTAATGAAGACCGTTTCCTGGATTTGAAGCCCCAGGGTAGCTTGAATGAAGATATTATGACTTCTACAGAAGGTGCCGACCTTTTGGTGAATGCCGCGTATGCAGCTTTGGGTGGTCCCGAAGGACAGAGCTGGAGTGTATGGTGTCATCCTACTTCCAATTGGACCTATGGTGAGGTACGTTCGGATAATGCCTATAAAGGCGGTGGTGGTGTTGGTGACCTTAATGAAGTGCACCGTATGGAGACATTTGATATGGATGCAACCAATGGATTTCTGGACAGCAAGTGGTACCATCTATATTGCAGTGTACAGCGTTGTAACTCTGCATTGCGCGTTCTGAATGCTGCAACAGATGAGCAGGTGAACGGACGTGTATCCCGTATTGCGGAGATGAAAGTGCTTCGTGCCCATTATTACTTTGAATTGAGCCGCCTTTTCAACAAGATACCTTATTTTGATGAGAACGTTGAGATTTCCCAATATCCGGATATTCCGAACAATGAGTTTACCCGTGACGAGATTCTGAGTATGCTGGCCAAGGAGATGCTTGATGCCGCCGAACTGCTTCCTGCATCACAGTCGGAGGTAGGGCGTATTCATAAATATATAGCACTGGCCTATGCGGCTAAAATCAAGCTGTACCAAGCGTATCAGCAAGATGAGACTACGCATGCCGTAACTTCCATCAATAAAGAGCTGCTGAGGGAAGTCGTTTCGCTTTGCGACCAAGTGACTGCCAGCAACCGTTACGGTTTGCTTGACGATTTCCAGGGATTGGATTTAGTAGCTAATGAAAACGGTAAAGAGTCTGTTTTTGCCATTCAATATTCCATGAATGACGGTACCGAAAGTGCCGGCCGCATCAACTGGAGCAATCTGTTGAATTCTCCGGGTGGAGGCAGCCCTTACGGAGGTGACGGTTTCTTCCTGCCCAGCCAAGACCTGATTAATGCTTATCAGACAGATGCAAACGGTCTGCCCGATTTTAATTATCAGTCAAAGTCTGATTATAGTTGGGCGGTATTGAACAATGGGGTTTATACTTTACAAAACACGACTCCCAATGTAGACCCGCGTCTCGATTTTGTTGTGGGCCGTCCTACTATAACTTGGAAAACTTACCCAGACAAGCCATGTGAGGGATGGGTGCGTGATAAGGAAACTTATGGCTATAATTGCGCGAAGCGCTTCTGGGTTTCTCCGGAAAGTAGTGATATGTTTAATGGCTGGCCTTGGGGGGCTTCACAGTTGAACTGGCAGATTATACGTTACGCAGATATTCTTCTTTGGAAAGCTGAGGCTCTTATTGAACTCAATGAAGGCGATGGACTCGAAACTGCCCGTGATTTGATTAATCAGATACGCAATCGTGCCCGGAACAGTGCCTATGTAAAGGATTTCAACGACCATTCCAAATATGCGGCCAACTACCTTGTCAATCCTTATCCTGCTGATGTCTGGAATCAGGATTATGCCCGTCAGGCCCTCCGTTGGGAAACACGTCTGGAGAAGGCTTTGGAAGGTGAACGTTTCTTCGACCTGGTCCGTTGGGGCATAGTGGAAACAACCATGAACAAGTACATTACCGCGGAGTCAGACAATCGCATTTATTATGCCAATGCGCACTTTACGGGTGGAAAGGATGAGTATTATCCGGTTCCGAACAATCAATACGGATTTTCTGGAGGCAAGTATGTACAGAATCCCGGTTATGCTCCGTTCAACTAATTATATTTTGAAATGAAAACGCAAGGGAGGGGAAACGTTTGTTTCCCCCTCTTCCTTTAAACAATCTTTTATTATGAAACACTTTGCCTATTCTATATTGGGCTGTCTATTGCTTTCTTTGAATGCAGCTTTTGCTCAAAAAACATGGTCGTTTGACGGGCAGGACCCCTTACTTTCCAGTGACGGCAAGTCATTGTTGAATTTGTACACTATAAAGGAAATACCGGAATTTGTTACCGGAGTCGAAGGTAAAGCCCTTCGTACAGACGGGTATTCCACTTGGATGGATACAACCACGGAAGGAGATGTTTCGTCGTTGTCCGGATGGTTTGCTCTGGAATCTTATCCGACGGATACTGCTGCCTTTATGGGAATCAGAGACATGGCAGGAACATCTGTAGCGGTATGTGTAGACCGTTATGGTGAGCTGCTGTTGGGAATGGGGCAGAATGGCTCATACTCTTACTGTTCATTAAAGACAAAAGTCGACCGTTTCAAGTGGCTGCATGTGGTCCTTGATTTGAGTAATGAATCGGTTTGCCTGAATGGGCAGAGGATGAGTGCAGAGGTATGGCCCCGGAACTTGCAAGATGGTGAAATGATACTTCGGGTAGGTAAGGATTTCAGGGAAAAGAAGGTTTGGATGTACGATGTTACGGCTATAAACGGGTTGATTGACGGGATAAGCTTCACTCCCTTTTCCGATGATTCGTCTGCATGGAGAGACGAGATTGCCTTAGGATTGAAGAAAACTCCGGTTTTGGCTATTCCGGAAACCCGTTTTGCGAAGGACTTCAACCGTCCCCGCTATCATCTGTTGCCGGCTGCCAACTGGACGAATGAGACGCATGGTTTACTTCTTTATAAAGGTAAATATCATATATTCAATCAGAAGAATGCTTCTGCAATCTTCCTGGGGCAGATAAATTGGGGACATTTCAGCAGTCCCGATATGCTTCATTGGACGGAGGAAAAGCCGGCTTTGACTCCTGATGCTGCTTATGACAAGAATGGAATATGGTCCGGGCATGCTGTTATCAATGATGACGATATCCCCCAGCTGATATACACAGCCGGTGGAGACAAGATGGGAGTGGGTATTGCTTTTCCAAAAGATACTGCGTTGATAGAATGGGAGAAATATGCGGGTAATCCGGTTATTGCCGAGAAGCCTGCCGGATATACCCGTACGGACATGCGTGACCAGTATGTCTGGAAAGAGGGTGATGTCTGGTATATGATTATCGGTTTCGGCATTGAGCAGACCGATACACCCCACGGGGCTTTGCTGCTTTATAAATCGGCAGACTTGAAGAAATGGGATTTTGTACATTTGCTGTTTGAGGGCAATCCGGAAGTGGATGACTCCGGTATTTTCTGGGAAATGCCGGTCTTTAAGAAGATGGGCGGCAAATATGTTCTTTTGGTGAATAGGGTTCCTCATAAAGGCATACCTGCGCGTTGCCAGTATTGGATAGGAGATTTCAAGAATGAAAAGTTTATACCGGACAACCCAGTCCCTCAAAATCTGGAGGTCATCAACCGCTTGCTGTCCCCCTCTGTTGTTGAGACTCCGGAAGGGGATGTTGCTGCCATTGCCATTATACCCGATGAAATAGGAGGGGAGGCCACTTATGAACAAGGATGGGCACATCTCTACAGTATGCCCAGAAGATGGCAGCTGAAAGATGGGAAACTATGCCAAACACCCCATCCCGTGATGAAACAATTGCGTGAACAACCGACGGTTTATTCCAGACAGGCATTGACTGCTGCGAAACCGCACATTGTGAGCAGAAGGGAACATCAGCTTGAAATCAAGGCGACTTTTTATCCCGGTGACGCAAAACGGTTTGGATTTACATTGTGTAAGAATCCGGATAATAGCGAATATAGCCTGATTTATTATGATGTGGAAAAGGAGGAACTTATTGTGGACCAGACGCATTCTTCCTTGCGTGCACACATTCCTTTGAAGCTCCGCAAGGACTGGTATCGGTTGGATACAACCAAGCCGGTGGAGATTCGTCTATTTATAGACGGTTCTGTGGTGGAAGGATTTATTAATGATGAGGATGCATTCACTACAAGAATCTTTCCTCTGAAAGAAAACAGTACGCTATTGGAACTATTCTCTGATGGAAATACAACGGAAGTTGCTGCCGAAGTTTGGAGACTGAAAGATGCAAGGGTAAAGATGAACTTTTAATGAAAATACAGAAAATGAAGATACCTACTATATTGGGTGCACTTTTAGTGGCAGGAACATTGTCTGCCGGTGCACAAATGAATTCAGACAGTTTATACAAAGAGCCTTATCGTCCTCAGTATCATTTCAGTCCGGAGAAGGGATGGATTGGTGACCCCTCGGGATTCATGTACTATCAGGGTAAATATCATATGTACTGGTGGGGCAAAGTCGAATCTACAGATTTGGTACATTACCAACAGATAACCCCTTATGCCATGACCGGAGCGGATGACAATATCAGTTACTTCACCGGTTCTGCAGTCGTAGACAAGAACAACACGGCCGGTTTCGGCAAGGGTGCTTATGTGGCGGCTTACACCGTTTTTGAGAAGGACTCCAAGAAACAAGCGCAGGGCATCTCTTTCAGTCATGACGGAAAGACATTTCATTATTACGAAGGTAACCCGGTTTTGGACCTTTGGAGTACGGAATTCAGGGACCCTACCGTCTTCTGGCACGAGCCGACCCAAAAATGGGTGATGGCTGTAGCCAAGGCCCTGGAGAAGAAAATAAAGTTTTATACCTCTCCTGATTTGAAGAGCTGGACTTGGACCAGTGATTTCGGCCCTGCCGGTGACAGTGAAAAGTCTTGGGAGTGCCCGGATTTATTCCAGTTGCCGGTTGACGGGGATTCTGACAAGAAAAGGTGGGTGATGGTCGTATCTGTAAACTGGGCGCAAGAACAATACTTTATAGGAGACTTCGACGGCACTTCTTTTAAGCTGATGGAGAACCATCCTGCAGAGCCTCTATATGTGGACAAAGGGCTGGACTTTTATGCATCCCGCACATTTCAGGATTTTGACGGAACGTTGGATTCCAAAATTTCGATAGGCTGGGTTGCAACCTGGGACTATGCACCGGTAGCTCCATCGAGGTATGGGAAGGGCTTCTGGTCTATTCCCCGCAACCTGGAACTGAAGACATACAAGGAAGGTGTGAGGCTGGTACAGAAGCCGGTGGAACAGTTGCAAACACTTCGCCATAAGCCTGCATCGGTGAAACGTGCTTTATCGGTGGGGACACAGAGGTTACCCGGCTTTGTTCCCGATGAGAATGTCTACGAACTCGATGCTTCGTTTTCTACTGACGTATCCAACACCTTTGGCTTGAATTTGTGTGTGGGTGAAGGGCGCAAAGTGGTGGTCAGCTATGATACGGATTCACATAATCTGGTGATTGACCGTACCCATTGCTCCGATGTGCAGATTCCTAAATTCAGCCGTATGGCATATGCCAGGGTGGAACCGGTAGATAATAAGATACGTTTGCATATATTTGTAGACAAATCGAGTATTGAAATCTTTGCCAATGACGGGAAGGATGTATTCACATTATTAACCTATCCGGGCGAGGCTCAAACCGGTATCGAACTTTTTGCGCAGAAGAAGGGGACGAAGATGGAGTTGGATGCCTGGATGCTTAAATCAATATGGAGATGAGGAATTTAATTTGTATTATTTTAGACTGAATGTAACATTTGTAGTATGCTTTGAAACAAAAAAGATAGCCTCCTGCTGCTTGGTGGCGTATCTTTGCATGGTAGAAAAACATAATTAATTTAATACCAACAGAAACATGATTCATTTAAAAGACTTTTGGCGGACAATCAGAAGGACGCTTACCGTATTTATATTAGGAACTACCGTGGCTGTCTTCACATGCCAGGCCATAAATCCTCCTTTCGTGATTAAACATCTGGGTGACGGACAGAGTATCGTCCAAATTGACGAGCAGAAGAAGTTTTTGCTGCTGCCGGTGGAAGAGGCTTCTCCGGAGGCAAAATTGTATATGATAGCGGACAATGATGTTGTACGCAGTATGAACGTGCGATTGGCAGTCAATAAGGTTGACTATTTTGTTCCGGTCGATTTGACCGGCTTCGATAATAAACATCTCTCTTTCAACTTCCAGCTTATTCCGGATTCGGCCTTATGCTGGGAAGAAATGAAACAGTCGGATGAATTCGATGTTTCGAACCGGGAGAAATTCCGTCCGGTGTATCATTTCAGCCCGGCTTACGGTTGGATGAATGATCCTAACGGAATGTTCTACAAAGACGGGGTCTACCATTTGTTCTACCAGCATAATCCCTACGGCTCCATGTGGGGGAACATGCATTGGGGACATGCCACCAGTACGGACCTCGTCACTTGGGAGCATCACGGAGATGCCATTTCGCCCGATGCGTTGGGAACAATTTTCAGTGGCTCTTGTGTTGTCGACAAGGATAATACGGCCGGGTTCGGTGCCGGTGCCGTCATTGCCTTCTATACATCGGCAAGCGACCGCCAAGTGCAGAGCATGGCCTATAGCCTTGACAACGGAAAGACCTTCAAGAAGTATGCGCGAAATCCCATCCTGACTTCCACGCAGCGCGACTTCCGTGACCCTAAAGTCATCTGGCACGAAGATACCAAGAAATGGATCATGGTTCTTGCCGTAGGGCAGGAAATGGAGATATACTCTTCTGCCGACCTGAAGAGCTGGACGCTGGAGAGCAAATTCGGTGAAGGACAAGGTGCTCACGGCGGAGTCTGGGAGTGTCCCGACCTGCTTGAACTGCCGGTTGAAGGTACGGAACTGAAGAAGTGGGTACTCGTCTGTAACCTCAATCCGGGTGGACCGTTCGGTGGCTCTGCCACACAATATTTCGTGGGGACATTTGACGGAAAGAGATTCGTGAACGAGTCTCCCGCAGTGACGAAATGGATGGACTGGGGAAAAGACCATTATGCAACTGTCACTTGGAGCAATGCTCCTGCAGGACGTGCCATTGCATTGGCATGGATGAGCAACTGGCAATATGCCAACGATGTGCCCACCCGCCAATACCGTAGTGCCAACTCCGTGCCGCGCGACCTTTCGCTCTATACCTCGGAGGGTGAAACCTATGTAAAGGTAACCCCGTCTCCCGAATTGCTGAAACTGAGGGATAAAGGCAGCAAGAAGCGTGCTTTCAAGGTAGACCGCACGTATAATCTGGACAAACTGCTGAATGACAATGCCGGAACGTATGAAATCGAAATGACCATCAAGAACAAGGATGCGGATGTGATAGGATTCCAGCTCTTTAACTCGAAAGGCGAGGAGGTGGAGATGTACTATAACCTGGCGGAAAAGACGTTCACCATGGACCGTACCAAGAGTGGTGAGGTGTCGTTCAGCAAGGACTTCCCTGCAGTGACCGTGGCTCCTGTCGAGGGTGGCAATGAAATGAAACTCCGCTTGTTCGTAGACAAGTCGAGCATTGAAGCGTTTGGCAACGACGGACGTTTTGCCATGACAAATCTTGTATTCCCGTCGGAACCTTACAACCGCATCAGTTTCTATGCTAAAGGTGGAAGCTGCAATGTCACCTCGTTTACTGTGTACAAACTCGGATTAAAATAACAGATAATAATCTTCAGCATGGAAAATACTAAGAATTCTTCCTTGGCAAAGCTCTTTCCGGTCATGCTTTGCTTCTTCGCCATGGGCTTTGTGGATTTGGTGGGCATCGCCTCCAACTACGTGAAGGCCGACTTGAACCTGACCGACTCGCAAGCCAACATATTCCCGTCTCTGGTGTTCTTCTGGTTCCTCATCTTCTCCGTACCTACGGGTATGCTGATGAACCGCATCGGACGCAAGAAGACGGTGCTTCTCAGCCTTGTCATCACGTTTGCCTCTTTGCTTCTCCCGGTTTTCGGAGACGGCTACGTGCTGATGCTGCTCTCGTTCTCATTGCTGGGCATCGGCAATGCGCTGATGCAAACGTCGCTCAACCCGCTGCTTTCCAATATCGTAAGCGGCGAGCGGCTGGCAAGTTCGCTCACCTTCGGACAGTTTGTAAAAGCCATTGCTTCGTTTCTGGCTCCATACATCGCCATGTGGGGAGCTACGCAGGCCATTCCGTCTCTGGGCATGGGCTGGAGGGTGCTGTTCCCGGTCTATATGGTCATTGCGGTGATTGCCATTCTCTGGCTGAGCGGTACTTCCATCCGCGAGGAAAAGGAAGAGGGACGCCCTTCCACCTTCGGGGAGTGCCTCGCTCTGCTGGGCAAGCCGTTTATCTTTCTCTGCTTCCTGGGCATCATGTGCCATGTGGGCATTGATGTAGGTACGAATACCACAGCGCCCAAAATCCTGATGGAGCGTCTGGGCATGACGCTGGCCGATGCCGGCTTTGCCACCAGCCTTTACTTCATCTTCCGCACGGCGGGTTGCTTTCTCGGAGCCTTCATCCTTCAGAAGATGGCTCCCCGAACCTTCTTCGGCATCAGCGTGTTATGTATGTTGGCTGCGATGGTAGGGTTGTTCGTTTTCCATGAAAAGGCAATGATATACATCTGCATTGCCCTTATCGGTTTCGGCAATTCGAACATCTTTCCGGTTATCTTCTCCCAAGCGTTGCTTGCTATGCCACAAAAGAAGAACGAGGTTTCCGGCTTGATGATTATGGGGCTCTTCGGCGGTACGGTATTTCCGATAGCAATGGGCTTGGCAAGTGATGCTGTAGGACAAAGCGGTGCCGTGGCTGTGATGACGGTAGGGGTAGTGTACTTGTTCTTCTATATGCTGCGTATGAAGCGGTAATCTTTGTTCGCAGGCTGCGGACACATATCCCAAGGCTGCGGATATCTGTCCCAAGGTTGCGGATGTCTATCCCAAGCCTTGGGATAGAGATAATCCTTAGTTCTTAGAGACTTTTTAATAGATAATTGGCAACTTTTCATTCTATAGTTAGGAACTTTTTTATTAGGTTTGCAGTGGGTAGGACATTGAGTTTGCCGTGAATAAAATATATCATTCATTAAACAATATAATATTATGAATAAGATAATAGTAGGTATGGGCGAGGCTCTGTGGGACTGCCTCCCCGAAGGAAAGAAGATAGGCGGTGCTCCGGCAAACTTTGCTTACCATGCATCGCAGTTTGGTTTCGACAGCCGTGTGGTCAGTGCCGTAGGTGCCGATGCGGATGGGGACGAGATTCTGGATGTGTTCGCCCGGAAGGGGCTGCGCACGCAGATTGAGCGCGTGCCTTACCCCACGGGAACGGTGCAGGTGACGCTCGATGCCGTGGGCGTGCCGTGCTATGAGATAAAAGAAGGCGTGGCCTGGGACAACATTCCCTTTACCGACGAACTGAAGCGTCTGGCACTGAACACGCGTGCCGTATGTTTCGGCTCTTTGGCGCAACGCAGTGAAACAAGCCGCATCACCATCAACCGTTTTCTCGACACGATGCCCGATGCGGAGGGGCAACTGAAGATATTCGACATCAATCTCCGCCAAGGGTTCTATACCAAAGAGATACTCTGCGAATCCATGCGCCGCTGCAACATCCTCAAGATAAACGATGAGGAGCTGGTGACCATCAGCCGTATTTTCGGCTACCCGGGCATCGACTTGCAGGACAAATGCTGGATTCTGCTGGCTAAATATAACCTGAAAATGCTTATCTTGACTTGTGGAACGAACGGCAGCTATGTGTTCACTCCGGGAGTGGTTTCCTTCCAGGAGACGCCCAAGGTACCGGTGGCGGACACCGTTGGAGCCGGTGACTCGTTCACGGCAGCCTTCACCGCTGCCATTCTCAGCGGGAAGCAGGTGCCCGATGCCCATAAACTGGCGGTGGAAGTCTCTGCCTATGTATGTACCCAGAGCGGTGCCATGCCGGAATTGCCGGTGGCCTTGAAAGAAAGGCTGGCATAGATTTTTCTTATTCTTTTCACATTTTTCGTTATCTTTGCTCATCTGCAATCTTAAATCAGAGGAAAGTGAAGATGAGACAGCATAACCTTCGGATTTTATTCTTTTTGCTCGTGCTTTGGGGAGTGGCGGTTGCCTGCTCCCGGCGCGAGGCACGTTTCCGTATCGGCGTTTCCCAATGTAGCGAGGATGAATGGCGGCGCCAGATGAACAGTGAGATACTCCGTGAAGCCCATTTCTACGAGGATGTGGAGGTGGACATCCGTACTGCTGTCGACGATAATGACCGTCAGGCAAAAGACATTCGTGAGCTGATAGCCGAAGGGGTGGATCTGCTGATTGTGGCCCCTAATGAAGCCACTCCGATAACTCCGGTTGTGGAGGAGGCATACAACCGGGGCATTCCGGTGATTGTAGTGGACCGTAAAATCCTTTCGGACAAATACACGGCCTACGTCGGTGCAGACAACTACGAGATAGGGAAAGCTGTGGGAGAGTATGTGGCCAATGTGCTGCATGGGCAGGGAGATGTGGTGGAAATCTCAGGTTTGGTGGGCTCCACACCTGCCGTAGACCGTCATCAAGGATTTGTGAAGGCTATATCCGCTTATCCCGGTATCCGGTTGCTGGCCGTTGAAGACGGTGCCTGGTTGCAACTCAAGGCCGGAGAGAAAATGGATACTCTGCTGAGCCGCTTTCCGCATATCGACCTGGTGTATGCGCAGAATGACCGTATGGCGGCCGGAGCCTATGCTGCCGCTGCCCGAGAGGGGCGGGAAAAGGATATGCGGTTCATCGGCATAGACGCCCTGTCCGGCAAAGACTATGGAGTGGAGAAAGTGCTTGCCGGCGAACTGGATGCCACGTTTATATATCCTACCGGTGGCGACCGCGTGATGCAGATTGCCATGGATATCCTGAACAAGCGTGATTTCCCCCGTGAAACTATCCTGGGCACTTCCGTCGTCGACCGCGACAATGCTCTCATCATGAAGATGCAGACCGCCCACATCGGCACCCTGGATGGAAAGATAGAAACCCTGAACGGAAAGATAAACCAGTATTTGGCCAGTTATGCCACGCAGCAGGTTGTCTTGTACGGCAGTCTGTCTGCCCTATTGTTGCTGGTCGGTTTGTTGGTGGCTGTCTACCTCTCCTTGCGTGCCAAGAACCGGTTGAACCGTGAGCTGTCCATGCAGAAAAAGAAACTGGAAGAACAGAAAACTCAGTTGATACAGCAGAAGGAACTGTTGGAAGTGCAGAAGTCGCAGTTGGAACAGCTTTCCCATGAACTGGAGGAGGCTACGCACGCCAAGCTGGTGTTCTTCACGAATATTTCACACGATTTCCGTACTCCGCTGACGCTGATAGCCGATCCCATAGAGCAGCTTCTTGCCAACCGCACCCTCGACGGACAGCCGCGCCAGCTCCTCGAGCTGATGAAAAAGAATGTGCATATCCTGCTTCGCCTGGTCAACCAGATACTTGATTTCCGGAAGGTGGAGAACGGGCGCATGGAGCTCCATCTCGAACCTTTTGATTTGCTCGACAGCTTCCGGGGCTGGAACGACTCTTTCCGCATGGCGTTGCTGAAGAAACATATTGCTTTCAGCTTTGAGGCATCTCCCGATACGGACTTCCGGATGATGGCGGATGCGGAGAAGATGGAGCGCATTTACTTCAATCTCTTCTCCAATGCCGTGAAGTATACGCCGGAGAACGGGAAGATAGCTATACGCTTGTCAATGACAGAGCAGAACTATAGCTTGTCTGTTTTCAATTCCGGCAGTTACATTTCTTCGACCGATGTGGAAGCTATCTTCGAGCGTTTTTATCAAGTGGACGGACATCAGGCAGGTACCGGTATCGGCCTTGCGCTGGTACGTGCTTTTGTAGAGATGCATGGTGGCAACATTGCGGCACACAGTGATGATAAGGGTACTACCTTCACCGTCACTTTCCCGAAGCAGGATGTTTTGCAGTACCATCCCACCATAGTGACGTTGCCTGCCGAAGAGAAGGACGTGTCGTCCACCCTGATAGATACGGAAGTGAAGGCATGCGAAGAGGTGGTTGAGGCTGATTGTCCTACTGTGCTGGTAATTGACGATAATGCGGATATTCGCAACTATGTGAAGTCTCTTCTGTCGAACGAGTTCCGTGTATTGGATGCTGCGGACGGGACAGAGGGTATCCGGCTGGCCATGAAGTATGTGCCGGATGTGATTATCTCCGATGTAATGATGCCCGGTATGGATGGTGTGGAATGCTGCCGCCGCTTGAAGGGGGAGTTGCAGACATGCCATATCCCGGTGATTCTGCTGACGGCCTGCTCGCTGGACGAACAGCGTATCCAGGGCTATGATGGCGGTGCCGATTCTTATATTTCCAAACCATTCAATTCGCAGTTGCTCTTGTCTCGTGTCCGCAATCTTATTGCAAACCGCCGTCAGTTGAGGCAGTTCTTCGGAGATAACCAGACTATCGAGAAGGAAGCCATCAGTGATTTGGATAAGGGTTTCGTCTCCCGCTTCAAATCGCTTGTCGAGGAGAGGATGAAAGATGCGGAACTCAATGTGGAGGATTTGGGACGGAATATGGGTATGAGCCGTGTGCAGCTTTACCGTAAGCTGAAATCGCTGACCAACTATTCGCCGAATGAGCTGCTGCGCCAGATGAGGTTGAAAAAGGCTGCCTCACTGCTTGCCTCCTCTGACATGACGGTAGCGGAGATTGCCTATGAAGTGGGCTTTTCGTCACCTTCCTATTTCACGAAATGCTATAAGGAACAGTTTGGGGAGAGTCCTACCGAGTTTCTGAAAAGAAGGGGATAGCTGTTGTCTATCCCCCTTGTTCTTAATACACGTCTGTTTACTTCTGTAAATGATACTGGAACTTATTTCAGTATTTGAGGCAGGTTTTCCCTTCCCCAGAAGTAGTAAACACAGATTCCAATCCAGCTTGTGAGCAGGATGATAATTGCAACTAATAGTTTCTTCACGCCGTCTACCGGCCACTTCATGATTTCAAGTACGGCTTTGACACACAGAACCACACCGATAATCCAAATGATAAATCCAATCATAACCTGTGATATTTAGTATTGTTAATTAAAAACAAATAGAGACTACGCCTTATTCAGGAGCAGCCTCTATTCTTTATTTAGTAATCGGAATTACTCTGTAACTTCAGCGCCCCAATTTTCTTTGGAAAGACGCTTGTAGCTGTTGTAACGCCATTTAGCGTTTTCTTCAGCAGCCTTGAACAGCTCGTCGGCCTCCTGCGGATATTGCTTCATTACGGATGCGTAACGAACTTCACCCTTCAGGAAGTCTTGGAATCCGCTCCAATCCGGTTCCTTGCTATCCAGCGTGAACGGATTCTTGCCTTCAGCCTCCAGAGCCGGGTTGTAACGCCACAAGTGCCAGTAACCGCACTTAACGGCCTTTTCTTCCTCTGCCTGGCTCTTACCCATACCTGCCTTCAGACCGTGGTTGATACACGGAGCGTAAGCGATGATGAGTGACGGACCGGGATATGCTTCTGCTTCACGGATAGCCTTCAGGGTCTGAGCCTGGTCGGCACCCATAGCGATTTGGGCAACGTATACGTAACCGTAAGTAGTAGCCATCAGACCGAGGTCTTTCTTGCGTACACGCTTACCGGCAGCGGCAAACTTGGCGATAGCGCCTACCGGGGTAGCCTTGGAAGACTGACCGCCTGTGTTGGAGTAAACCTCAGTATCCAGTACGAGGATGTTGACATCCTTACCGCTTGCGATTACATGGTCGAGACCACCGTAACCGATGTCGTAAGAGGCACCGTCGCCACCGATAATCCACTGGCTGCGTTTTACCAGGTATTGAGACAGACTGGCGATAGTCTTGCAGCTGTCGCACTTGTCTTTGGCAGCTTCTACCATCGGAATAATCTTTTCAGCCAGTTCCTTGCTCTTGTCTGCATCGTACATGTTTTCAATCCAAGCCTGGAATACTTCTTTGTATTCAGCCGGAGTTCCTTCTGCTGCGATGGCATCTTCCATAGCCTTCACGATACGTGCGCGCATCTTTTCGTTGGCAAGCTCCATACCCAGACCGAATTCGCAGAAGTCCTCGAACAATGAGTTAGCCCAAGCAGGACCGTGACCCTTTTCGTTCTTGGTATAAGGAGTAGAAGGTACTGAACCGGAGTAGATGGAAGAACATCCTGTTGCGTTGGCTACCATTTCGCGGTCACCGAACAACTGGGAAATCAGCTTCACATACGGAGTTTCACCACAACCGGAGCAAGCACCTGAGAACTCGAACAACGGAGTGGCGAACTGAGAGTTCTTCACGTTGGCCTTGATGTCAACCAAGTGTTGTTTGCTCTTCACGTTTTCAGCACAGTAAGTCCAGTTGGCAGCTTCCGGCAATTGGCTTTCGAGGTGCTTCATAGTCAGAGCTTTGCCACCCTTCTTCGGGTTGCCCGGACAGACATCGGCACAGTTGCCACAACCCAGACAGTCGAGAACGTCTACCTGAATACGGAATGTCATACCGTCGAATGCTTTACCTACAGCCTTCAGTTGAGTGAAGTTGGCACCCTTCTGCTCTTCAGCATCGAGTACGAACGGACGGATGGAAGCGTGAGGACAAACGTAAGCACACTTGTTACACTGGATACAGTTCTCAGCGTTCCATTCGGGAACGAATGCGGCTACACCACGTTTCTCATATTTGGCAGTGCCTTGTTCCCAAGTACCGTCTTCAATACCCTTGAAAGCGGATACCGGCAATAAGTCACCGTCTTGTGCGTTGATAGGACGAACCACTTCGTTGATGAATGCAGGATCGTTGTTTTCAGCCTTGGCGTCGTCTGCCAGATTGGCCCAAGCCGGGTCAACGGTCAGTTGCTTGTATTCGCCGCCACGGTCAACTGCTGCGTAGTTCTTGTTGACAACGTCTTCACCCTTCTTGCCGTAAGACTTAACGATGAATTTCTTCATCTGTTCTACAGCCAGGTCAACCGGAATAACGCCGGTGATACGGAAGAATGCGGATTGCAGGATGGTGTTGGTACGGTTGCCCAAACCGATTTCTTGTGCAATCTGAGTAGCGTTGATATAGTAAACAGTGATATTGTTCTGTGCAAAGTACTTCTTCACCTTGTTGGGCAGGTTCTTGGCAAGCTCTTCGCCTTCCCAGATGGTGTTCAGCAAGAAAGAGCCGTTCTTACGCAAGCCGCGGGTTACGTCGTACATGTGCAGGTAAGCTTGAACGTGGCAAGCCACGAAGTTAGGCGTGTTTACCAGGTATGTAGAGCGGATAGGAGTATCACCGAAACGCAGGTGCGAGCAGGTGAAACCGCCTGATTTCTTGGAGTCGTAAGAGAAATAAGCCTGGCAGTGCTTGTCGGTATTGTCACCGATAATCTTCACAGAGTTCTTGTTGGCACCTACTGTACCATCAGCGCCCAAACCGTAGAATTTGGCTTCGAACATGCCTTCGCCGCCCAATGCGATTTCTTCTTCCTGGGGCAGAGAAGTGAAGGTAACGTCGTCTACGATACCGATAGTGAAGTGGTTCTTCGGCATCGGCATAGCCAGGTTCTTGTAAACGGCGAGGATTTGCGCGGGAGTAGTGTCCTTGGATCCCAAACCGTAACGGCCGCCTACGATAACCGGAGCATTCTCTGCACCGTAGAAGCAGTCTTTTACGTCGAGGTACAACGGTTCGCCGTTAGCACCCGGTTCTTTCGTACGGTCCAGTACGGCAATCTTCTTGGCAGTCTTGGGAACGGCGGCAAGGAAGTGCTTGGCAGAGAACGGACGATACAAGTGAACGGCAACCAAACCAACCTTTTCGCCATTGGCAACGAGGTGGTCGATAGCTTCGCGGGCAGCTTCCGTTACAGAACCCATGGCGATGATAACGCGTTCTGCATCTTCTGCACCGTAGTAATCGAACAAACCATACTTGCGGCCTGTGATTTTGGAAATCTCGTTCATGTATTCCTCAACGATAGCCGGAACTGCTTCATAGTAGTTGTTGCAAGATTCACGGTGTTGGAAGAAGTGGTCAGGATTTTCGGCCATACCACGGGCAACCGGGTTCATCGGGTTCAATGCACGTGCGCGGAATTCAGCCAAAGCTTCCTGGTCGATAAGCGGAGCGAGGTCTTCGTTCTCCAACATTTCAATCTTCTGGATTTCGTGAGAAGTACGGAAGCCGTCGAAGAAGTTCATAAACGGAACACGGGCCTTGATGGTGGCTAGGTGGGCAACACCTGCCAAGTCCATAACTTCTTGTACAGAACCTTCGGCCAACATGGCAAAACCAGTCTGGCGTGCAGACATAACGTCCTGGTGGTCACCGAAGATACACAGTGCATGGCTTGCCAATGTACGTGCTGATACGTGGAATACACAAGGCAGGAATTCACCGGCAATCTTGTACATGTTCGGGATCATCAGCAACAGACCTTGTGAAGCTGTGTAAGTAGTAGTCAGCGCACCGGCTTGCAGAGAGCCGTGGACGGCACCTGCAGCACCACCTTCTGACTGCATTTCCTGTACCAATACTGTTTCGCCGAAGATGTTCTTGCGACCTGCGGCAGCCCATTCGTCTACGTATTCAGCCATCGTAGAAGAGGGGGTGATGGGGTAGATGGCAGCTACTTCGGAGAACATATACGAGATATGTGCAGCAGCCTGGTTACCATCACAAGTAATGAATTTCTTCTGTTTAGTCATAACTAAATTGAATT
>ENA-UAMB01000739-UAMB01000739.1-human-gut-metagenome-genome-assembly--contig:-NODE-739-length-18982-cov-8.434564_pt1 | contig 18982 bp, 9 predicted proteins | sample MGYA00243707_ERZ654484 | MGnify/ENA primary metagenome ERZ654484 (study PRJEB26926, sample SAMN06164464) | human gut metagenome | biome: ENVO:00009003; feature: ENVO:2100002; material: ENVO:00002003... | reverse complement strand
CGTCGGCAGCGTCAGATGTGTATAAGAGACAGCCTAATAACAGTACTTGTCTGCTGTTTATTCTTCATCGGTTGTAAAGATGATAAAGCCAACTCTAATCAGTATGACCCATCTCAACCAGTAGTATTTACAGATTTTAGCCCTAAAGAGGGAGGTATGCGAACCCGCCTGTACATTGAAGGCAGTAATTTCGGGAATGATCCCACCAAAATTCACATTACGATCGGTGGAGAAAAAACCAAAACCATCGGAGCCGATGGAAAAAAGATTTATTGCATGGTTCCTTCCAAGGCTTTTGATGGAATAATCAATGTTCGTGTAGATGGTCCGGATGGCAAACCTATTGCAGAACATACATTTGAAGAGGAATTCAAGTACACTCCTGCAACGATCGTAGGTACCTTGCTACGTAAGGTAGACGAGGATAATAATTCTGCATTTCAAGAGGGTTCGTTCGATGAAGGAGCTTCTATTCCTTCCAATGACTGTATGGTGTTCGACCCCAAGTACAAGGATGGGGACAACCGGTTACTTTTTTCTTCAAACCATTCTGACGGTCTCCATCTAATAGACCTGACAGAACGGACTGTAAAACGTCTCTTCCCAAGAACGGGATATAGCACAATGTATTCTTTCACATTCAGTGCTGACGGAGACACGTTGCTATTTACCGATGATCACGGTCAGGACAACACCACCCGGGCAAATATCTATTATTCTCTCCGTCGTGAAAACTTTCGACGAATTCGTCCCTACAACTATGGCAGGACAGCATATAGCTTAGTGTATATGGATGACGGAACCATCTTTTACACCACCTGGTGGGAGGGAAAAGTCTACAAAATGATACGCAATGGGGCTATTCCCAATATCGACGAGAATGCGGAAGTTGCCTTTAGCCTGAGTCAGATATCGGCAGTGGGCGGTTCACATACGATATTATTCAGGCACCCGTCCAATAAATTCATGTATATGCTTTCCGACAATTTTGGCGCAGTGTTCAGAGCCGATTATGATCCGGTGGCAAAAACATTCGGTAATCCTAGCATCATTGCCGGAAACATGAACGATAAAAGTTTCAAGGAAGGAACGGGAGGAAGCGCCCGGTTTAACAAACCACAGTTCGGTGTATTCGTAAAAAACGAGAAATACGGCGAAGGAATTGGTCCTGACAACGACCAATATGACTTCTATTTTTGTGACAGAGAAAATCACTGCATCTGGAAACTGGATCCTCATGGGGTAGCGTCTCTTGCAGCCGGACGAAGTAACGAAAACGCCGACGGCAAAATATGGGGATACGTAGACGGCAATCCATTGCATGAGGCACGTTTCAATCAGCCAGCCGGTCTTGCTTACGACCCTGATACAGATATGTTCTATATTGGAGATATTGATAATAAAGGGATTCGTTATATGACAACGGAATAATACTATTTAAAACACAAGTAAATATGAGAAATGTAATCTTACTATTTTTATTGATAGTAGGCTGGACAACTACAGTCTACGCTCAAAATGAACAAGAGACGATTGAGGTGACGGGAATCGTCACTGATCCAAAGAACGAACCTTTAATAGGCGTGAACGTTACAGCAAGAAATATGCCCGGCTTCGGTGCGATAACAGACATAAACGGACGTTACAAGATCAAGGTTCCCAATTACTCTTACTTGATTTTTTCCTATGTGGGATTTACAAAGCAGGAAATCTTTATCAAAGACAAAAAAATCATTAACATCGTTATGGCAGAGACGAAAGAAACGGTCATCGACGAGGTTGTTGTCACAGGGACCGGTGCTCAGAAGAAGGTAACTGTGACAGGTGCCGTTACCACAGTCGACGTTTCCCAGCTACGTACTCCGACGGCAAGCATCACCAATGCTCTTGCAGGCAATGTAGCCGGTATACTCGCCCGCCAGACTTCCGGACAGCCGGGTAGCAATATTTCTGAGTTCTGGATACGCGGTATCTCCACTTTCGGTGCCGGAGGCAGTGCATTGGTGTTGGTCGATGGCTTCGAACGTGATATGAATGAAATCAATGTGGAAGATATCCAGGACTTCTCCGTGTTGAAAGATGCCTCCGCAACCGCCATTTACGGTTCACGCGGTGCAAATGGCGTTGTCTTGATCACGACCAAACGCGGCAAGGAAGGGAAGACCCGCGTCAATGCCAAAGTAGAAACCTCGTATAATACACGCACCAGAACTCCGGAATTTGTGGACGGTCCAACATATGCCCGCATGATGAACGAAGCCTTGGTTAGTCGTAGTCAGGCTCCGGCCTATAGCGAAAGCGACTTGGAACTGTTTGCAAACGGGCTGGATCAGGATCTTTTCCCGAATGTGGACTGGATGAACTTAATACTGAAAGACGGTGCCCCCACTTATCGCGCAACTGTAGACTTGACCGGAGGTGGTACGGTAGCCCGTTATTTCATTTCTGCCAGTTATGTAAATGAAGGCGGTATGTACGAAACGGATCGTGCAATGACGGACTATAACACCAATGCCAACTACCATCGCTGGAACTACCGCATGAATGTAGACATAGACCTGACAAAATCCACGCTGCTAAAAGTAGGCGTATCGGGTTCTTTGGACAAGCAGAACCTGCCGGGAAGCCAGTATCATGAAATATGGCACTCGCTAATGGGATACAGTCCCATCGCTTCTCCAGTACAGTATAGTGACGGGAAATGGGCAGCAGTCGGTAGTGAAGGACGAAGAAATCCGTGGGTACTGACCACCCAGCAGGGATATCAGGAAACATGGAAGAATAAAATACAGACTACGGTTAATCTTGAACAAGATTTGAAATTTATCACAAAGGGATTAAAATTCTACGGACGTTTCGGATTCGATACATATACGGATAACGGTGACAACCGTTTCAAATGGCCGGAAAGTTGGTTAGCGGAACGGCAGCGTACCTCCGACGGAGAACTGCAATTCAGAAGAATAGAGACGCAGAAACTGATGGACGGAACGATGTATTCAAGTGGACAACGGAAGGAATACTTGGAGGCAGAGCTACACTATAACCGTACGTTTGGCGACCACATGCTAGGGGCCGTTTTAAAGTATTCTCAGGATAAGACTACCAATACATCTCACAACGGCAATACAGATAGCTACGAGAAGATTGTGCAGAGTATTCAGAATCGTCATCAGGGGTTTGCAGGACGTTTCACATACGGATGGAAATACCGCTACTTCTTTGACTTTAATTTCGGTTACAACGGTTCCGAGAACTTCGCCTCAGGTCAGCAGTTTGGATTCTTTCCCGCCTATTCTGTAGCATGGAACATCGCTGAAGAGTCAATCATCAAGAAACATCTCAAATGGCTGAATATGTTTAAGCTGCGCTACTCATATGGTAAGGTAGGTAACGACAATGTGGGAACCCGCTTCCCATACGTAGAGAAATTCGGGACATGGGATGAAGACGGTTATTATTACGGTGATATCGGCACCAGTAATTATTATTATACCGGACTGACCTATTCGAGAATTGCATCAAGCAGCATCACTTGGGAGGTAGCCAAGAAACATGACCTCGGACTTGACTTCTCTATGTTCAATGATAAGTTCAGTGGCAGCATTGACTACTTCCACGAACAGCGCAACGGTATTTATATGGTACGTAGTTACCTTCCTCAAATCATCGGTCTGAATCACATCACAACAAAACCTTATGCTAACGTGGGATCTGTCTTGTCCGAAGGTTTTGACGGTAATATCGCTTATAAGCAGAGAATAGGTGAGGTAGATCTTACAGTACGTGCCAACATGACCTATAGTAAGAATGAAATCAAGGAGTATGACGAAGAGAACAGCCGCTATCCGTATAAGATGAAATACGGATTCCGTGTAGACCAGGCACGCGGTCTGATAGCCGAAGGGCTGTTCAAGGACTATGAAGAAATCCGCAACAGACCCTCACAGGGTTCAGGCATCATGCCGGGAGACATCAAATACAAGGACGTAAACGGTGACGGAGTCATTAACGGAGATGACGAAGTGCCCATTGGTGCGACCACCCGCCCTAACCTGATTTACGGGTTCGGTGTATCTGCACAATGGAAAGAATTTGATATCAACGTTCACTTCCAAGGAGCCGGCAAGTCATCCTTCTTCATAGACGGATTCACCGTATATCCATTCCAAGAGAAGTCATGGGGCAATATTCTGACGGATGTAGTGGGTAACTACTGGTCGCTGGGAACCAACGAAGATCCGAATGCCAAATACCCGCGTCTGAGTTATGGAGGTAATAGCAACAACTATCGTGCTTCTACTTACTGGCTGCGAAACGGTTCGTACATCCGTTTAAAGAATGTGGAATTAGGTTACAACATCCCCAAACGGTTTGTCAATAAACTCCATTTGGACCGTGTGCGCCTCTACCTGATGGGAACGAATCTGCTGACCTTCTCCGACTTTAAGCTTTGGGATCCGGAACTGGGTAGTTCCAATGGACAACAATATCCGTTATCCAGAACAGTGACCATCGGACTGACAGTAGGAATCTAAAACAATCATTAAAAGAAAAGTTATGAATAAAAATAAATACATTTTATTGGGAGCAGTGGTACTCGGCTTGGGACTCACTTCCTGTTCCGATTTCCTAAATGTAGATCGCTATTTCAGAGACCAACAATCTACAGAACGCATTTTCTCGGACAAAGACTATACACTTCAATGGCTGTCATTCTGCTACAGTCGCCTGCAGGGAGATAATCTGGAGGTGGGACACAGTGACGTATGCCCTTTCAATTTCTCAGACGACCAAGTATTCAACGAACGAGGAGATCGTTTTGCTAAATTCAAGCGCGGCGAATATTTAAATTCCACTGGTGGCCAAAATGCTTGGAAATGGTCGTATGACGGAATCTATCAAGCCTCCATTCTACTGAATGAATTGTATGAGAATGAAGATCTCACTCCGGAGGAAGTGACGGACGTAAGAGGACAGGCACGTTTTCTGCGTGCCTATTTTTACTGGTTACTGCTGAGAAAATTCGGTCCGATACCTATCCTACCACCGGAAGGAGCCGACTATACAAAATCGTATGACGAGCTGGCCTACCCACGTAAAACCTATGATGAGTGCGTGTCATTCATCACTTCGGAACTGGAAATTGCAGCTACCGAACTGTTCGAAAAACGCGATAACTTAAACATTGCCCGCCCGACTAAAGGGGCCGCGTTGGCTGTACGTGCCAAAGTTTTCCTTTATGCTGCCAGTCCGCTGGTAAACGGAAATACGGAAATGGCAGACTTCACCAACAAGGACGGGCAACAGTTGATTCCACAAGAATACAATGAAGAGAAATGGGCAAAAGCCGCTGCTTCTGCCAGAGACATGATCGAGTACTCGGAAATGAGCGGACTCTACAAACTTTATACTTTTGAAAGACGCCCGGTTAGTACAGACGAGGCTTATCCAACCACTATTGAACCGCCATATCATGAGGAATACAGTAACAAGCCTTTTCCGGAAGGATGGTCCAATATAGATCCATTTGAATCATATCGGTCTCTTTTTAATGGAGATATCTATGCAGCCGAAAATCCGGAACTTATTTTTACCCGAGGAACCAATGGTGACAGCAATGACTTAAAAACAGACAACACGATGGTAGATTTCGTAAAGCATCAACTGCCCGGAACTTTTGGAGGATATAACGTACACGGAATGACCCTGAAGCAGAGTGAAGCATACGCTATGGCAGATGGTACATCATTTGACAAAGAATGCTACACATTATGGAAAGGGAAGTTCACAAACGATGAAAACAAAGATGAACACAAGTACGACAATGTAAAAAATGGAGTATGGTGGGGATACACCAACCGTGAACCTCGTTTCTATGCTTCCGTAGCTTTCAACGGAGCTCAATGGAACGCACTGAGCATTAAGGAAGAAGGAGGAAAAGACTCACGAAATAAACAAATCTGGTATTATCGCGGAGCAACCGACGGTCGTATCAATGGATCTGATAACTGGTGCATTACGGGCATCGGCATCATGAAATATGTAAATCCGAACGATTGCGCCAAATGGGGAGGCTCTATCTACCAAAAAGTGGAACCTACACTTCGTTATGCCGACATATTACTAATGTATGCAGAAGCACTGAATAATATTTCCGAAGGGACACACTACCAGGTGACCTCATGGGACGGAAGCCAGACTTACGACATCTTCCGTGACAAAGAACAGATGCGACGTGGAGTTAAGCCTGTCCGTATGCGTGCCGGAGTCCCCGACTATAGCGATGAAGTATATGAAAACCCGAAAAAATTCTTTGAAAAAATAGTTCATGAACGGCAGATCGAATTCTTTGCGGAAACCCAACGCTACTATGACCTGCGTCGTTGGAAAATTGTCGAAGAACATGAAGGAGAACAAATCTACGGTTGCAATACACTGATGAACGAAGAATACAAGGACATGTTTTATCTGCCAGTCAGAGTGGCCGAACTACAGACTTCTTTCTCACGCAAACAGTACTTCTGGCCTATCAGCTTCGATGAGCTGAAACGCAACAATAATCTCTCACAAGCTCCCGGATGGCAGAATTATGATTAGTGTTAACATTATAAACCAAAAGATCAATATGAGAAAATTATATATTTTAGGAATGATACTGGGGATGTATGCAACATTCAGTGCATGCAATGACGAGTGGAAAGATGAACTTTACACACAGATGCTTTCTTTCAAGGCACCTTTAGGTGACAACGGCTTGAGTGAAATTTATGTACGCTATCAGCCGGATGGAACAGGAATATACCAGTTGCCGGTCATTGTCAGCGGCTCGAAAAGCAACAGTCGGAATATCGATGCAAAAATAGCCGTGGATGAGGATACGCTCCGAATACTTAACCAGGAAAAATTCCCCGTAGGTCGTCAGGACCTCTGGTATGTCCCCCTTGCAGAACAGCATTATTCTTTTGAATCAAACATTTGCCATATTCCTGCGGGAGAGAATATACAGCTCTACCCCATCCATTTCAACTTTAACGGGTTGGAACTGGATGAGAAATACGTACTTCCGCTGACTATTGAAGAAGACCCTTCTTATGTTCAAAACAAATATAAGGGACGTTATAAAGCGCTGCTGGGAGTCAATCTGTTCAATGACTACTCCGGAACGTATAACACCACGCTGATGAACATCTACATCGAAGGAACGACAACCGATCCCGCTAAGGTAGATACGCGCTTAGCCCGCGTAGTGGACGAGAATACCATTTTCTTCTATGCCGGTTCAACGTGGGTGGAAGATGAGAACCGCTCCAGGTATAAAGTATTCGTCGAGTTTGAAGAAGGAACGGAGGACGAGGAAGGTACTATTAAAGGAAAGTTGAGATTGTACGGTGACGAAGGCGAACCGGGAATCAATATCCGACCATTGGGAGAATGCAAATATGAAAAACGAATCATTCAGCACGAGACCATCAAATATATGGAACGCCACCTTACCACACTGGAACTGAGTTATAAGTACACGGATGTCACTTCCAATCCGGATTATCCGATAACTTACGAAGTAAAAGGTTCTATGACAATGGAACGCCAGATCAACCCGTTGATACCGGATGAGGATCAAGCTATTGAATGGTAAGAGAAAATTAAAAAAGGAGGAGACAAGCACTTGATTAAACATAGAAGCTTATCTCCTCTTTCTTTTATCAGGATACTCCATATAGCATTTTTATTAGATGATACGAATGCAAACACCATACCAGTCATAAGGTATTCGAGATTGATGAAGAATAATACCCCCTAAAAACGTAAGTATCCGACAGCCATATATGGGAATATATTTATTACATTTGCGGAAGAATCTTGAATTTTAAATTATAGGCTAATTCGGCTCTCATAACTTATCATTCAACGTTTCAAATTAGTAATTCAAAATTAATCATTATGACCCCACAAGAGTTTTTTAAAAAGGACCTGTTCGCCGAAAATGCAGGCGTAGTATTGCTTGAAGTACGCGAAGGATACAGTAAAGCCAAACTGGAAATAAAACCCGAACATCTTAATGCCGGAGCGCGGACACAAGGAGGAGCGATTTTCACGCTGGCAGATCTGGCACTCGCCGCAGCTGCCAATTCGCACGGAACACTCGCTTTCTCTCTTTCATCCTCAATCACTTTTCTGCGTGCCAGCGGTCCGGGCGACACCCTCTATGCCGAGGCACGCGAACGGTATATCGGCCGAAGCACCGGCTGCTATCAAATAGATATTACTAACCAGAACGGAGACTTGATCGCTACATTCGAATCAAGTGTTTTCCGGAAAGATCAGAAAGTACCTTTTACTCTGTAGACAGACTATTTAACTATAGAAGTCAATGGATGACGATGACCTCTGACATCATTTAAGAAAGCTTTGGCTGAACCGAAATTCAAGAACATATCTAAACGGACAGGAAGGTGGTTCTTATCATCTGTTACGAAGAAAGTAATCACTTCCTTTTCTTTCCCTTTTTTATCGTATTCAACTAATGAGAAGATCAGGCAGCGATAGGTAACCCCATTTTCCGCTTTCACATTCTCTTTTCCCCGATAAATCAGTGTCTGTTCTTCCACTTTACGTCCGGTAGCCATCGGGAATTTGATTTTATCGCCTACCTTATAATCAGCAGGATCATAAGAACGCGCTTGGGCAAGGATAGTCAGCATATCGTAGATGCAGCGACTGTCGCTTTCTTCCGACTCCTGAACTTCTCCGTCACGGAACGTACGTTTTTGTTTGGCAAAGCAAAGGCCGTCTTTATAAGAGAACCAAGCCTCATCTACCGTATAGCGTTTTCCTTCCTCGGCACCTTTACGGAAATAACGAGGTTCCAGTTTTTCACCCATGACGCAAGTCAGTGTATCGCGCATCTTGAAAAAGAAGTCGGCACGCTTGCTACCTAAGGCAAGCAGATTGATACGGTAAGCCGGTTCCGAATGATAGGTAGTTGCATTAGTCGTCAGACTGGCTATACCCGCTTTCACCCAAACGAATTTCCAGTTGAAGTACAAGTCATACATTACATGCTCTCCGGATTGAAAAGCATCGTTTTTAGCTTCACACTGAGCATTGGCAGGAAGCGCAAAACTTCCCATCAACAATGCAAGAATTCCAACAATTAGATGACGTCGCAAATTAGCGACGGTTACGGTTTTGGTTATTTCTATCTCTTTCTCTTTCTTTCTTTTTCTTGTCTTCATCTGGTTTTTGTTTTTTTAGTTCATCCAGTTTCTGTTTGTCTACAGGAGTTGCGTGTATATCCCAGTTTTGGTCAACATCCCATAACGCTTTATATTCAACAACCTTGGGGAAATAGTAAACTTCTTCCGGTTGTATTCCTTTTGCATAGTCTCCCGTGTCCCATTCTCCGTTTCCATTTCTATCATTAATCAGTCTGGCGGCATATTTCCCCGGATTCAGGTAATAGAAATCTGCCCTTCCATCCTCCACCAGTCTTCGTCGAACCACTTTATCTTGGGTATCCAGTAATTCTACAAATGCCTGAGGATCTGCTCCTGTAACAATAAAATGAAGAGTAAAATATTCATCCTCGCTACGTACCTTAAATGATTGTTTTATCTTATCGGTAAACAAACCATAAATGCCATGAAACGCAGTTGAGTCCACCGAGAACTCATATTCCATTGTAGGCTCCCAATCATTTTCCGGATACAGATTAAACCGCCTCAGATTCAATGAGTCTTGTTCGAATTCGAAAGGAATATCTTTCCAAATCGTATCCACCTTCTGCCGCAGATGAATTGCCGCAGTATCAAAACTTGCAATCGGCTCCTCAAAGTTTAAAGAAACATAGCCATACACGTCCATTGATGAAGGTGCATTCACATTCACCGGTAAGAATTTAGTCGGTATCGGCTCATCTTCTTCACCCTCTTTCTTTTTCTTCTTTTTCTTCTTCTCGGGCTCTTCTTTGGTCAGAGTCTTTTGTTTGGATACCAATTTCAATGTATCTGTACGCGGAATTAACTGGTTCAGCGTATCCGTATAAAGATAGGTAAGGCTAAGAGCCAGAGTATCCTGTTTATAGAGCAAAGAGTCCTTTACCCAATAATGAATCGTATCGTTCCGCTGGTTCTTTTCTATCACAAAAGCCTCCTTTTCATCGAAGTTCAACCCTTTCAGTACAGGCAGGGTATCTGCTTTGCCAGCAAAATAAAAGGTGAATTTCTGGGGAACCAGTCGTTCGGACTTTATCAAATATTGCGAATAATTGAGTTCTTTAAAAGCACGGAGAATCACATCATCCGGCAAATAATGCATATATTTCTTCTCAACGATCGTATCATAAGTCAATGAATCCACCCAAGCCGTATCCATACGAAGTCTTTCTTCCATACGGGGGATGATCAGTGAATCATTAAAAGCAATGACCTCACTCTTCTGAGTGAAAGCAAAGTTCTGATCTGAATCCATCAAGCCAAAGATACGATACTTGCCGGGAGCTACCCCACGAATAGAGAAACGCCCACGGCTGTCGGTACGTGCCACACGGTCGAAAGGAAGTTTAGTAAAGGCGGAGTCATTCAGATTTGCATGCAGTCCGACCAGTATACCTTTAATAGGCTCCAGGTTAGAGGCGTCAAGCACCGTTCCCGATACTTCCATTGTATCGATCTGCGCACCGGTAGAAAAAGTAAATGCAAAATTACCCAGAGGATTGCCTTCGTTATTATCGACGATGGCATCCGAGAAATCTATAGTATAGGTAGTATTAGGCTTTAGTGAGTCAAGCAGATTCACTTGTATTTTCTTTCCGGAAGCCTTTATCTCCGGTTGTTGAATCTGAGGAGGAGAAACAACCACTTTCTCGGTTGCTTTCTCTAGCTTAATAAACTCATCGAACTGAAGAGAAACTTTAGTCCTCTTATTATTAATCGCACCTGCAGCAGGGGTACTGCCGACAAAACGCGGAGGATCGTAATCCTTAGGCCCGCCTTCCGGCCGTCCAATGCTGGCACAGGAGTACAATATAGCCACCAGTGCAATCACCGGAAGAGCTTTGCGCACGATATGTTTTATCTTTTGATTCTCAAATTGTAACATGTTGCAAAAATAAACGTTCTTCACCAATAAACACTACACTTTCTAGCTAATTTATTAAAAAGTAGCCTTAAATGAATGATTATTGGTCCTTATCTTGTTAATAAATCCCTATCTTTGACTCCCGAAATTCAAACCTAATACAAAAAACCCATGAAGAAACAACTACTTTCCTGCTGTTTGGCTGCACTAGGACTAACAACAGCCATCCAAGCACAAAACTTTAACGAGTGGAAAGACCCGGAAGTGAATTCCGTAAACCGCTCCGCAATGCACACTAATTATTTCGCCTATGCATCGGCTGATGAAGCTAAAGCGGGCAGCAAAGAAGACTCTCAGAATTTTATGACTCTGAACGGTCTCTGGAAATTTAACTGGGTAAGAAATGCAGACGCACGCCCGACAAACTTTTATCAGACAAGTTTTAACGACAAAGGCTGGGACAATATTAAAGTACCCGCCGTTTGGGAATTGAATGGTTATGGCGATCCGATTTACGTAAATGTCGGCTATGCCTGGAGAAACCAATTTCAGAACAATCCTCCCCTTGTCCCCACAGAAAACAATCACGTAGGCTCTTACCGAAAAGAAATCGTTCTTCCTGCTGACTGGAAAGGAAAAGACATCTTTGCCCACTTCGGCTCGGTAACTTCCAATATGTATCTTTGGGTAAACGGCCGCTACGTAGGCTATAGCGAAGACAGCAAACTGGAAGCCGAATTTGATCTGACCAACTACCTGAAACCCGGCAAAAACCTGATTGCCTTTCAGGTGTTCCGTTGGTGCGACGGCAGTTATCTGGAAGATCAGGACTTCTTCCGTTATTCCGGCGTAGGACGTGACTGCTATCTGTATGCACGCGACAAGAAACGCATTCAGGATATCCGCGTCACTCCCGACCTGGACAGCCAGTATAAGGATGGTACACTGAACATAGCTATCGACATGAAAGGCAGCGGCACTGTAGCTCTTGACCTGACAGACGCACAAGGAAAAAGTGTAGCCACAGCCGATCTGAAAGGTTCCGGCAAATTGGACACGACTATCAACGTGGCCAATCCCGCCAAATGGACTGCTGAAACACCCAACCTCTACACATTGACCGCTACTCTGAAAAATGGAAGTACCATTACTGAAGTGATCCCTGTCAAGGTAGGTTTCCGCAAGATCGAACTGACAGGCGGACAAATACTCGTCAACGGCCAACCAGTACTCTTTAAAGGAGCAGACCGTCACGAAATGGACCCGGACGGAGGTTATGTCGTTTCCCTCGAACGTATGATACAAGATATCAAGGTTATGAAACAGCTTAATATCAATGCTGTACGTACCTGCCATTATCCGGACGACAACCGCTGGTATGACCTTTGCGACCAATATGGTTTATACGTGGTAGCCGAAGCCAATGTCGAATCTCACGGAATGGGATATGGAGACAAGAGCCTTGCCAAAAACCCCATTTACGCAAAAGCACACATGGAACGTAATCAACGCAATGTACAGCGTGGTTACAACCATCCGTCCATCATCTTCTGGTCATTGGGTAACGAAGCCGGTATGGGACCTAACTTCGAACATTGCTATACATGGATCAAGAACGAAGACAAGACACGTGCCGTACAATATGAACAAGCGGGAACCAGCGAATTCACCGACATTTTCTGCCCGATGTATTATGATTACAATAACTGTATCAAATATTGTGAAGGCAACATTGACAAACCCCTTATCCAATGCGAATATGCACACGCTATGGGCAACTCACAAGGTGGATTCAAGGAGTACTGGGACATCACCCGCAAGTACCCGAAATATCAAGGTGGATTTATCTGGGACTTTGTCGACCAGTCCTGCCATTGGAAAAACAAAGACGGTGTAGCCATCTACGGCTATGGAGGCGACTTTAACAAATACGACGCTTCGGACAATAACTTCAACGACAACGGCTTGATCAGTCCCGATCGTGTACCGAACCCACACGCTTACGAAGTAGGATACTTCTATCAGAATATCTGGACTACTCCGGCCGATCTTTCCAAAGGTGAGATCAATATCTATAACGAGAACTTCTTCCGTGACTTATCCGCATTCTATTTGGAATGGCAGTTACTGGCTAACGGAGAAATCGTACAAAACGGCATCGTATCAGACCTGAATGTAGCCCCGCAACAGACTGCAAAACTTCAGCTGCCATTCGACACAAAGAACATCTGTTCTTGCAAAGAGTTACTTCTGAACGTCAGCTACAAGCTAAAAGCTGCCGAAACATTGCTTCCTGCGGGAGAAACCATCGCCTATGACCAGATGAGTATCCGTGACTACAAGGCACCGGAACTAAAACTGGAAAACAAGCAGTCCTCCAATATCGCAGTCGTAGTTCCCTCTTTCCAGAATAACGACCGCAACTATCTGATTGTTTCCGGCGAAGACTTCACGCTCGAATTCAACAAGCACAACGGCTACCTCTGCCGCTATGACGTCGACGGAATGCAACTGATGGAAGACGGAAGCGCACTGACTCCCAACTTCTGGCGTGCTCCGACCGACAACGACTTTGGAGCAGGATTACAACACAGATATGCCGCATGGAAGAATCCGGAACTGAAACTGACTTCATTGAAGCATGATATAGAAAACGAACAAGCAGTGGTTCGCGCAGAATACGACATGAAATCTATTGGTGGAAAGCTATTCCTGACGTATACCATCAATAATAAGGGAGCAGTAAAAGTGACTCAAAAGATGGAAGCAGACAAGAGCAAGAAGGTTTCCGATATGTTCCGTTTCGGAATGCAGCTGCGTATGCCTGTCACCTTTAATGAGATAGAATATTACGGACGCGGACCAGGTGAAAACTATTCTGACCGTAACCACGCCGCAAGGATCGGCAAGTACCGCCAGACCGTAGAAGAACAATTCTATCCATACATCCGCCCGCAGGAAACCGGTACCAAAACTGATATCCGTTGGTGGAGACTGCTTAATATCGGCGGCAACGGACTGCAGTTTGTAGCCGATGCACCGTTCTCCGCTTCCGCACTGAATTATACAATCGAATCATTGGATGACGGTGCCGGCAAAGACCAGCGTCACTCACCGGAAGTAGAAAAAGCCAACTTCACAAACTTCTGTATTGATAAGGCACAAACGGGACTCGCCTGCGTAAATAGCTGGGGTGCTATCGCTTTGGAAAAATACCGTCTTTCATATCAGGATTATGAGTTCAGTTTCATAATGAATCCTGTATATCATAAACTGAAGTAAAAAACATAGTTAAAAAACACGGTATCAGAGTACAAGAATACCGAATTTAAAGTACTTTTGCAGCCGGAAACTTATTTCATGGAATAAGTTTCCGGCTTTTCTTCCTTAGATCATCTATCCATACAATGAATGTACACAGCGACGAACGCACAATTTTAAAAAACAGATAAATATAAAGTATGAAAAGTAGAATTGTTTTTTTTGCATTTTGCTTAGCCCTCTTGTCTAGTTGCGGCAATAAGGGCAATGACACAGGGAAAGTCCCAGAATATGCAGTACAAGAATTACAGAAGACAACTGCAGATCTAATGAAAGCTTATCCGGCTACTATCAAAGGTAGACAAGACGTAGAAATCCGCCCGCAGGTATCGGGATTCATCACAAAGTTATGTGTAGATGAAGGAGCAACCGTTCGCAAAGGACAGCTCTTATTCATCATAGACCCTACTCAGTATGAAGCAGCAGTACGCACAGCAAAAGCTTCAGTTGCAACAGCAGAAGCAGCCGTGAATACACAACAAATGACTGTTGACAATAAGATCGAACTGAACAAGAAACAGATTATCAGCGATTATGACTTGTCAATGGCGAAGAACTCACTGGCACAGGCTCAGGCACAACTCGCCCAGGCTAAAGCACAGCTGACCACAGCACAACAAAATTACTCTTTCACACAAGTAAAGAGTCCTTCAGACGGCGTTATCAACGACATTCCTTATCGTTTGGGAGCACTCGTAAGCCCCTCTATGGCTACGCCAATGACTACAGTATCTGAAATAGACGAAGTATATGTATACTTCTCTACAACTGAAAAAGAACTGCTGGCTATGACCAAAACCGGAGGAACCATCAAAGAAGAAATCAGTAAAATACCAGCCATCAAACTACAATTGATTGACGGCACAACATATGATGCAGAAGGAAAGGTAGACGCTATCACAGGAGTGATCGACCAGTCAACCGGTTCTGTTAGCATGCGTGCTATCTTCCCTAACAAGGAACATATGCTTCGTAGTGGTGGAACTGCCAACGTTCTGATCCCTTATAATATGGAGAACGTTATCAGCATCCCACAATCGGCTACTGTAGAAATCCAGGACAAAAAGTTCGTTTACGTTCTGCAGCCGGACAACACGGTGAAATATACCGAGATCGGTATATTCAACCTGGACAACGGAAAAGAATATCTGGTAACTTCCGGACTGAACCCCGGCGATAAAATCGTAGTCGAAGGTGTACAGAGCCTGAAGGACGGCCAAAAAATACAACCAATCACGCCGGCTCAAAAAGAAGCGAACTATCAACAGCATTTGAAAGACCAGCACGACGGAAATTTAGCTACAGCTTTCAACTAATAATTTAGATAATCGTATGAAATTAGATAAATTCATTAACCGTCCGGTACTATCAACAGTTATTTCCATTTTGATAGTTATCCTAGGTGCTATCGGATTGGCAACACTGCCTATCACACAGTATCCGGACATTGCGCCTCCTACCGTATCGGTAGAAGCCACATATACGGGTGCCAGTGCATCAACCGTATTGAACTCTGTAATTGCCCCTCTGGAAGAGCAGATCAACGGTGTAGAAAACATGATGTACATGACTTCCAACGCATCCAATACCGGTTCCGGTGATATCTCGATCTACTTCAAACAAGGAACTGATCCGGATATGGCTGCCGTTAACGTACAGAACCGTGTTTCCATGGCACAAGGTTTGCTACCTGCCGAAGTTACCAGAATTGGTGTGACTACTCAGAAACGTCAGACATCCATGCTGGTAGTATTCTCTCTTTACGATGAAACCGATACATATACAGATGCTTTCATCGAAAACTATGCAAAAATCAACCTGATTCCTCAGGTTCAACGTGTACAGGGTGTAGGTGATGCCAGTGTGATGGGTCAGGACTACTCCATGCGTATCTGGCTGAGACCGGACGTAATGGCTCAGTATAAACTGATCCCCAACGATGTATCTACCGCTTTGGCTGAACAGAATATAGAAGCGGCTCCGGGACAATTCGGTGAACGTAGTAACCAGACTTTCCAATATACCATTCGTTACAAAGGACGTCTGCAACAGCCGGAAGAGTTTGAGAACATTGTCATCAAGTCTCTGCCTAACGGTGAGGTACTTCGACTGAATGATATTGCGGAGATTCAGCTGGACCGTCTGGGATATAACTTTACCAACCGTGTAAACGGACACAAAGCTGTAACCTGTATCGTTTATCAGATGGCTGGTACAAATGCTACGCAAACCATCACTGATATCCAGAAATTATTGGATGAAGCATCCACAACACTGCCTTCGGGATTGAAGATTAACGTTTCCATGAACGCCAACGACTTCTTGTTCGCTTCTATCCACGAAGTGTTGAAGACATTGATCGAGGCATTTATTCTAGTATTTATCGTAGTATATATCTTCTTGCAGGATTTGCGTTCTACCTTGATTCCGACCATTGCTATTCCGGTAGCCCTTATCGGTACATTCTTCGTACTGTCACTGATCGGATTCAGTTTGAACTTGCTGACCCTGTGTGCCCTTGTGCTTGCCATTGCGATCGTGGTCGATGATGCGATTGTGGTTGTCGAGGGTGTACATGCCAAGCTCGATCAGGGATATACATCCGCCCGTCTGGCATCTATCGATGCGATGAACGAATTGGGTGGTGCTATCGTATCTATCACACTGGTCATGATGTCCGTGTTTATTCCGGTAAGTTTCATGGGTGGTACGGCAGGTACGTTCTATCGCCAATTCGGTTTGACAATGGCTATCGCTATCGGTCTGTCCGCATTGAACGCCTTGACACTGAGTCCGGCATTGTGTGCCGTTCTTCTGAAACCGCATACTGATCATGGAGATAAGAAACAAACACTTGTTTCTCGCTTCCACACTTCTTTCAATGCCGCTTATGACTCTATATTAAAGAGGTATAAGAAACGCGTACTCTTCTTTATCCAGAAAAAGTGGTTGTCAATGGGACTGGTGGTTCTCTCTATCGTATTGCTGATCTTCTTTATGAACACTACTCCGACAGGTATGGTCCCTAATGAAGATACCGGTACGCTGATGGGAGCTGTAACACTACCTCCGGGTACATCACAAGACCGCTCGGAACAAATACTGGCACGTGTAGACAGTCTGATTGCTGCGGACCCTGCCGTAGCTTCACGTACATTGATCTCCGGTTTCAGTTTCATTGGTGGTCAGGGACCGTCTTACGGTTCTTTCATTATCAAACTGAAAGACTGGGATGAACGCTCCATGATTCAGAACTCAGACGTTATCGTCGGTTCTTTATACATGCGTGCGCAGAAGATTATCAAGGAAGCACAGGTATTGTTCTTCGCTCCTCCTATGATCCCCGGTTACTCGGCATCTACGGATATCGAGGTGAACATGCAGGACAAGACAGGTGGTGACCTGAACAAATTCTTTGATGTAGCCAACAACTACACCGCAGCATTGGAGGCACGTCCGGAAATTAACTCTGCAAAAACGACCTTCAACCCGAACTTCCCGCAATATATGATTGATATTGATGCGGCAGCTTGTAAGAAGGCAGGTATCAGCCCAAGCGATATTCTTAGCACGATGCAGGGATATTACGGAGGTTTGTACGCATCCAACTTCAACCGTTTCGGTAAGATGTACCGTGTAATGATCCAGTCGGACCCGTTATCACGCAAGAATCTGGAATCACTGAATAATGTCAAGGTTCGTAACAACCAAGGCGAAATGGCTCCGATTTCCCAGTTCATCTCTGTAGAGAAGGTATACGGACCTGATATTATCAGCCGTTTCAACTTGTATACTTCCATGAAGGTGATGGTAGCTCCAGCTTCCGGTTATACTTCCGGTCAGGCACTGGCTGCACTGGCAGAAGTGGCCAAAGAAAACCTTCCGGCAGGTTACACCTATGAACTAGGAGGTATGGCTCGTGAGGAAGCACAAAGTAGCGGCAGTACGACTGGTTTGATCTTTATCCTTTGTTTCGTATTCGTTTATTTGCTGTTGAGTGCTCAGTACGAAAGTTATATTCTTCCGCTGGCCGTATTGTTATCCATTCCGTTCGGTTTGCTAGGCAGCTTCCTGTTCGTCAACGGAATGAGCGCGATCGGTAGTATATCGGCCTTGAAAATGATACTCGGTACCATGTCCAACAATATCTATATGCAGATTGCGTTGATCATGTTGATGGGTCTGTTGGCAAAGAACGCGATCCTGATTGTAGAGTTTGCCCTCGACCGTCGTAAGATGGGTATGAGCATCACATGGGCAGCCGTTCTGGGTGCCGGTGCCCGTCTCCGCCCGATCCTGATGACCTCATTGGCTATGGTAGTCGGTCTGCTTCCGTTGATGTTCGCATTCGGTGTAGGTGCCCACGGTAACCGTACACTGGGTACAGCTTCTATTGGTGGTATGTTGATCGGTATGATCTGCCAGATCTTCATCGTTCCTGCTTTGTTCGTAATCTTCCAGTACCTACAAGAGAAGGTTAAACCGATGGAATGGGAAGACATCGACAATACGGATGCCGTAACTGAGATTGAACAATACGCTAAATAATGAAATTCGATATGAAGAAACAGATTCTATA
>ENA-UAMB01000720-UAMB01000720.1-human-gut-metagenome-genome-assembly--contig:-NODE-720-length-19486-cov-10.282281_pt1 | contig 19486 bp, 14 predicted proteins | sample MGYA00243707_ERZ654484 | MGnify/ENA primary metagenome ERZ654484 (study PRJEB26926, sample SAMN06164464) | human gut metagenome | biome: ENVO:00009003; feature: ENVO:2100002; material: ENVO:00002003... | reverse complement strand
AGTATCACAGAGCCTTTTGGCTCTCAAAATATTGCATTGCATCAATACTTTTCAGATTTTGAAGATTACTCCAGTTCGATCGTTGCCGGCGGTTTACCGGTGCAATCGTAGAAGACGCGGTTGACATGCTTGACTTCATTGACGATGCGGCTGGTGACAGTACCCAAAACGTCCCAGGGCATGTTATAGCTCTCAGCGGTCATGAAATCGGTGGTAGTGACGGCGCGCAGGGCCACGGCGTAATCATAGGTGCGTTCATCCCCCATGACGCCCACGCTGCGCATGTTGGTCAGAGCTGCGTAATACTGATTGATTTCCTTGTCGAGGCCGGCCTTGGCGATTTCCTCGCGCCAGATGGCGTCGGCATCCTGCACGATGGCAACCTTTTCGGGGGTCACTTCGCCGATGATGCGGATGCCCAGGCCGGGGCCGGGGAACGGCTGACGGCTCACCAGATACTCGGGCAGGCCCAGCTCACGGCCAACCTGACGGACTTCGTCCTTGAACAGGTTGCGCAGGGGCTCCACCAGCTCCTTGAAGTCCACGGTGTCGGGCAGACCGCCAACGTTGTGGTGGCTCTTGATGACGGCAGACTCGCCGCCCAGGCCGCTCTCGACCACATCCGGGTAGATGGTGCCCTGTGCCAGGAAATCTACCTTACCGATCTTCTTGGCCTCTTCCTCGAACACACGGATGAACTCCTCGCCGATGATCTTCCGCTTGCGCTCCGGCTCGGTGACGCCTGCCAGCTTGCTGAAGTAGCGCTCGCGGGCATCCACGCAGATGAAGTTGATATCAAAGCCGTTGGCATTGCCCGGGCCAAAGACGGCACAGACTTCCTCTTTCTCGTTCTTGCGCAGCAGGCCGTGGTCCACAAAGACGCAGGTCAGCTGCTTGCCGATGGCCTTGGCCAGCATGGCAGCCAGCACGGAGGAATCGACACCGCCGGACAGGGCGCAGAGCACTTTTCCACTGCCGATCTTCTCCCGCAGAGCTTGCACATTGTGCTCCACAAAAGAGTCCATCTTCCAGTCGCCGACGCAGCCGCAGACATTGTACACAAAGTTGCGGAGCATCTTCTTGCCCTCAGCGGTGTGGAGCACCTCCGGGTGGAACTGGACAGCATACAGGCCCTTGGCCTCGTTTTCCGCAGCTGCCACCGGGCAGTTGACGGTGTGCGCCGTGACCTTGAAGTCCGGAGCTGCCTGCTCAATGTAGTCGTTGTGGCTCATCCAGCAGATGGTGGAAGGCTGCACGTCCGCAAACATCTTGCTGCTGTTGTCTACAAAGACTTCCGTCTTGCCGTACTCACGCTCCGGAGCGCGGCAGACATGGCCGCCCAGCAGATGCATCATGAGCTGGCTGCCGTAGCAGATTCCCAGCACCGGCACGCCCCAGGAGAAGATCTCGGGGTCGATGGTGGGTGAATCCTCCAGATACACGCTGTTGGGTCCGCCCGTAAGGATGATGCCCTTGGGATTCTTGGCCTTGATGGTGGCAAGGTCGGTCTTATAGGAATAGATTTCACAGTAGACATTGTTCTCGCGGACACGGCGCGCGATCAGCTGATTGTACTGGCCGCCAAAGTCCAGCACGATCACGGTTTCATGCTGCATGAATGTTCTCCTCCCTGCTGTTTCACAAATGATTGATAGATATTGTTAGTATAGCACATCTGCCAAAGAAAAGCGACATCTTTTGTGAAAGTTTTCCGAGAAATCCGCAGTTTCGCTCCAGACACCCGCTTTTGGGGCGTTTGCGGGCACATCATGCCGTTCTTTCATACCATTTTTCCGGAAGCTGCATGGTGAAAGCCTTGATTTGCGGCAAAGAATTTTTTATACTTTGAATCAGAATCTCAACACACGGGGCCGCGTCCAAAAGTGAGGAGAAGGATCACGGAGGGCATCTTTGGTGCTGAGGGCCTGATGCTCACCTCCATCTTCCTCATCCCCCAGCGGATGGCCATGTGGTCAGTGGGCGTGAGCTACTTTATGCAAGGTGCCGGGGCTGCCCCCACCACTCCGGAAGAAAAGCGCGCTCACCGGAAAGCCGTTATCCTCAAGACCATCCGGCATCCCTGCATCGTGGCCGTTGTGTTGGGCATGGTGCTGCTGCTCACCCAGTGCCCGCTGCCCACATTCCTGGGCAACACCATCAAGAGCGTCAGCATCTGCAACACCGGCATGTCCATGATTCTGATTGGCGCCATCATCGGCAGCAGCGACATCAACCTCCGGAACCTACTGGACCGCGACACCGTCCTCTACTGCCTCATCCGGCTGGGCATCATTCCTCTGCTGGTACTGCTGGCCTGCCGTGTGGCGCGTGTGAATGATTTTGTCACCATCATCTCGGTGATTCTGTCCGGAATGCCCATGGGCGGCACCACCGCCATCCTGGCCGAAAAATACAACGGCGACTCCGCCTTTGCCAGCAAGTGTGTGGCCGTTTCCACGGCGCTCTCCCTCATCACCACCCCGTTGTGGTGCCTGGTGGCATAAAACAATCTTTTAAAAGGCTCTTTCTGCCGCGGCAGAGAGAGCCTTTTCGTTTACCCTTGTTGAATCTTCTTTACCAGTTCGAGATACGGCCCGGCGTATTTTTCATACAGCGGCTGAACCAGCTCGCGGAAGCGTTCCTTTTCCTCGTCCGAGAGCTGAATTTCCCGGCAGCCCGCGGCCAGTACCGTCTTGCGGGCGGCGGCCTCCTGCTGGGTCCAGAGTTCCCGCTCATACCGGGCGGACTCCCGGGCACACTCCCGGAGGACACTGCGGTATTCATCCGGCAGCTTTGCCCAGGTCTTGCCGCTGGCCAGCTGAATTTCCGGCACACGGCTGTGCTCGTCCACCAGATAATACCGGGCCACCTTGTAGTGTTCCATGGCCAGGTAGGCAGGCCAGTTGTTCTCGGCCGCATCAATTTTATCCGTTTCAAAGGCGGCATAGACGTCACTGTAGGCCAGTGTCACGGGGTCACCGCCCAGCAGCTTGACCATATCAATGACCACATTGGCGTCCTGCACCCGGATGGTCATGCCCTGCAGGTCTTCCAGACTGCGGAGGGACTTGTCGGAGTAGAACGAGCGAGCACCCGCGTCGTACCAGCTCAGGCCCACCATATCCCGCTCTGCAAACACCCGCAGAAACTCTTCCCCAATGGGCCCGTCCAGCACCCGCCACATGTGGGCGGCATCCTCATAAAGGCAGGGCAGCTGGAGCACGTTCAGCTTGGGCAGGTCAGCTGCCAGCACCGAGAGGGAGAGCCGGGCAAAATCAATGCCGCCAATGGACAGCTGCTGCCAGACTTCCTGCTCCGTGCCGTATTCCCCGCCGGACTTGACCTGAATGACCACCTTACCCCCGGTGCGCTCTTTGACCAGCGCCGCAAACCGCTCCGCGCCCTGGGTGGTGGGGTAATCAGCGGGCTGGTTGTCCGCATAGGTCAACACAAAATCCGGCGTGACGGTCTGTTCTTTGCTCTCGCAGCCCGCCAGCAGGCAGACCAGCAGGCAGACCGCCGCCAGCAGCCAGAATTTCCTGCGCATGGTTATCACCTCAAGGATAGTATAGCGCATCCGGGCCGGGCCGTGCAAGCCTGATTCTGCGGCTTGAAGATCTCCCGTCCCCGGTACACCTCCCGGAAATCCCGCGCGGTTCGCATCCAACTTCAGGGTTCGGAGCCCGGCACGGTCTGCCAAAGTTTTTCAGGCATAAAAAACGCCGCATCGTACAAAACGATGCGGCAAATTGGTGGACCTAGAGGGATTCGAACCCTTGACCTCTCGGATGCGAACCGAACGCTCTCCCAACTGAGCTATAGGCCCATAGCAACAATCCGAACCGCTCCCCTTGCGAGAAACCGTTCGGATCGTTTTTATTTGGTCCGAGTGGCGAGAATCGAACTCACGGCCTCTTGAACCCCATTCAAGCGCGCTACCAAAACTGCGCTACACCCGGATATCGCGCTCCGCTTCCCTACCGAAGCGTGGCGACATGAGATATTATACGCATGGAGCGGCCTTTTGTCAACCACTTTCCAAAATTTTTCTCCCACTTTTTTGCAAAAGTATGGTTTTTGGCGTTTGTGCGCGCAATTATTTTTCTGCCTCTGCGGCACGGAGCTGTTTGTCTTTTTCCAGCAGCGGTTTCAGGTACTGGCCGGTAAAGCTCTCTGGCACTGCAGCCACCTCTTCCGGGGTACCCTCGGCCACGATGAGGCCGCCGGCACTGCCGCCCTCGGGGCCCAGATCAATGATATGGTCGGCGCACTTGATGAGGTCGAGGTTGTGCTCGATGACAATGACGGTATTGCCCGCGTCCACCAGCTTCTGCAGCACCTCAATGAGGCGGTGGACATCCGCAATGTGGAGGCCGGTGGTGGGCTCATCAAGGATATAGACTGTCTTTCCGGTGCTGCGGCGGGCCAGCTCATTGGCCAGTTTGACACGCTGTGCCTCGCCGCCAGAGAGAGTGGTAGCGCTCTGGCCCAGGGTCACATAACCAAGGCCCACGTCCAACAGAGTCTGTAATTTCCGGGCAATCTTGGGCTGGTTGGCAAAGAAGACCACAGCCTCCTCCACCGTCATGTTCAGCACGTCAGAGATGGTCTTTTCCTTATACTTTACTTCCAGCGTCTCGCGGTTGTAGCGGGCGCCCTTGCAGACCTCACAGGGGACGTAGACGTCTGGCAGGAAGTGCATCTCGATCTGCAGGATACCGTTGCCCTCACAGGCCTCGCAGCGGCCGCCCTTGACGTTGAAGCTGAACCGGCCCGGGCCATAGCCCCGCATCTTGGCGTCCTGCGTCTGGGAAAAGACCGTGCGGATATCGTTGAAGACGCCCGTGTAGGTTGCCGGGTTAGAGCGGGGCGTGCGGCCGATGGGCTGCTGGTCGATGCCAATGACCTTATCGACAAACTCCATCCCCTCTACCCCATCGCACTTTCCGGCCCGGCTGCGGGCTCCGTTCAGCTCACAGGCCAGCGTCTTGTACAGAATCTCGTTGATGAGGCTGGATTTGCCTGAGCCGGAAATGCCGGTGACGCAGATGAACTCGCCCAGCGGGAACTTCACGTCAATGTTGCGCAGGTTGTTCTCCCGTGCACCTTTCACCGTGAGGAAGTTGCCGTTTCCGGTGCGGCGGGTCTCCGGGACCGCAATGCGCTTACGGCCCGAGAGATAGTCGCCGGTAATGCTCCGCTTGGCCTTACAGATGTCTTTCACACTGCCAGCCGCCACGATCTCGCCGCCGTGAACGCCCGCGCCGGGACCCACATCCACAATATAATCCGCACTGCGCATGGTATCCTCGTCGTGTTCCACCACGATGACCGTATTGCCCAGGTCCCGCAGGTTTTTCAGGGTGGCAATGAGCTTGTTGTTGTCCCGCTGATGGAGGCCGATGGAGGGCTCGTCCAGCACATAGAGCACGCCAGAAAGGGCGCTGCCGATCTGAGTCGTCAGGCGGATGCGCTGGCTCTCGCCGCCGGACAGAGTGCCTGCCGCGCGGGCCAGGGTGAGATAATCCAGACCGACGCTCTGCAAAAACTGCAGCCGGTTTTTGATTTCTTTGAGAATCTGGCCGCCGATCTGCTTCTGCTTCTCCGTCAGGTTCGGTTCATTTTCCGCAATGAAGTTCAGCTCATCCCGGATGGACATTTCGCAGAAATCGCTGATGTTCTTGCCACCGATGGTCACCGCCAGCACGATGGGCTTGAGGCGCTTGCCGTGGCAGTCCGGGCACTCCACACCGGACATGAAGCTGCCGATCTCCTCTTTCATCCACTCGCTGTTGGTCTCCCGGAAGCGGCGTTCCAGGTTCTCCACGATGCCCTCAAACGTATTATGATAGACGCCGCTGCCAAACTCATTGGTGCGGTGCATTTCGATTTTTTCGCCGTTGGTGCCGTAGAGCAGGGCGTTGATCGCCTCGGTGCTCATCTCCTTGATGGGCGTGTCCAGCGTGAAACCGTACTTTTTGCCAAGGCCCAGATAATACATCTCAGCCACAGAGCCCTCGGCATAGTACCAGCCGCTGGCCTTGACGGCCCCCTCCCGGATGGAGAGATTGCGGTTGGGCAGGATGCGTTCCTCATCCACCCGCATGAAAGTGCCCAGACCTGTACACTTCTCGCAGGCACCCAGCGGGTTGTTGAACGAGAACAGGCGGGGCGAAAGGTCGCTGATGGAGATGCCGTGCTCCGGGCAGGCAAAGTTCTGGCTGAAGGTCATGCACTCGCCGCCGATGACATCCACCTCGGCGATGCCGCCCGTCAGCGCCAGAGCTGTCTCCAGCGAGTCCGCCAGACGGCCCCGGATGCCCCTGCGGATGGCAAGACGGTCCACCACGATCTCCACAGTGTGCTTGACGTTCTTTTCCAGGCTGATCTCCTCGTCCAGATCATAGAGGTTGCCGTCGATCCGGACGCGGGAATAGCCGCCCCGCCGGGCGGCGTCCAGCTCTTTCTGCTGGGTGCCCTTGCGCTGGCGGACGACCGGAGCCAGCACCTGGAACTTTGTCCCCTCTTCCAGCTTGAGCACGGCGTCCACCATCTCGTCCACGGTCTGCTGGCTGATGACCCTGCCGCAGACCGGGCAGTGCGGGATGCCGATGCGGGCATACAGCAGACGGAGGTAATCATAAATTTCGGTCACCGTGCCCACCGTGGAACGGGGGTTGTGGCTGGTGGTCTTCTGGTCGATGGAAATGGCCGGAGACAGGCCGGTGATCTCGTCCACATCGGGCTTATCCATCCGGCCCAGGAACATCCGGGCATAGCTGGAAAGGCTCTCGACATAGCGGCGCTGGCCGTCGGCGTAAATGGTATCAAAGGCCAGGCTGGACTTGCCCGAGCCGGACAGGCCGGTCATGACGATGAGCTTTTCCCGCGGGAGGGTCAGGCTGACATTTTTCAGGTTGTGCTCCCGGGCCCCTTTGATGATGATTTTATCGTTTGCCAAGGTATTTTCTCCCTCTTCTCTGTGTCTGTGCGTGGTTCTGCTTCCGCTCCTGTTCGGCGGACGAATCTGCCGTGGGGTTCTCGCCCCGGCGCAGGCGGTCGATCTGGTCACGCAGGAACGCCGCGTGCTCAAACTCCAACAACTTGGCCGCCTCTTTCATCTCCCGGGTCAGGCGGTCAATGGCGGCCTCCCGCTCCAGCTTGCCCATCCGGCGGGTATTCATTTTGGCGTTCTCGGCCTTATCGCTGATCTCAATGCTGTCCGGGATGGCCTTGACGATGGTTTTGGGCACGATGCCGTGTTCCTTGTTATAGGCCATCTGGATGGCACGGCGGCGCTCTGTCTCGGTAATGGCGCAGTCCATGCTGTCTGTGATCTCGTCCGCGTACATAATGACAAGGCCCTCGGCGTTGCGGGCCGCGCGGCCAATGGTCTGAATCAGGCTGGTCTCGCTGCGGAGGAATCCCTCTTTGTCCGCGTCAAGGATGGCAACCAGGCTCACCTCGGGCAGGTCCAGACCCTCACGCAGGAGGTTGATGCCCACCACCACGTCGATGGAGCCAAGGCGCAGGTCTTTGATGATCTCCATTCGCTCAAAAGTATCCACCTCGTGGTGCATATATTTGACTTTGATGCCCTGCTCGGTGAAGTAATCCGTCAGGTCCTCGGCCATCTTCTTGGTCAGGGTGGTCACAAGCACCCGCTCCTGGCGCTCGATCCGGGCATTGATCTCACCCAGCAGGTCGGTCACCTGCCCCTCCACCGGGCGCACCGAGATGACCGGGTCCAGCAGACCGGTGGGCCGGATGACCTGCTGGGCCACCTGGGTGCTGTTCTGGCGCTCATACTCGCCCGGGGTGGCCGAGACAAAGATCATCTGGTTGAGCTTGGACTCCACTTCCTCAAACTTCAGCGGGCGGTTGTCAAACGCCGAGGGCAGGCGGAAGCCATACTCCACCAGCGTTTTCTTGCGGGCGTAGTCTCCGCCGTACATGGCCCGCACCTGTGGCAGGGTGACATGGCTCTCATCCACAAACAGCAGAAAATCCTCCGGGAAATAATCCAGCAGGGTCGTGGGCATACTGCCCGGGGCACGGCCTGAGAGGACCGCCGAATAGTTCTCGATGCCCTTGCAGATGCCCACTTCCGTCAGCATCTCAATGTCGTAATTCGTCCGCTGCTGGATGCGCTGGGCCTCAATGAGTTTGCCCTCCGCCGTGAATTGCTTGACCTGGGCATCGCACTCCGCGCGGATCTTCTCAATGGCGGCAGCCTTTTTCTCGGCGCTGACGATATAGTGGCTGGCCGGGAAGATGGCCACATGCTTGACCACGTTCTGTTTGGCACCCGTCACCGGGTTGAATTCGAGGATGCGGTCGATCTCATCCCCAAAGAACTCCACCCGGATGGCCAGGTCGCTCATATAGGCCAGGTAGATATCCACCGTGTCGCCGTGGACGCGGAATTTGTTGCGGGTAAAGTTGATGTCGTTCCGCTCATATTGCAGGTTGACCAGCCGCCGGCAGAGCTCGTCCCGCTCCAGCTCCATGCCGGGGCGGAGGCTGATAACCATGCTGCGGTAGTCGATGGGGTCGCCCAGCGAGTAGATGCAGGACACCGACGCCACAATGATGACATCCCGCCGCTCCGAAAGTGCCGCCGTGGCCGAGTGGCGCAGGCGGTCGATCTCGTCGTTGATGGCGCTGTCTTTCTCGATATAAGTATCCGTGCTGGGGATATAGGCCTCCGGCTGGTAGTAGTCGTAGTAGGAGACAAAATACTCCACCGCATTTTCCGGGAAAAACGAGCGGAACTCGGTGCACAGCTGGGCCGCCAGTGTTTTGTTGTGGGCCAGCACCAGCGTGGGGCGGTTGCATTTTGCAATGACATTGGCCATGGTAAAGGTCTTGCCGCTTCCGGTAACGCCCAGCAGGGTCTGGCAGCGGTCTCCCCGCTCTACGCCCTCCACCAGCCGCGCGATGGCCTGAGGCTGATCCCCCGTGGGCTGATAATTGGACACCAGCTTGAACGTCTGCTCTGCCACGGCCCTCTCTCCTCTCTAAAACCACAATTAGTTGTTTTCTTCTCCGTGATTATACCACAATTATTTTATAAAGTAAACCATTTGTTCAGTAAGGACGGAGCATCTGCCCGCTCTCAAAATCATAAAACGGCAGACGGCCCTCCTCCCGCATGGAAAAATATTCTGTTTCCGTCAGGATCAGATGATCCCGCAGCTGGATCTTGACCAGCCCCAGCGCCCGGACGATGTTCTCCGTGGCCTGCAGGTCTTCCCGGGAAGGCATCGCCATCCCGTTGGGGTGGTTGTGGCAGAGCACCACGCTGTCGGTGCCGCCCTTAAGAGCCGCCGCCACCACGTCCTTGATCTCAAAGCTGACCTTGCTGCTGGTGCCCTCCCGCAGCCAGTACGCGCCCCGCACCCGGCTGCGGCTGTCCAGCGCCATCAGCAGGGCCCGTTCCCGGTCTGCCCCCAGGAATTTGCTCTTTAAGAACTCTGCCAGCTGCTCGGTAGTGCGCAGGCAGTTTTCCTCACTGGCGCGGCAGCGGGTATAGTATTTGCAGATTTCGGGCATGAGATGCAGCATCCGGGCCGTGGCAGGCCCCACGCCCTCCACTTTGCACAGCTCCTCTTCCTCCGCGTCCAGCACCCGGGAGAAACTGCCGAACCGCTTGAGCAGGGCGTGGGCCATGACATTGGTGTTCTTGCGGGGGTTCGTCAGGTAAAGGAGAACTTCCAGCGCCTCGTGGTCGGCCAGGCTCTCAAAGCCCTGTTGGGCAATGCGCTCCCGCATCCGTTCGCGGTGCCCCTGATGGAGATTGTTTTCTGCAGCCATGGTTCGTTCTCCTTTTCTCTGGATTGCTGCTTCTATCGTACCGCATTTTCGGCAAAAGACAAGCCTTACCCGCAAAATTTCCTTGCCAGAGCCCGCCGGGCGTTGTATTATAGTTGTATAAAAATCAAAAGTACCATTTCATCTCTGAAAATAAAGGAACCAAATTCATGAAACAATACACTGCCACCGCCAACGATGAGGGCGTCCGCCTCTCCCGCTTTGTTCAGAGCGTGACCCGCGATCTCCCCACCAGCCTGCTCTACAAGAGCTTCCGCAACAAGCGGATCAAGGTCAACGGCAAAAAAGGAGCCCCGGAAGACCGCATCCAGGCCGGAGACCTCATTGAGCTGTACATCAACGATGAGTTTTTCCCGCCGGAGGGGGCCAAGCCCGCCGCAAAGAAGCCGCCCAAAAAGCAGCAGAACCAGCCCAAAGTGACCGTCATCTACGAGGACGAGAACATTGCGGTGCTGTACAAGCCCACTCACCTGCTCTGCCACAGCGACCGCACCGGCGACGCCAACCTGGTGGACGCCTTTACCCAGTATCTGGCCCAGAAAGGCGAGTACGACCCCAGCGGCGAGAACCGCTTCAAACCCGGTATCTGCAACCGGCTGGACCGGGGCACCGAGGGCCTTGTGATCGCCGCCAAGAGCTACGCCGCCCTGCGGGACATGAACGAGATCATCCGCACGGACCTGCTCAAGAAAGAGTACTACACCATCACGGTGGGCATCCCCCAGAGCGGCCGGTTTACCGCCTGGTGGGAGCACGACGAGAAGAACAACAAGGTGAGCATCCACGCCCACCAGTCACAGGACGAGCGCCGGAAGCAGATCATCACGGATGTGGATGTGCTGCGCACCGCCGGGCCGTTTGCCCTCTGCAAGATCGGGCTCATCACGGGCCGGACGCACCAGATCCGCGCCCATCTCGCCTACCTTGGCAAACCGGTGCTGGGTGACATCAAGTACGGCAACCGGAAGATGAACGAGCGCACCGAGGCAAAAACGCAGGCTTTGTGCGCCGTGCGGATCAGCTTTCTCGATATTCCGGAAGAAAACACCCTGCACTACCTCTCCGGCAAAGTCATCAAACTGAAAGACCCGCAGATCGTCAAGCAGTTTGATGCGCTGGACAAGGCAAAGCCGGAAGCCCCCTCCACGGAAAGGGGTCATTGACATGAACCTGAACCCCTATTTTAAAAGCGTCCTCGATCAGGACAGAGCTTCCATTGTCCTTTGCGGTCTGGACCATACCATCCTCTACATGAACCCTGCCGCCATCCGCAGCTATGCCAAGCACGGCGGGGCCGCACTGGTGGGCCGGAGCCTTGCCAACTGTCACAACGCCCACTCCAACGAGATGATTCAAACGGTCGTGGACTGGTTTGCCGCCAGCCCGGAGCACAATCTCATCTATACCTACCACAACAAGAAACAGAACAAGGACGTCTACATGGTCGCCCTGCGGGACGAGGACGGAACGCTCATCGGCTACTACGAGAAGCACGAGTACCGTGACCCGGAGACCCTGCCGCGGTATGATTTCACCTGAGGCGTTTTTATCAGCATTTGCAGAACAGCATGGATGCACTGTGAGCGAAAGGATCCTGTCATGTTCCCTCCCCGTGAAGAGGTGAAAGCTCTGCGGCGGACGGGACATTTACGAAATCGTTGACAAAGCACACTCCAAACACGCATAGCGAAAAAGGCACTCCGTGAGGAGTGCCTTTTTCATAGCTTCCGTTTTATTTGTTCTCTTGTGATTTCTGTTGTTCGCGCAGCTTCTTGATTCGCTTTTTCTCGCTTTCCACGCGGGGCCAGGGCCAGGAGAAGCCCTCGTTGGCCTTACACCAGCGGGTAAGCGGATAGAACGCAAACGCCAGCCCAAAAACGTACAGCAGCAGGTACAGCAGTGCACCCAGGGTGAACAGTGCGTCCAGCGCCCCGATGAGGGCCATGAGGAAGCCCGCCTTGAGGAAAAACAGACCGTTCTGGCGACAGTATTCCGGGAAGTTTTCGGCCTTGACGGCCTGACGGCCCTGGTCGCCCCAGACACGGGGATTTTTCATGACCGAGTATCCGTAAAAGACCAGCATCAGGCCGCAGGTGAGCTGAAAACCAAAGAACATGTTGTACCTCGCTGTTTTGTGTGATTTTAGTCCTCAAACAGAGACTTCATGGCGGGCAGGAAATCCAGCGTTGCAAAGTAGTCACGCGGGGTCTCGGCGCGGCGGATGAGGCGGTGAGAGCCGTCCTCGCAGAGCAGGACCTCGGCACTGCGCAGCTTGCCGTTGTAGTTGTAGCCCATGGCAGAGCCGTGCGCGCCGGTATCGTGGATGTAGATGATATCTCCGATGTCGATCTTGGGCAGCATCCGGTCAACGGCGAATTTATCGTTGTTCTCGCACAGGCCGCCCACCACATCGTACTTGTGGTCGCAGGGAGCGTCTTCCTTGCCCAGCACGGTGATGTGATGGTATGCGCCATACATGGCGGGACGCATCAGATTGGCCGCGCAGGCGTCCAGACCGATGTATTCCTTATAGATGTGCTTCTCGTGGATGGCCGTTGCCACCAGGGCACCGTAGGGGCCGGTGGTAAAGCGGCCCATCTCGGTAAAGATGGCCACATCGCCCATGCCTGCGGGGACGAGGATCTCTTCAAACTTCTTCCGGACGCCCTCGCCGATGGCCATGATGTCATTCTCGGTCTGGTCGGGGCGGTACGGGATGCCCACGCCGCCGGACAGGTTGATATAGGCAATGTGCACGCCGGTGGCTTTCTGTACCCGGACCGCCAGCTGGAACAGGATGGCGGCCAGCTCAGGATAGTATGCATCCGAAATGGTATTGGAGGCGAGGAATGCATGGATGCCGAAGTTCTTGGCACCCTTGGCGGCCAGCTTCTTATAGCTGTCGACCATCTGCTCCTCGGTCATGCCATACTTGGCGTCGCCGGGCTTGTCCATGACCTGGAAGCCCTCTTCGCTCTCGCCCAGACTGAAGGTGCCGCCCGGGTTGTAGCGGCAGAAGATGTTCTCGGGCACGCCTGCCACCCGCTCCAGAAACTCCACCATGGTGGCGTCGTCCAGGTTGATGTAGGCACCCAGCTCATAGGCTTTTTTCATGTCTTCCACGGGGGTCTGGTTGGAGGAGAACATGATGTCGCTGCCGGTAAAACCGCAAGCCTCGCTGAGCATCAGCTCGGTCAGGGAGGAGCAGTCCACACCGCAGCCCTCTTCCTTTAAAATCTGCAGAATGACCGGGTTGGGCAGAGCCTTGACGGCGAAATACTCCCGGAACCCCTTGTTCCAGCTGAACGCCTTGTTGATGCGGCGGGCATTCTCACGGATGCCTTTTTCATCGTAGACATGGAACGGCGTGGGCACGTCCTGGATGATCTCCTGGGCCATGGCCTCGGTCAGAAACGGTTTCTTTTCCATAATATACATCCCTCTCATTTTATGGGTAACAGCGGGCCCAATGCCCGTGTTTCAGCATCTTTACAGCTTGAGGTTTTCCCGCGTCGGGGTAAAGGTGGGGATCATCTTGGCCAGCTGTTTCACCACGCCCTCGTCGTTGTGCTCGGCCGCGGCTTCCAGCTCCTGCAGCTGGCCGTAGAACTGGGCCAGGTCGATGCTGCGGGGCGAGGCCACAAAAATTTTGTTGTGCTGGGTGCGGCGCATTTTGTCCTGCTCCTCATCCATCATCAGCTCTTCGTAGAGCTTTTCGCCCGGGCGGAGGCCAACGATCTTGATGTCCATGTTCACGCCCGGTTCATAGCCATAGAACCGGATCAGCTGCTTGGCAAGGTCCATGATCTTGACGGGTTCGCCCATGTCCAGCACATAGATGCTGCCGCTCTCGGCCAGTGCCCCCGCCTGCAGCACCAGCTGGGCTGCCTCGGGGATGGTCATAAAGTAGCGCTCGATGTTGGGGTCGGTCAGGGTGACGGGGCCGCCCTTTTTGATCTGTGCCTCAAACAGCGGGATGACGCTGCCATGGCTGCCCAGCACATTGCCAAAGCGGACGGCCACACACTTCATGTCGGTGTTGCCCGCAAAGGTCTGGATGAGCATTTCGCAGATACGCTTGGTGCAGCCCATGACGCTGGTGGGGTTGACCGCTTTGTCGGTGGAGAGCTGCACCAAGCGCTCCACGCCGTGCTCGCTGGCACTCACCAGCAGGTTCTTGGTGCCCAGCACGTTGTTCTTGACGGCTTCCGCCGGGCTGACCTCCATCAGCGGCACATGCTTGTGGGCTGCCGCGTGGAAGACCACCGTGGGGTGGTAAGTCTCAAACACCTCGTCCAGCCGCTTTTTGTCCCGGATGGAGCCCACCAGCACGGTCACGGGGATGTCCCGGCCATACTTCTGCTGGAGCTCCATCTGGAGCTCGTAGGCACAGTTCTCATAGATATCAAAGATGAGCAGCTTGCCCGGGTGGAATTTCATCACCTGGCGGCAGAGCTCACTGCCGATGGAACCGCCGCCGCCCGTGACCAGCACGGTCTTGCCCGTGAGGTAGCCGGAAATTTTGGCGGTGTCCAGCGTGACCTCCTCGCGGGAGAGGAAGTCCGCCGTGTTCAGCTCACGGAATGCCCCCTGCCCCGGCGCGTTGGCTCCCACCAGCTGCGGGTCGCTCAGGATCTGCACGGCACAGTGGGTGGAAACGCAGAGGTCGATGACATGGTTCAGGCGGCTGCCTTTCAGGGTGGGGATGGCAATGATGATGCCCTGGATGTTGTACTTCTCGCACAGGGCGGGAATCTCTTCCAGCGTGCCCTTGACCGGCACGCCGTGGATGGTCTGGTTGAGCTTGGCGGGGTCATCGTCCACCGCCACCACCGGGTGACCGTAGAGGTCGTTGGTCTTGCAAACATTGATGGCCCAGTTGCCGGCCTCGCCCGCGCCCACGATCATCACCGGGCGGTTGGGGTCCTTGTTGGTGTTGCCCCGCAGCCGCTCCCCCAGCGGGTGGTTCAGGAAGAGCCGCCATGCCAGGCGGCTGCCGCCCACCAGCAAAAAGATGAAGACGGAGGCCATAACATTGGCCGAATTGAAGAGCACGCCATGGATGAGGGTGCGGTTGACCAGATAGACGATGACGGTGGGCACGCCGATCATCCCGGCCAACCGGATGAGGTCACGCTCCCCTGCGTACTTCCACAGGATGGAGTAGAGCCCCCCTGCCAGAAAGCAGGCGAGGTACACGGCCACGATCCAGGGCAGGTTGTGGTAGAGCAAAGCTCGGTTATGGGGCCACCAGGTGGCTTCCACGGCACCATCCGCCCGCAGGAGCAGGGCAAAGTAAAAGCTGAACATAACGATGACAGCATCCACTAAGAGCAGGAACGCGCGCCGGGCAAACACTTTCGGCGGCTGTTTTTTTCTTTCTTTCACAGATAATCCTCTTTTGCATCAGTGCAGAGCCTGTCCGCACCGTTTTTCTTCCGGGAACTTCCACGAAAGGCACTGGGCCTCCATGGTATCCATTGTATTATACTCGTTTCCCGCCCCGGTGTCCAGAAAATTTCCATTTCCGCTCTGTTTTTCCGGCACTCAGTGCTTTTTTGCCAGCGCGGCCCGCACCTCTTCTCCCAGGCCCAGCGGCCAGGCTGCCACGAGATAGACAGCGCTCATCCCGCCTGCGCAGAGAGCCAGCCCTCCCAGCCGCGGCAAAAGCGCTCCGGTAAACCACCCGGCCAGCCCCTGCCGCAGGGCCACCCCCACGGCTGCAGCCCCTGCAGAAGCCAGCATCGGGGCCCCCAGCCAGCGCCAGAGCCGGAGCTTTGTCTCACTGCTGGCAAGCAGCCGCCCGGTGTTGGCAAGGCAGGTGTAGCAGCTGGACACCAGGATCACAAACAGGAAACCCGGCATCCCATACCGGGGCAGCAGAAGCACCACGCCCACGATCCGCAAGATCGAGTCCCACACGCTGTAGCGGAACGCCGCTTTCTGCTCCCCCATCCCTTTCATGGCACCGTCTACCATGCTCTCAAAATAGAGCAGCGGCATGGCCGGGCCAAGTACCTCCAAATAGAAGCCCGCCTCCGGGCTGTGGTAGAGCGTCTGGGCCAGCGGACAGCCCAGCACCCAGAACACCGCCCCGGCCAGGGCGGAGAAATACCCGGTCAGCCGCAGCATCCGGTCAATGAGGGCCTGCAGGCGGGCCGTCTCGCCCCGGATGTGGGCCTGCGTGATCTCCGGCATCAGCAGGACGGAGAGGCTGCCCAGCAGGCCAAACGGAAACGTCAGCAGGGGCAGCGCCATCCCTTTCAGGCTGCCATACTGGGCCACGGCGGCGTCGCGTCCGCCCTCAGCCCCCAGTGCAAGGGCAAGGCAGGCGGGCACCAGCATGTTCTCCGCCGTGTGCAAGGCGCTGGCAAGGCACCGCCCGCCCTCCACCGGCCACAGGATGTCCCAGAGCCGTCGGGCCGGGTCACGGGGGCGCCGGGCCTTTTCCCCGGCGAAGCAGCGCCGGGCCTCCCGGTGGTAGAACAGGAGCATCATACAGGCCGAGACGGCCTCGCTCAGGGCCGTGGCCGCCAGCACCGCGGTGCACTTTCGGCCGTTCTCCCAGCCCAGTAAGATCCCCTGCTCCAACACCACATAGACGACCCCGATGCGGACGGTCTGTTCCGCCAGCTGGCTGAGCACGTTGGGCTCCACCCGCCGCCGGGCGATGAAGAACCCCCGCAGCACCGCCGAGACGGCCATCCAGGGCATCCCGAATGCTGCCGCCCGCAGAGCGCCCGCGGCCCGGGCGTCTCCCAGCCACCAGGCAGCCGCCAATCCTGCCAGCCCGAACTGCGCCACCATGGCAAAGGCCCCCAGCCCAAGGCCCGCTGCCAGCAGCCGCGCCAGCATTCCCCGGGCTCCGGCCCTGCCGCGGCTCAACTCCTCGGCCATGAGGCGGGTAGCCGCCACCGAGACGCCCGCCGTGGCCAGCGTAACGAACAGGGCGTACACCGCCAGCACCAGCTGGTACAGGCCCATTCCCTCACCGCCCAGGGCATTGGCCAGATAAATGCGCAGCCCCATGCCTGCCAGCCGGAGCAGGACATCCGCCCCGGTCATCAGGGCCGCATTCTTCAGGTAGCTCTGCCGCATGGCGCGCCTCCTTTCCCCGCCAATGCACAAACGGGGAGGTTTTGTTTACTGTATGCGGCAAAACAGCCCGTTTATGCGCTTTGCAAAAGATGAGCGGCGTCGTGGGTTGTTTCTCTCCCACTTTTATGGTATGATATGTGTTGGTCACACAAGGGCGGTTTGCGCCCTTTGATACAAAATGCAAGGAGGAAGCGCATTCCCCTACGGCAACGCCGCCGGAGTGCGCAACGAGAGAATGAGCGAAGAATGCACCCATGACTGCTCCAGCTGCGGAGCAGCATGTTCTTCCCGCAATGCCGCGCCTCAGCACGACGCACCCAACCCCAACAGCAGCGTCAAAAAGGTCATCGGCGTTGTATCCGGCAAGGGCGGCGTTGGCAAGAGCATGACCAGTGCCCTGCTGGCCTGCGCCATGGCCCGCCGCGGCTACCACTGCGGCGTTCTGGACGCCGACATCACCGGCCCGTCCATCCCCAAGCTGTTCGGCATCCATGGCCGTGCCATGGCCGACGCGCAGGGCTGCTGGCCCATCCAGAGCCGGATGGGCATTGACGTCATGAGCATCAACCTGCTGGTGGAGAACGAGGAAGACCCCGTGGTCTGGCGCGGCCCCGTCATTGCAGGCGCGGTGAAGCAGTTCTGGACCGATGTGGTCTGGAAAGACGTCGATTTCCTGTTTGTGGACATGCCTCCGGGAACCGGCGACGTGCCCCTGACGGTCTTCCAGAGCCTGCCCGTGGATGGCATCGTGGTGGTGGCAAGCCCGCAGGAACTGGTGAGCATGATCGTTGCCAAGGCCGTGAACATGGCCGAGATGATGAAAGTGCCCATGCTGGGCCTGGTGGAAAACATGAGCTACGTTGTCTGCCCGGACTGCGGCAAGCACATCAATGTGTTTGGCGACAGCCATGTGGACGAGGTGGCCGTCAAGCACGGCCTGCCCGTGCTGGCCAAGTGCCCCATCGACCCCGAGCTGGCGCGCCTCTCTGACGCCGGTCTCATTGAGACCTACGGCGGCCAGTACCTGGAGGGTGCCGCGGACGCCTGCGAGAAGCTGCTCAAGAAGTAAAATTTCCTGTTCCCGCTGTTCTGCCCCCTGCAGGATGGCGGGATTTTGTTATTTTTCGGACGGATTTGTCCTATCACATCCCGGGAGATTCTGGTATACTGGTTTTATCACGATACGTTTTGATGAAAGGATGTGCGCTGCCCGTGCTGGATTCCATTATTTTTGACATGGATGGTCTGCTGATCGACACCGAGATCATCTCCTACCAGTTGTATTCTGCTCTTTTGGCTCCTTATGGCTTTACCGTGAGCCTGCACGATTACGCCGAGACTTACAGCGGCAAGACCGAGGAGAAAAACGTGACCACCCTTTTGGAGCATTACCCCCTGCCCCTGAGCCGGGAGGAGTGTTTTGCCCGCATTTCGGCCATGGAAAAAGAGTTTCTGGCCAAGGGTGTTGCTCTCAAGCCCGGCGCAAAAGAGCTGCTCACCTATTTAAAAGAGCATGGCTATAAAATTGCACTGGCCTCTTCCAGCATCGCAGACCGGGCCTACGGCATCCTGGACCAGCACGGCATCCGCGGTTGTTTTGACGCCTTTGTGTTCGGCCCGGACCTGCCCAAGGGCCGCGGCAAGCCCGCGCCGGATATCTTCCTCATTGCCTGCCAGAAGCTGGGCACCACCCCGGCGCGGGCACTGGTGCTGGAAGACAGTGAGGCAGGCATCCAGGCCGCTCACTCCGCCCGCATCCCGGTCCTCTGCGTGCCCGACCTGCACCACCCGGCCCCGGCTTACGAGTCCATGACCGCTGCCATCCTCTCCTCCCTGCACGAGGTGCCGGGCTGGCTGGAAGCCCAGAACGCGCAATAAAAGCCGCACAAAAGTCTTTCTTTTGCAGCCCCCGCTCACTTTAGAAAAGAAGATTTTTTGCCTGTTTCCGCACAGTTTTCCTTTTTTGTGAAGCGTGTTCATCTTTTATCCTGTTTTTTTGAAAGATTTTCGCAAAATATTCGCACAGCTTCTATTGTAAATTGCCCCACAAAGCTTTATAATAACAAAGTGCTCTGCGGCAGATGTGTGCCGCAGAGGGGAAAAAGCCTGCACAGGGCGAATGTGCGTTTGGCCCTGTACTGCTGCAATATAGAGGAAAAGGAGTATTCTGTTATGTTGACGAATGAATACCTGAAGCGCGTTTACGATGGCCTTGCACAGCGCAATGCCAATGAGCCTGAGTTTCTGCAGGCAGTCCGCGAGGTTCTGGAGAGCATCCAGCCCGTGGTGGAGAAGCACCCCGAGTACGAAAAAGCCGGCCTGATCGAGCGTCTGGTCGAGCCCGAGCGCGTCATCAGCTTCCGTGTGCCCTGGGTCGATGATCAGGGCAAGGTGCAGGTCAACCGCGGCTACCGCATCCAGTTCAACAGCGCCATCGGCCCCTACAAGGGCGGTCTGCGCTTCCATCCCTCTGTCAACCAGGGCATCCTGAAGTTCCTGGGCTTTGAGCAGACCTTCAAGAACAGCCTGACCACCCTGCCCATGGGCGGCGGCA
>ENA-UAMB01000698-UAMB01000698.1-human-gut-metagenome-genome-assembly--contig:-NODE-698-length-19812-cov-9.151896_pt1 | contig 19812 bp, 16 predicted proteins | sample MGYA00243707_ERZ654484 | MGnify/ENA primary metagenome ERZ654484 (study PRJEB26926, sample SAMN06164464) | human gut metagenome | biome: ENVO:00009003; feature: ENVO:2100002; material: ENVO:00002003... | reverse complement strand
TGACCCCAAGACCACCACCGTGCAGGAGCTGGGTCTGTATATGGCAGGCGCCCGCAAGCAGGGAAAGGAGGAGCAGTAACACATGAATAAGAAAAAACTTTCCCGCAGCAGCAGCCTGCAAAGCTCTGTTACCAGCGTGCTGGCTGCACTGCTGTGCATCCTGATTGGTTTGCTGGTGGGCTTTCTGGTGCTGATAGCCATCAACCCCGCACACGCATGGGGCGATGGCTTTGTGCGCATCATCAAGGGCGGTTTCCACGATGCCCCCTACGGTGTGGGCAAGGAGCTTGCCAATGCCGCACCCCTGATTATGACCGGTCTGTCCGTGGCCTTTGCCTTCAAGACCGGCCTGTTCAACATCGGTGCAGCCGGTCAGTATACGCTGGGCGCTTACGGTGCGCTGTACTGCGCCATCATGCTCAAGCTGCCTTGGTTCGTCTGTCTGCTGGCAGCAGCCGTGCTGGGCGGCCTGTGGGGCGCGATCCCCGGTTTCTTTAAAGCCTACTTCAACATCAACGAGGTCATTACCTCCATTATGTTCAACTGGATCGGCCTGTATCTGGTGAATGAGCTCATCTACCAGAACGGCACCGGCCCCATGTACGATGTGCGCAACACCCGTACTTTGAACCTGAGCAAGAATGCTGATTTTGCCCAGTCCCTGATCCCGGACTTCGGCCTGAACAAGCTGTTCCAGACAAACAGCACTACCATTGCCATCTTCCTGGCGGCAGCGGTGGCTGTGCTGATCTGGGTGGTGCTGAACAAGACCACCTTCGGCTACGAGCTCAAGGCCGTTGGCCTGAACAAGAACGCCGCCCGCTATGCCGGTATCAACGAGAAGAAGAACATCATCCTCTCCATGGCCATTGCCGGTGCGCTGGCAGGCTTCGGCGCAGGTTTGTTCTATCTGTCCAACGTGTCCCAGTGGAACCCGCTGAACTCCACCAGCCTGCCGGGCATGGGCTTCAACGGTATCTCGGTGGCACTGCTGGCAAGCTCCAACCCCATCGGTACCGTGTTCTCTGCGCTGTTCATCTCCCACATCTCGGTCGGCGGCTCCTTCCTGTCCACCAAGTTTTACCCCACTGAGATCTCGGATCTGATCAGCGGCATCATCATCTACCTGTGCGCATTCTCCATGCTGTTCCGCGGCAAGATCCAGAGCCTGCTGTTCCGGAATGCCGAAAAGACCAATGTGAACGCAGAGCCTGCGCCTGCCGCAGAAAAGACCAAAAAGGAGGGCAAGTAATATGCTGCTTCTGATCAAATATACCCTGCTGTACGGTATCGTGCTGATGCTGGTGGCACTGGGCGGTATGTTCAGCGAACATTCCGGCATCATCAACATTGCACTGGAGGGCATCATGGTCATCGGCGGTGTGGCCGGTGTGCTTACCCTGACCATGCTGCCTGCAAGCCTGTCGCCCTTCCTTGTGGTGCTGATCTCCATTCTGGTGGCAGCGCTGGCGGGCGTGATCTACAGCCTGCTGCTGGCCTTTGCCTCTATCAACCTGAAGGCGGACCAGACCATCGGCGGTACGGCACTGAACCTGCTGGCTACCGCCATTGCCGTGGTCATCTCCAAGTACTTCAGCGAGAGCGGCAGCGCCAAGCTGAACTATTCCAACAAGCCCTTCCTGTTCAGCATCGGCGGGCTGGAACTCAGCGTGTTCGTGCCGTTGGGGCTGATTTTGCTGGTGGTCAGCTACATCGTGCTGTACAAGACCCGCTTTGGCCTGCGCCTGCGTGCCTGCGGCGAGCACCCGCAGGCTGCGGACTCGGTGGGCATCAACGTTTACAAGATGCGTTACGCCGGTGTCATCCTTTCCGGTGCGCTGGGCGCCGTCGGCGGTCTGGCGTATATCGTGCCCCCGGTGCAGACCTGGAACTTTGAAGTCGGCGTGGCCGGTGCAGGCTTTCTGGCACTGGCAGTTATGATCTTTGGCCAGTGGAAGCCTTTCCACATCTTTGGCGCGGCCATGTTCTTTGCCGTGTTCAAGAGCCTTGCCAATATTGCAGACTCTACCTTCCTTGCGCAGCTGCACTGGTCCAGCAACATCTATAATATGATGCCCTTTGTGGCCTCCATGGTCATTCTGGCCTTCACCTCCAAGAACAGCATGGCACCCAAGGCCGAGGGTATCCCCTACGATAAGGGCTCCCGCTAAGCGTATTCGCTAAAAATCTGTAAAACGAAGGCATCCGCAGCCATCCATGTGCTACGGATGCCTTTTTTGTACGGGGCAGGGCATATTTTGTCCATATATTTGCCGGCAGAAAATGGCATTTTTACTTGTAAAATACAACAAGATGTGCTATCATTATAAAACGAATGTGTATCTATAGGAACCCGGTGTACATTTCTTGCACTGCGGAAAACAAGAAAGGTGAGTTTCGCTATTATGGACGAAAAAGCAACTATGGGACAGTCGCTCCGGAACATGGAGGACGAAGAGACCATTGATCTGATGGAACTGGCCCGCCTGCTGTGGGCACATGCCGTGCAGATCGTGGCAGCAGCTGTTGCGGCAGCGCTGATCTGCCTGCTGGTGTGTATGTTTGCGCTTACACCCAAGTATCAGGCTTCTATCAATATGATCGTGAATACCCGGCAGGATAACTCCTCCACCTTTACCAGTGATAACTTCAATTCTGCTAAGAACCTGATCAGCACCTATGCGGTCATCATCAAGGGCAACACCGTGCTGAACGAGGTCATTGATGAGTTGAATCTGGACATGACCTACACCGAGTTGTATAAGATGGTGGATGTTGCCGATGTGGACTCTACCCAGATCATGCAGATCACGGTCACCGATACCGATGCAGAGCGCGCAGGCGAGATCGCACAGACCATTGCCGACATCGTGCCCGATGTGCTGGTGGAAAAGGTGGAAGCCGGTTCCTGCAAGGCGGTGAGCGATGTGATCATCGATCCCAACAAGGTGTTCCCCCAGACCAAGAAGTACGTTGTGCTGGCCGGTCTGCTGGGCGCTGTGGTGGTGTGCGGCGTGCTGGTGCTGGCACACCTGCTGCACGATACCATTGTGGATGACGAAGATGTTCAGAAGAAGCTCGGCCTGCCCGTGCTGGGCCTGATCCCGGAGGTGTAAGACGATGTGGAATCTGTTTAACAAAAAGAACAAAACTGACGGCGAGCACCGTACCCTGCAGCTGATCACCGATAAGGGGATGCCCTTTGGCTATGTGGAGGCCTACAAGTCTCTGCGCACCAATCTGGACTTTATGGCGGGCTCCATGGACGTGCACACGCTGGTCATCACCAGTACCGTGCCGGAAGAGTCCAAGAGCAATGTGGCGGTCAATCTGGCGATGACGATGGCCGAAAGCGGCAAAAAGGTGGCTCTGGTGGATTGCGACCTGCGCAAGCCGGTGCTGCACCGCTATCTGAAGGCCGGTCACAACGTAAAGGGCGTTTCCAACGTGCTGTCCAACCAGTGCACGCTGGACGAGGCGCTGCATGAACTGAAGGAAATGAATCTGACCTTCCTGCCCGCCGGTACCCCGCCGCCGAACCCCTCCGAGATGCTGAGCCAGCCGCAGATGCAGGCCATGGTCAACACCCTGCGGGAAAAGTTCGATGTGGTCATCTTTGATGCACCCCCGGTGTCCGTGGTCACCGATGCAGCCGTCATCGGCCGCTATGTGGACGGCGCGGTTTTCGTTGTGCGCTCGGACTACGCCCCCGCCGATGCAGTGCGCGGCGCGGTGAAGAAGCTGCAGGATGCCGGTGTCCGGGTGCTGGGCAGCGTGCTGACCCGCTACGACATGAAGAAGGCGCTCAAGGGCTCCAGCTACGCATACAGCTATGCCTATAATTACAATTATGCCTACGAAAAACAGAAGGCTGATGTTGTTGAATAAGGAAGCGCTGCTATGACTGATCTGCATTGTCACATTTTGCCCGGCATTGATGACGGCGCAAAGGATACAGCGGTCTCGCTGGAGCTGCTGCGCAGGGAATATGAGGACGGTGTGCGCAATATCGCCTTCACCAGCCACTTCAACAGCGAACGTACCACGGTGGAAGCCTTTACAGCAAAGCGGCAGGCTGCCTTTGAGCAGCTGACCGCCGCACTGGAGGGACAGCCCATGCAGTTTGACTTCAAGCTGGGCGCAGAGGTGTTCTTCTCTCCCGGTCTGTGCGAGCTGGATACCCGGGCGCTGTGTATGGGGGATACCGCCTATCTGCTGCTGGAGTTTCCCACCACCCACAAGCCGCACTTTATCCGGCAGACGCTGTACCAGCTGCAGCAGCAGGGCATCGTGCCGCTGATCGCGCATATCGAGCGCTACCCCTATGTGCTGGAGGACCCCACTCTGCTGTACGACTGGGTGGCCGCCGGTGCTTATGCACAGATCAATGCAGGGGCACTGCTGGAGCCCAAGCTGTGCAAAAAACTGTGCAAGTTCATTCAGTGGGGATTGGTCCATGTCATCTCCACCGACACCCATTCCCCGGACAAGCGCCCGCCCCGTATGGCACAGGGAGTGCAGCAGCTGGAAAAGCTGCTTGGCAAGGAGACGGCTGCCCGCATCGTGCGCAACGGCGATGAACTGTTCCATGATCAGGAGCTGGACGCTGCGATCCTGCATCAGCCCAAAAAGTTTTTGGGAATGTGGGTCTGATCCAATTAGTAAGGAGAAAACTGCCCGGGCGGAGGAATACTCTGCCCGGGCAGCGGATTTTGATATGAAGAAAAATAAGGTCCTGAAAATCGTGTTGATCGTGCTGGGCACGCTGGTGGCATTGTTGGCAGCAGCTGTCCTTGGGGTGCTGCTCTATCTTCGCAGCATGGCAGCCAGTCTGCCGGAAACCCTGCCGGATGCCCCGGCAGACAGCACACAGTTCACCCTGACGGATGGTGATCTGGATAAGCTGCTCAGCGGCGAGATCACGCTGGAGGAGCTGACCGGCGAAGCTGCTGCATCCAGCGGCGGGGAACAGGAGGCGGCGGCCAGTGCTCCGCAGGAGGAAGCAGGTTCTGCCGCTTCCTCGGGGAGCTCTGGCTCCCAGACGGAGAGCAGCAATGCGTCCTCTTCCGGCAAGAAGGAGAACACTACCGGCACATCCGGCTCCAGCACTGCTTCTGCCGCAGAAAAACCGGCGTCCTCTTCCGGTAAACAGGAAGCTGCCTACGAGACGGAGGTCAAGGCGCTGCTGAAGCAGCTGTACAGTGTCAAGGCGCGCGCTGAGTCGGAGCTGAACAGCTGCATTGCCGGGGCAAAGGCAGAATACAAGGCGCTGCCGGAGTCTCAGCAGACACAGGCGCGCAAAATCTCCATTGCACTGGCGAGAAGCGGCAGACTGTATGCGATGCAGGCATCTTACGATAAGGAAGTGGAGAGCATCGTCAGCCAGATGCGCACTGTGCTGACCGCCAACGGCCAGAGCACTGCCTTGGCTGATCAGGCAATGGCTTCCTATAAGGCACAAAAGAGCGCCATGTACTCCCAGCTGACCGCAAAACTGTACTCCTGACCCGCAAAACGACCCATGACCACCCGCAGTACCTTTTTCCGGGCATTGACCGTGCCGGAGAGGGGAGCTGCGGGTGGTTTTGCTTGTGATATAGAGAAAAATAGCACCCTTATGGATGGATGGCTCAGGGGCGAAGACGCTGCCTTTTGTACTGATAGGGGAGAACAGATTGTACGCGCCAACGGAACAATCCCCCAAAAGGCCGGAAAAGTAGCACTTTTACCTACAAATGTACAGGAAATTTGTATAAAGTATAAGATTTCACTCATGCTCTGCTATAATGAAGTGAATTCTTTTCATGTAAATTGACAAAAATCGTGGTTATCTTTATAATAAATAGAGTGTTTCTCGGGTATGGACGATGGTGTTTATGCAACCGCAAGATGCCATCGTTTTATTATTCGCTTTTCTGTCCGCGTGCCAAGGACAGACGTCCGCTATGTGTGAGGCTGGCGGACTGCGGGAAAGTGTGGCTCGGCCTGAGAGCAAAACAGTAATTCATTGATAGGATTGGAGTGGCATCAAACGATGGCAAAGTACATCATCAAGCGTGTCGCAATGGGTATCTTCAGTATCTTCATTGTGGCTACGGTTACCTTTTTTGTCATGAACCTGGTCCCCGGTGGCCCGTTCGTGGCAGAAAAGTCCATCAGCGCCGCTGCTCAGCAGGCTTTGGCCGAAAAGTATGGCCTGGATAAGCCGCTGGGTGTGCAGTACGTCAACTACATGAAGAGCCTTTTGCACGGCGATCTGGGTCTGAGCCTGCGTCAGCGCGGCCGTACCGTGAACCAGATCATCGCCAGCAAACTGCCGGTGTCCTGCCGTCTGGCAGGCATTGCAGTGGTGGTGGCTCTGTGCGTGGGCATCCCGCTGGGCTGCATTTCCGCTTACAACCGCGGCAAGTGGCTGGATAACGTTATTATCGTGTTTGCTACCTGCGGCATCGCGATCCCCAGCTTTATCTCCAGCGTGCTGCTTTTGTACCAGTTTGGTATGAACATGAAGGTGCTGCCCACCGTTGGCCTGAACAGCGCAGCCGCCTATATCATGCCGGTCACCGCACTGGCCATCTATCCCTCGGCTTATATCACCCGTCTGATGCGCTCCAGCCTGCTGGACGTCATGGGTCAGGACTATATGCGCACTGCCCGCGCAAAGGGCGTGTCCCAGTTCATGATCCTGTTCAAGCACGCACTGCGCAACGCCATCCTGCCTGTCATCACCTACGTCGGCCCCATGCTGGCCAGCCTGATGACCGGTTCTTTTGTGGTGGAAAAGATCTTCTCCGTGCCCGGTCTGGGCCGCGATTTCGTGTCTGCTATCACCAACCGTGACTACACCATGATCATGGGCACCACCATCCTGCTGTCCAGCATGGTCATCATTGCAAACGTGATCGTGGATATCCTTTATAAGATCATCGACCCGCGCATCAAACTGCAGTAAGAGAAAGGAGCGATTTTCATGGAAAACATTAAAAAGAATCCGCTCAGCCTGCAGCTCAACGCGGAGGATTTTCTGCCCGCCAGCAATGAGGAAAAGCAGAGCCTGGTGGTCATGCGCGAAAGCGTCAACTTCTGGAAGGACGGTATCCGCCGCCTGAAGAAGAACAAGATCGCCATGGTCAGCTTTGTGTTCATCATTGCCATTGCCATCTTTGCCTATCTGCTGCCCGCCGTCTGGCCTTACAGCTATTCCGAGCAGATGAAGGGCAGCAACAACCTGAAGCCCTTCGAATACTCTGCCTCCGAGCAGGCGCGTATCGACGCAGGCGAAAAGGTGTTCCCGCACATTCTGGGCACCGACCGTATGGGTCGTGACTTCGCTGTGCGTATCATGATGGGCACCCGCGTCAGCCTGTCTGTCGGTCTGATCGCTTCTGTGCTGGTGCTGATCATCGGCGCTACCTACGGTGCGGTTGCGGCCTTTGCCGGCGGCTGGGTGGATAATATTATGATGCGTATCACCGATATTCTGTACACCATCCCGGACATTCTGTTGATCATCCTGCTGGGCATGGCCCTGAAGGACCCGCTGGACAAGCTGTCCACCCAGCCCGGCTTCAAGTGGATGCAGACCCTTGGCCCCAACATGATCTCCATCTTCATCATCTTTGCTCTGCTGTACTGGGTCGGCATGGCGCGTATCGTCCGCAGCCAGATCCTGATCCTGAAGGAGAGTGAGTACGTTACCGCTGCCCGCGCACTGGGCGCTTCCAGCGGCCGTATCATCAAAAAGCATCTGCTCACCAACTGCATCGGTACCCTGATCGTTACCACCACCCTGCAGATCCCGGCTTCCATCTTTACTGAGAGCTACCTGAGCTTCATCGGTCTGGGTGTTGCAGCCCCGCTGCCTTCTCTGGGTTCTCTGGCTACCGATGCCGTCAAGGGCATGAACACCTACCCCCATCTGCTGATCGCACCCGCACTGATGATCAGCGTGATGATCCTTGTGTTCAACCTGTTCGGCGATGGCCTGCGTGATGCCTTTGACCCGAAGCTGAAGAATTGATGAGGTGAACAGAAATGAGCGAGAAAATTCTTGACATCAAAGAAGAACGCCTTTCTTTCTTCACCCCTGCGGGCGAAGTAAAGGCACTGAACGGCGTTTCCTTTACCATGAATCAGGGCGATGTTCTGGGCGTTGTGGGCGAGTCCGGCTCCGGTAAGTCGGTCACCGCCTACTCCGTTATGGGCCTGACCGCTTATCCCGGCAAGCTGGTGGGCGGCAAGGTGTGGTTTAACGGCCACGAGATCGAGAACATGAAGGAGAAGGACTTCCGCAAGATCCGCGGCAATGAGGTCTCCATCATCTTCCAGGACCCCATGACCAGCCTGAACCCGGTGTACACCATCGGCAACCAGATCGTGGAGGTCATCCGCCTGCACACCGATAAGAACAAGGCCGATGCATGGGCACGCGCCAAGGAGCTGCTGGAGCTGGTTGGCATCAACGAGCCCGAGAAGCGTCTGAAGCAGTACCCCCACGAGCTGTCCGGCGGTATGCGCCAGCGCGTGATGATCGCGATTGCACTGGCCTGTGAGCCCAAGCTGCTGATCGCCGATGAGCCCACCACCGCATTGGACGTGACCATTCAGGCACAGATCCTTGAGCTGATGCAGGATCTGCGCAAGAAGCTGGGGATGAGCATCATCATGATCACCCATGATCTGGGCGTTGTGGCTTCCATGTGCGAGAAGATCGCCGTCATGTACGCCGGCCACATTGTGGAGTACGGCACTACCGACGAGATCTTCTACCAGCCGGGTCACGAGTACACCAAGGGTCTGATCAACTCCATCCCCAAGCTGAACACCGCAGAGCACGAGCGCCTTGTGCCCATCGAGGGTACCCCTGTGGACCTGCTGAATCCGCCGGCCGGCTGCCCCTTTGCGCCCCGCTGCAAGAACTGCATGAAGATCTGTCTGAGCAAGATGCCCCCGCGCACCGAGCTCAGCGATACCCACTATACCTACTGCTGGCTGCAGCAGAAGGCTGCATTTGAGAAAGGGGAAAAGGCAGAATGAGTGAACACAAGACGCTGGTCGAAGTCCAGCACCTGCAGCAGTATTTCCCCGCCGGCGGTGTGGGCAAGAACCGCAAGTACGTTCAGGCTGTGGATGACGTAAGCTTTGCCATCCGCAAGGGCGAGACCCTTGGTCTGGTAGGCGAGTCCGGTTGTGGCAAGACCACCACCGGCCGCACCCTGCTGCGCCTGTACGAGCCCACCGGCGGTAAGATCTACTATGACGGCAACCTGCTGTTCGATAAGGACAACAAGATCGCAGTGGATATGCTGCCCTACCGCCGCCGTATGCAGATCGTTTTTCAGGATCCCTACGCAAGTCTGGATCCCCGCATGACCATTGGCGACATCGTGGGCGAGGGCATTGATATCCATCATCTGGCTGAGAATGAAAAGGACCGCCACGATAAGATCATCGCCCTGCTGGAGCGCGTTGGCCTGAACAGCGAGCACGCAAACCGCTACTGCCACGAGTTCTCCGGCGGTCAGCGTCAGCGCGTGGGCATTGCCCGTGCACTGGCTGTGAACCCCGAGTTCATCGTTTGTGACGAGCCTGTTTCCGCACTGGACGTTTCCATTCAGGCACAGGTCGTCAATATGTTCGAGGATCTGCAGCAGGAGATGGGTCTGACCTACCTGTTCATCGCCCATGACCTGAGCGTTGTCAAGCACATCTCCAACCGCATCGGCGTCATGTATCTGGGCAAGATGGTGGAGCTGGCCGACAGCTACGAGCTGATCACCCACAGCATCCACCCCTACACCCGCAGCCTGATCTCCGCAATTCCGGTGGCAGACCCCATTACGGCCCGCCAGTCCAAGCGTATCGTGCTACAGGGCGATGTGCCCAGCCCCCTGAACCCGCCGTCCGGCTGCCGTTTCCGCACCCGTTGCCCCTATGCAGACGAGCAGTGCGCAAACGAGGTGCCCGAGTTCAAGGAGGTCTCCACCGGCCACTGGGCAGCATGCCATCACCTTGACCGCGTGAAGTGAGAACACTTCACGCCGGTAAAAAGTGAAAGCAATTCAACTTAGTGCTGAAATGTTGTCACAAAATGGTTACAGTCCAAGTTTTGGGCTTGTAACCGGTATGAGAACGCATTATAATCATTCGTGTTCCTCCGGTGTACATTTGCACCGGATCGAATATAGAGGCGGCTGGGGGAACCTGGCACACTCAAATTTGATATAAGGGAAGGATATTATTATGAAACGCATTTCTCGTCGTAATTTCCTCAAGGTTGCAGGCGTGGGTGCCGCTGCTCTGGGTCTGGCAGCCTGTGGCGGCAGCAAGTCCGGTTCTACCGCAACCTCCGGTTCTGCTTCTTCCGCTGCTGGTTCTTCTACCGGCAGTGTCAACACCGCTGGCTTCACCGTCCAGTACGGCCCCAACCCCGAGACTCTGGATCCCTCTTTGAACAGCGCTGTTGATGGCGCCAACACCATCATCACCATCTTCGAGCCCCTGCTGATCATCAACGAGAACAACGAAGTTGTTGGTGGCCAGGCTGAGAGCTGGGAAGCAAGCGAGGACGGCCTGACTTGGACCTTCACCATGCGTGACGGCCTGAAGTGGAGCGATGGTACTGACCTGACCGCTAAGGACTTTGAGTACAGCTTCAAGCGTATGGTCAACCCCGACACCGCAGCTCCCTACGCGGAGACCTGCCTGGGCATGATCGATGGTTTTGACGCAGCACAGGCCGGTGATCCCGATGCTCTGAACGTCAAGGCAAGCGACGACGGCAAGACCCTGACCATCGTGCTGTCCTACCCCTGCTCCTACTTCGACAAGATGGCTGCATTCGCATCCATGAGCCCTGTGCAGCAGGCTACCGTTGAGGCCAACGGCGATGCATGGTGCACCTCCGCTGAGACCTTCGTCTCCAACGGCCCCTACATGATCACCGAGTGGACTCCCTCCGAGCGTATCGTCCTGACTAAGAACCCCAACTACGTTGGCGGCTGGGATAGCTCCAAGATCGTTTCCGACAGCATCACTCTGCTGCTGCTGGAGGACTCTTCCGCTTCCTACGCTGCTTACAACAGCGGCGAGGCTGTCCTGATCAAGGACGTGCCCACCGACGAGATCCCCAGCCTGACCAAGGCAGAGGACGGCGGCGACTTCTACGTTGACACCATTCTGGGCACCTACTACGTCAGCCTGAACCTGCAGCACGATGCCTTCAAGGATGCCAAGGTCCGCAAGGCTCTGGCTCTGGCCATCGACCGCGACTATGTTGGCAACACCATCATGCAGGGCACCTACTCTGCTGCATCCAACTTGGTTGGCCCCGGCATCGTGGACGAGCAGGGCTACTTCTACGACAACGCGAACGGCGGTTCTCCCTACATTGCTGATGACTACGAGGCAAATATGGCCGAGGCTAAAAAGCTGCTGGAGGACGCTGGCTACCCCAATGGCGAGGGCTTCCCCACCATCGAGTACAGCACCAACGATTCCGGCTACCATGTGCCTCTGGCAGAGTACCTGCAGCAGACTTGGGGCGATCTGGGCATCACTTTGAGCATCAGCAAGATGGAGTGGTCTGCCTTCACCGCTGCTCGCCGTGCCGGCGAGTACGATGTTGCCCGTAACGGCTGGGTCATGGACTACAACGATCCTTCCAACATGATCGAGCTGTTCTGCACCGACAACGGCAACAATGATGGTAAGTACTCCAACCCTGACTTCGATGCTGCTATGGAGGCTTCCAAGGTTGCTGATCCTGCCGAGCACTTTGCGCAGCTGCATAAGGCTGAGGACATCCTGATGGAGGATATGGGCTGCATCCCCGTTGCTTACTACAACGACTTCTGGCTGCAGAGCTCTTCTCTGAAGGGCGTCTGGCACAGCCCCTACGGCTACTGGTACTTCCAGTACGGCTACATCGAGGAGTGATTTCCTCCCTGTGCTGTGCAGTGTAAGCTGAACCGTAAACTATAAGCACTAAGCACCCCGCTGATCGGAAACGTTTGGCGGGGTGCTTTTTTGCCGTTATCCTGCAAAAAAGACGAGTGCTCGGTTTTGCCGAGCACTCGTCTTTTATATGTAAACCAGATTGAAAAGGTACCAGCTTACACCGCAGCCATAGCAGCCAGAACGCTCTGCCAGCTCTTGCTGCGTGCAGCAGGCACCGGGGTAGGGCGGGTGCGCCGTGCAACAGAGGCACTATGACCGGCTGCGGGGGATACGGTCGAGGCAGGGGAGGGGCAGAAGAACACAGCAGTGTCCTTTGCCAGCCACTGCGCAGCCAGTGCAGCGGCCTGCGGGTCAGACTGCAACGCGCGGCGCTCGTTCCCGGCCAGAAAATCAGCCAGCCAGTACAAAATTGCGGCCAGCGGCAGGCAGGGGGAAGCGTCCTGATTCCAGTAACTCCAGCGTGCACCGCAGCCAAGATGACTTTCCACCGTGATCTGTGCACCGGTGCGGGCATTCTGCGGGATGAAGCCAACATAGTTGGTCCCGGCGCGCTGCCCCAGCTCCTCAATAAGGCGCTGGGTGCGGGCGGCATCCAGCCGATCCTCCCGGCAGTAGGCGCGGAAGTCGGTCTGGCTCAGCAGGCTGTCGGCACTGGACGGAAAACGCCCGGTCAACTGCCCATCCGCATTGTGGCACAGCTGCCAGCCCTTGCGGAACAGCTGGAAATTCAGGCAGCGCCGTCCCATGGTGGAATAGCACACAAGGGCGCTCTGCTCCCCGGGCAGCTGTTTTACTTCAAGGTAGGCATCGTTGCCGCAGGTGTCCTGCAAACGGACGGTAAGCAGCAACTGTGCACCGACGTGCTGGGTGGACATGGCGTTGTGCATGGCGTCAAAATAACGGGAAGCATCCATGATTGATCTCCTTCCTATAGCAATTCAACTTTTTAATGCAACAGCAACAACGTTGAATTGCATATCGCAAATATGCTGTTTGAATGTTGCACTAACTTCTTGCCTTGCAATAAAAGCAAACAGCGAAACGTTGTAAAAGCACCAGCCGGGTGATCGGGCCGACAGGCTGCATAAAACTTCTCTGAACGTAGTATAGCATACTTTTGAGCAAAAAACAACTGTAAGTTTTTCAAAACGACAAATTTTTGCGAAAACTTGTGACGCAGAGCGAACAAGGGTTCAGAGTATGGTTGTGTTTTGAAATAAACGGTTGTAAAAACGACCCCTGTGGGAAATGCCGACTAAGGCCGGAGCAATTCCCGCAGGGGTCGTTTTTTATCTTCAATCGCCAAGTTCCCGAATCTCGTTCTGGATCAGTCGTCCGGCAGCGCGGGCAAGCTGATCCATGCCGCGGATGCGCGCCATATTTTTGCCGTAGATCTGCGCGGCGGCACCGGCGCTGCTGTCCTCGCCCATAAAAACAGCAGACACCCGCACGCCTTGCCGCTGCAAGGTGCGCACCTGCGCGGCGGTATCGGCTACACCGGCGGCGTCCTCGTAGGCGCAGCCCAGAGGGTTCTGCGCTGTGGGCGGGATGCGGCGGCTGTCGTTGGGGCTGGCATCGGTCAGCAGGATCATCAGGTGGCGCGGGGCAGGGCCGGGGGCGTACCGGATCAGATCACCCGCTGCCCGCAGCGCCAGACCGTCCCGGTTCCAGCCTGAGGCAAAATAGCGGAAAATGTTCTGCCGGTTCTTGTCTGCAAAGGTTTTCAGTACCCGCAGCACCGTGTAGCCCCGCAGGCTGCTGAAGGCGCTTACCCGCACCGGTATGCCGCAGTTAGCCAGACTTTCGGCCAATACGACACCCTGCGCCGCGATCACCTCCTGACAGTGCAGGCGGGAGGCAGAGGCGTCCAGCAGCAGATCTACCGTAAAGGCGGGGCAGTTTTCCTCCTCCGGGCACAAAAACACCCGGTCGTCGTTCAGGTAAGGGGCGCGCCACACCCGCCCGGCGCACAGATCACCGCTGCGTGCCACCCGCTGGTCTGGCTGCTGATGCACCAGAATACAGTTGCGGATCTGCTCGGTAAGGCGCAGTACAACACTTCGATGCAGCTCCTGATTTTTTGCATAGTAGGCGCGGTTGCGTTCGGCCTGCAATTCGGCCTGCTGTGCCAGCTGCCGCGCCTCCGGGGTGGGTGCCTGCGCCGGGCTGGGCACCCCGGCGCTGAACCACAAGTGACAGCCCAGATGCACCCCGGTGCACAACTCCTGCTCGGCCTTGCGCAGCTGCTCCGGCGGGTAGAAACAGCGCCCGAAGCAGCTTTCAATGTAGGCGCGATCCTGCGCGGCGCGCTGCTTCAGGGTAATGTTTGCCCGGCGCTTGTCCACCGCCAGCCCGCTGCCGGTGGCATCCACCGCGCCGGAATGCTCCACCGTCACCCGGTCGGTCTTGATCATCTGGGTGGGCATGGTTTTGGTGGCAAGTTTTGCCCAAAAGCCTTGCAGCCGCAGATGCAGCGCGGGCTTCTGGCGTACCTTGCCGTCAAACAGGGCAAATTTTGCAAACAGCGCCAGCAGGTCGTTTTTGAGCTGTGCTGGTTCCGGTACGGTCTCCGGTTCCAGCGCGGCGGCAAGGCTGCTCTCGTAAGGGGTCATGACCGGGGCGGTGCGTCCCAGAACCTTGCGCCAGCGCGCAGCCTGCATGGTGTACACCAGCTGATTCTTCGCCATCCACTCCTGCCGCGAAAGCTTGTACTGAATGGCAAAAAAGTAGTCCGCGTGGGCAAACCGCAGCGCTTCCAGCACCGGGCGGCGGGGCAGCTCCAGCCGGTAGGCGGCGTTTTCTAAGTACAGCCACGCCATATCGTCCAGCATGGGCTGGCGCGTGTCGCCCTCCCATGCGGAAAAAATGTCCCGGATCAGCGCGTCACCGTAGTATTTGTGCACCAGTCCCACGATGCAGTTCATGTAAAAATCAATGGTGCCGTCTGTGTTGCGGGCCAGAAACAGCGGCTCGAAGCCGTAAGCACCAGCAGCGGCCCAGACCTGATTGGCCGCACGCCGCTCCTGCGCGGTGTAGCTCTGGGCGTCCATCAGGCAAACAGCTTTCCGGCATCCAGCTTGGCCGGGATGCGCGCGGCGATCACGTCCCGGATCAGCCCCTGCTCGTAGGAGTCAAAGGCTTTATTGGTGATGCCCATATCCAGCGCCGCCCCGGCCGGGATGCCCCTGCGGATCAGTCGCAGCGCGTCCAGCATACCGCGCAGATCCAGCGCCTTGGTGGAGATCTCGGCACTGTCGCACTTTTTCTGCAGGTCCAGAAACAGCAGTGCGAACTGGTGCACATACTTTGCGGCAAGATCCGGGAACTGCGCCCGCAGCAGCTTTTCCAGATTATCCTGCGTGATGGTGGGCATCTGCACCACCGCAAAGCGGGAGGTGAGCGCTTCGTTCAGCTCCCGGGTGCCCGCGTAGCCGTAGTTCATGGTGGCGATAAAGCGGGTCTCCTCAGCCAGCGGAATGCGGTCGTACCCGGGCACGTCGATGGCGCGGCGGAAATCCAGTACCGCGTGCAGCACCGCCAGCGCCTCGTTTTTGGCCATGTTGATCTCGTCCAGCACGCCGAAGCCGCCGCACTGTGCGCAGCGGTACACCGGCCCGGGACGGAACACCACCTGCCCGCCCGCAAAGGTATCCATGCCGATGAGGGAGGCGGCGTCCATGTTTACATGAAAGGAGATGTCCCACGCGGGGCGGCCAAAGGCGGCGGCAAGATTTTCTGCCAGCACGTTTTTGCCGGTGGCCTTTCCGCCGGCCAGCAGCAGGTTTTCGCCGCAGAGGATAGCCGCCAGCGCCTGCTCCCACACCTCTTTGCCGTAGTAGATAAAGGCAGGGACGGGGATCCGCGGGCGAAGCGTCTCGCTGAGCGGATGGGCGGCGCGGTATTCCTGCACCGCCGTAAGCAGGGCGGGGTCCACCCCTTCCTGCCGTAAGGTATCCAGAATATCCGACATTTGTACAAACACCTCGATCTCTGACCGGGTGGGATGAACTACCCGGTTTTCAGCCTTATCATAGCACAATCGCGGCCATTTGTGTAGGGGGCGTGCGGGGCAAAAAACGCAAAGGGGGGCAGCCCCAAATGGGACCGCCCCTCTTCACATGAAAAAGAAGAAAAGAAGAAACGCTTAGAGTATGCAGGAAAAACGCGCTTTATCAGGCGTTTTCCAGACCGGCCATCTGCTTGACAGCCTTCATGGCGAAGGTCAGGGTGCGGCCCATAGCCACACCGGCCATCAGGCAGGGGTAGTTGTTGGCAAAGAAGCTGCCGGACATATCGCCGGTGATGTACAGACCCTCCATGGGCTGATTGTTGGTGTCCAGAGCCTGACCCTTTTCGTTGATGGCGATGCCCTGCTCAGTGGTCAGCAGGGAAGCACCCAGCCAGCAGCCGTAGAAGGGCGCGGTGCGAATGGCGCTCAGGCGGTAAGCGGGCTTGCCGAAGTCCTCATCGTTCTGCTTGTCGTACAGCTCGTTGTAGCGCTCCACGGTAGCAAGGAAGGTATCCTTGGCAGCGCCGGTAAAGCCCATCTTGTCGGCCAGCTCGTCCAGCGTATCGCACTTGAACAGTGCACCGGCCTCGATAGCCTCGTCCATCTTGCCCTGAATGTACTTCTCACCGCCGTTGCGGGTCTGGGCAGAGCAGCCGATGGTGTGGAAACGCTTTGCGTCCTCCAAAATGTTGGCATCGCAGATTTGTGCGTAGACGCGGCCCGGCTGGTGGGCGGCAGCGTAGACGATATCGTTGTAGGGGCAGCTCTCGTTGGCAAAACGTTCGCCGTTGCGGTTCACCTTCAGGAAAGGCTGGGTGCCGGGGTTGAACTGGCGGATCTTGCCAGGGAAGGCCTTGCCACCAAAGGCGGAGTCGCTGTCCACATAACCGCCGTCCACACCGGGGGCAACGATGCCGCGGTCAAACAGCATGGGAGCGGCTTCCTTGTCCAGATTAGCGCCTGCCCACACTGCTGCACGGATGCCATAGCCCTTGTCGGCGGGGGAGTAGGAGCAGGCGGTGGTCACGCTGGTGCCCAGCGGGTCCAGCTGCTCCATCATGTAGGGGTTGCCGGGGAAACCGCCGCAGGCCAGCAGAACGCCGTCGTTGGCGTTGTAGCGGATGAAGTGGTCATCCTCGGTGCTCTGGGCGATGATGCCGGTAATGCGGCCATCGCTGTTCTTTTCCAGCTTGGCCAGACTGGTCTTGAAGTCTACATCGTAGCCCAGCTCCTGAATGTACTGCAGCAGCAGCTCGTTGCGGGGCAGGCCGGAGGCACTTTCGCTGGCCATATAGTTATGCTCCTGCACAGGGAAGAGATAGTCGGTGTTGTGCTCGGCATTCTCTGCGGGCCATGCAGCCTCGCTGCCGGAGGTGAAATCGCACACCCAGCCGTACTTATCCTCCAGAATGCTGCGCATGAAGTCGTGCATAGCGGCAGACTCGTTGATCCAGGTCTTGACAACGCGCTGGTCGCACTTGCCGGAGGCATAGCGGGAGATCTCGCTCAGCAGCTTTGCCTTATCGGTGGCGGGTTCGCCAGCCTCCTTAGCGGCAGCAGAATCAACAGCGCCGTACCAGTGACGGGTGTCCTGCACGTTGGCGTTCTGCTCGATAACACGGAAGTTCAGGCCGTTGGCAGCCGCATAGGCGGCAGCGAACATACCGCCGTTGCCAGCGCCCACGATCAGGATGTCGGTGTCCACGGTCTCGGTGATGGCGGCCTCGTCGATGTCAGGCTCTTTGCCCAGCCAGTCGTTCTCATCGCCGGTGGGCAGCTGCACGCTGGAGACCACGGCCTCGCCCTTAGCCTGTGCGTAGCAGCTCTTGGCAGCCTTCATCACGGCGTCGGAGGTGATGGTAGAGCCGGAAACGCCATCGATCTCGGCAGAACCAGCAGCCAGCAGCTGCTCGCGCAGCTCGTCGGCAGCGGCAGCGCCGAAGGAAGCGGTCTCGCCGGAGGTATCCACCACCACGTCGGTGACAGCGCTGTCGGAGAAGGTCATAGTGACCTTGACGGTGGAGGAAATACCCTCGGCAGTGCCCTCGTAGGTGCCGGGGATGTACTGACCGGCAGCACCGGAAGTGGAGGCAGAACCGGAAGCGGAATTGCAGGCAGCCAGAGCACCGGCGGTCACACCGCTCATGGCGGCGGCAGCGGCGATCTTGATAAAGCCCTTACGGGAAATTTTGTTCATAGGTACGCTCTCTTTCTTTTTGTTCTTCTTTGTGTTCCTTCTTATCGTGCAGCAAAGTAAAAGGCACTTTGCGGAATCCTTAACAATTGTAGCGTAGAAGGGCACTATTTACAATTCGAGTTTTGAATATTATAATTAAGGAAAACCTAATGTATTGCGGGAGGGAGAAAAGCATGAACGAGAGCGCACTGGAAGGCTTTGTAAAGATCGTGGAACTGAACAGCTTTTCTGCGGCGGCAGAGGCACTGTATCTTTCCCAGTCGGCACTTTCGCAGCAGATCCGCACGCTGGAAGGGCAGCTGCAGTTCGAGCTGTTCCAGCACGTGCCCCGCCGGGTGGTGCTGACCCCGGCGGGACAGGATTTTTACCCCAAGGCAAAGCAGCTGGTGGCTCTGTATCAGCAGGCGTTGCGCCACGCCCGCGCGGTGCAACAGCAGGAAAAACCGCCGGAACGGCATCTGGTGATTGCAGGCTGCCATGAGGCAATGCGGATGTTCGCATACGACTTGTTTTCCCTGACAAGTGACTTGTGCCTGCAGTATACCTCCATTCTGGGGTGGTGTGCCAACCGCAGCGAGGTCTGGCGCAGCCTGAAAAAAGGGGAGATGGATCTTTCCTTCCAGCTGGAAAGTGCAGAGTTCTACGCGCAGGGGCTTACCTTTGTGCCGCTGTTCTATATGCCAGAACTTTGCATCCCCATCCACCCGCCCGCTGATATGCCGGTGGGCAGATTGACCTTGGAACAGGCATTGCAATATCGCTGGCTACCCATCAAGGAGATGTACCAGACTGTCTACGAAACAAGCCTGCTGCAGGAGGGAATGGACCGAGGGGTGGAGTTTACGCCGGTGGGCGGTATCCGCAGTGCGGCCTACGGCGACCCGGCACTCAAGATGGTCCCGGCGGTCTATTACCGCAGGCCGGACCTCAGTTTTGTGCGGGTACTGGACTGGGGCAGGGGACACCGCTTCGGCGTTGTGCTGGGGCAAAAGCGCGAGGATCCGGTAGTAATGGCCTATGTCCGCGCCTTGCAGCAACAGCTGCCGCCCCTTGCGGAAAAGTTGTTCGGCCTGAAGCTGGAACCGGTGGAGGAATCATAAAGAAAAGACGAAAACCCTCTCAGGCACCGACAGATGTAGAAAAGCTCCCCCCTCTCGGGGGGAGCTGGCATCGCGCAGCGATGACTGAGAGGGTAAAACAAAGAGCACCTATTGCCCTAAAAAGGCGACAGGTGCTCTTTTTGCAATTATATTGTGACGACAGGTGCTTTAATCCACCACGTCCTCAAACTGGCTGTTGTACAGGTCAGCGTAGAAGCCGCCTGCCTCGATCAGCTGGTCGTGGGTGCCCTGCTCCACAATGTCGCCGTCCCGCATCACAAGGATGAGGTCGGCATCCCGGATGGTGGAAAGGCGGTGGGCGATGACAAAGCTGGTGCGCCCCTCCATTAGGCGGTCCATGGCGGTCTGGATGCGCTGCTCGGTGCGGGTATCCACGCTGCTGGTAGCCTCGTCCAAAATCAGGATGCGGTTATCTGCCAGAATGGTGCGGGCGATGGTGAGCAGCTGCTTTTGTCCCTGACTGACGTTGGAGGCGTCCTCGTTCAGCTCCATCTGGTAGCCGCCGGGCAGGGTGCGGATAAAGTGGT
>ENA-UAMB01000661-UAMB01000661.1-human-gut-metagenome-genome-assembly--contig:-NODE-661-length-20295-cov-5.055929_pt1 | contig 20295 bp, 16 predicted proteins | sample MGYA00243707_ERZ654484 | MGnify/ENA primary metagenome ERZ654484 (study PRJEB26926, sample SAMN06164464) | human gut metagenome | biome: ENVO:00009003; feature: ENVO:2100002; material: ENVO:00002003... | reverse complement strand
GCTCGGAGATGTGTATAAGAGACAGGTGCTATAGCGCAGAAGGTATTTTCCCGCCAGTAGATCTGCTTTCTCTGCCTTTACGGCAATTGCATCGCGTTTGGTGATCCAGCCGCACCAGTACAGTACATTGGCCACCATCCACAGCACATAGAAATACCACAGGATGGCTCCCTGTCTGCCGCCGCCCATGGTGCCGTCCACATAGATCGTTGCGGTAGCCTGGGAGGCATATACCCCGAAAGTCAGCGCGGTAAACAGGCCGGGGAAGCGGAACTCATAGCTCATTTTTCTGACAGCTTTCCAGAAGAAAGGAATCAGCAGAACCAGTAACAGCAGGACCTTCAGATTCGTCCAGCTGATAATATTCAGAAAAGTTCTCTCCAGGGACAGCCAGATGGCCATCAAAGGGGAATTGGCTGTGCTGCCGCCAAAATTGCCGTTGAGTCTGGTGGCTGTCAGTGGAGAAGTCACACACATCAATACGCTGAGTGTCTCTAACAGAGTCACGATCCAGGTCCGGCGGAAAGCATCTTTACGGCAGATCAGGAATAAGATCTGCAGACAGATCAACAGACACATGGTAGATACGCTGGTGGAAAAATTGTTGCCACCCACCAGAATCGCCAGCAGGCAGGCCAACACGGTAAGCACGACCCGCTTTGCCTTGCCGGTCTCGCGAAGCGCAATTTCCAGATACAGTGTCAGCAGAACCAGTGACAAGCTATACACAAAAGTGTAATTCACCGAACCGTTATACCAATAAAAGCTTTCCTCCGGATAGGGGCAGTAAAGCACCTGGAGAATTGCCATGGGAATACCGATGGGCAGGATCAGCCAGCGGTTCTCCTTTGCCTGGCCCGCAATGCATTCTCTGAGTAACAGGAACTGGGACAGGATCACGGAACCGATCATCAGATAGGGGGTGATCCGGTAAAAATGTTCTCCAAATGCCGCAGGCTGCAAAGCCGACAGAATCAGTATGGAAAATCTGGCTTCCCACACATTTTGTGCCAATGTCTGGTATATCGCATGAAATACACCGGCGATTCCTTCTCCGGCCTGCATTGCCCGGTACATATATTTTCCGAAAGACCAGTCATCCGCAGAGGGATAATCGTATTTTGCGATTGTAAACAGAGGCCACAGGATCACCGCCAGTGCCAGGATCCACGCGATGTGGATCAATATCATTTTCTTTCGTTCTGTCAGTTTCATTGGTATAAAATATCCTTTCTTACAATAGATCCGGTGTCCAGTCCATATCTACATCGCTTCCGCCACTGTCTCCACCGGAACTGCCGCTGTCACTGCTTCCGCTATCGCTGCTGCCGGAATCACTGCTGCCAGAATCACTGCTGCCGCTGTCATCATCGTCATCATCGTCATTATCCTGCACAGGTTCCGGTGTCGGAGCCGGTGTGGGCGCAGGGGTCGGAGTGACTGCAGGCTTTGTCGCAGCAGGTTTGGTCGTGGGCTTTGGCGTGGTGCCGGAATTCTGGGTGGCTGCAGGTTTCTGAATACTTCCGCCGGTCTTGTCTCCCGACACGGTTCCGCTGCCGGTGATCGTCTGCCCATCGTTACCGGCTGTACTGTTGCCATCTGCACTGCCGGTGATTTTGCCGGTAATGCTTCCCGTGACGCTTCCGGATGCAGTGGTATCATGGTTTTCTTCATAAGCCGCAAAAGGATCCTGTTTTGCCATTTCTCTGACCGCACCGGCGCTGACCCAGTATTTTCCGTCAAACCATTGTACTTCTCCGTCAAAAATACGGATCTGCGGGGTATCACTGTCTATGGCACCCGTGGTGTTGTCCGCTGCGTTGCCGTTCTCTCCGCCGTCCGTGGCGGCACCGGTTCCCTCTGCTGTATTTGCATTGTTCTCTGCTGTCATATCCTCCGTCACCTCATAGGACGTGTATTCCGGACGGGTCTCCAGTCCGATCATTTTCCCGCCAAAACGATACTCCTCTGCGGTAATATCCCCACCGATTCCCTGCCACAGGCAGTTCTCACCGGTAGCATCATAGGCATAGAGGATCAGATCCGTATAATCTGTTCCCTCCAGCAGTTTTTTCTTGATTTCTTCGGAAGGCTGCTCTGTCAGGATCTTTCCTTCGGAATCAAAACTTCCCGTGTAAGTGATATATTCCATACCCTCCCGGTTGCTCCAGAGGGAATAGACATCCAACGCACCTTCTCCGGTATGGACATCGCAGGTATAGTCTCCGGTGAGCACACCGCCCTGCATGGTTCCCTGTTCATGGGTAATGCTTCCGGTAGCGCTGTCCACGCTCCAGGCTTCGAAGGTGCCGTTCCAGTCTTTCATGGTTTCCGGTGTATCTGCCAGAGGCGCTGTTGTATCCGAAATCTCTGTCATTGTATTTTCCCGGGCTCTGGCTTCTGTGGTTCCCGTTTCCTGTGTGGCATCGGGATTCTCAGTTTCTGCCGGATCTGCGGTACTCTCGTCCGCGCCGGCCGCTGTCACTGTTACCAGCCGGATCGTTGCACCCTCCTGGCTCAGGAATCGTTTCGTGTCGTTTCCGGTATACCACACCCTGGAGAAGCATTGTCCCTCTTCCGTATAGCCGGTCTGTACATAGAGCAGAGGCTGACTGTCTCTTTCCAGATAGTAGTTTCGCTGTCCCTCTTTCAGTTTGGGCATCATGGTGGTGAACCAGTCCTCGCTGTCGATGAGATTCACGCTCTCACTCAGATACTCGGTCAGCTCCAGATTATTTTGCATTTCCTGCGCACGGCTGCGGATCCCCTCTGTCTCTTCCTCCAGATTTACGCTGAGTTCCTGCAGGGCTGCAAATGCGTCTGTATCGTTATAGAGTCTGTAGTCCTGCTCCAGGATATCACGCTGTTTACGGATGTAGCCTGCTCTGTGATAGGCATCTGCCAGCGCAAGGTAATCTGCCTGTTCAAATTCGCCTTTGTTGTATTTTGTCTCGAGATTCAGGATCTCCAGTTCCAGATCCGATAAGATCGGCTCTGCTTCCACCGGTGTAAGTGCAGCGTCTGCGCTGCTGTCGCTGCCGTCGCCGCAGGCAGTAAGGGATACTGCCATAATAGCGCTTATCGTCAGTGCCAAGTACTTTGTTGCCTGTCTTTTCATCTTTTTTGTCCTATCTTTATATTTTAGCTGTTTTTCCGTCTCATGCTCTTGGCATGCCGGTCTTCTCATAGGTTCCGTGAATCTTGCGGTCTTTTATTTTGCGTCACTGATCAGTTTGCGTAAGAATGCATCTGCCTCCGAACCCGATGCATAGGTTCCCATATTCAGCACCTGTTCCGCCAGGGAGTAGATGCTCTTTGCCATGGCAGGCCCGTATATGGTGATATCCTTATTATCTTTTGTAAGGACGATGTAGCCGCGGAAGGCATATTCGACCTTGTACTGATCCGCCGGCAGTCCCACCAATACGGAAGTATAGCGGTATCTTCCATCCACAGTCTCGTAGATGCTGTCCTGGTGTGCTCCGTTGCTGTCGGTTCCGTAGGCAAGTCCGCTGATGACTTTTTCGCCGCCTTTGATCATGGGATAGCTTGTCCGGTTGGCATTGTTCATGACCAGTGTTCCGTATTCCTTCAGATGATAGCCGTTCACACCATTTCCCAGCAGTTGTGCTCTGAGGTCCGTACTGATGCCGGTCTTGAAGCGGATTCCCGCTTTTCCGGTAATCCGGATGGAAAATCCATGGTAGGTCAGCAGATCCGTAAGTCCCGGCTGTTCTGTGGCCACATAGGCATTGTTACGATATTCCAGGGTCCAGACATACATGCCGATGGGCGCTCCGTTCTCATTATACCGGTACACGACCGCCGACTGGGCATTTCCGTTCGGCAGTTTGACGATACGGCGGTTATTCCGCACCTGTGGTGTATAGGCAATACCGTCCACGTAGATCGTGGAAGCATCGTAACCCGACGGTACCTGCAATACCACATTGGTAGAGGAAGTCGGCATCGGGCAGGGGCTGGCCGGCATATTTTCATAGACCGGAATCTTGAAGACAAAGGTATTCTCCAGCGCTCCCGCACTTTCATACAGTTTCTTCATGCTCAGTGCCTCGCTGGTGGGTGCTGAGATGTTCTGCATATACTGATGGGTATATACCGGATTGCTGGCAGTGGGGGATACATTGAATTTCTGTAAATACAGGGTATCCTGGCCCTTACGTATGTAGCTTGCGGAGATTACTTCCGCTCCTCCAAGGATCGAGTAGTAGGCTCCATGCCAGTCATGATCTTTGGCATAATTCAATCCATTGCGGATCACTTCTTCATTGGTACTGCCGGAAGCTCCCACATTGAAATAATTGTAATAATGTTCATAACCGGGATAGGTGCCGGAGATCAGCGGGGATGTCCCCTCTCCCTGCTCCTGCAGTACTCTGGCTGCCAGATGGAACGGGCTGACCTGCCGGTTCTCCTCCGCACCGATGGACCAGAAAATATGGTAGAATTTCATTGAGGTCTCCGGTGCGCTCTGACTGCTGTTCATGAAGGTTCCCTCGAGGAAATTCTTTACCGCTTCTTCCGTATGATAGCTTGCGTTGTAGGTCAGCTGTTCAAACTGGAAAATAGCATTCTCCTGCAGGGAATTTCTGGGGTCCATGTATAATTTCAGTACATCTTCCGAAGCGAAATACCAGTTGGGGCTGTGCTGTCCTTCCTTGCAATAATCCCCGTAACTCTTATAGACCAGACTTTTTCCACCCTGCAGTTCGTTGTTGACTGCGGTCTGGAAATCCAGTCCGGTATTCTGTCGTACAAAGGTCCAGTTGGGATGTTTCTGTTTCAAAGCCTGCAATGCCGGCCGGTAGCTCTCCGGGAACTGCTCGATGTCCACATAGACACCGGTGGCATTTTCCTCTGCCAGCATAACCGCCGCTCCGGGATTCATGCCGTACAGTTCTTCCCATTCCAGAAAACGTTCATCCGAGCATGCCAGATAATCCCGGGGGATATATCCCTCGTAGACCTTGCCCTTTACCTCGGCGGATACTTTTTCCCAGACCTGATAGTCTTCATCCATCGTCACATCCCGGATCTCCACCATCTGTCCACTGGGCACGGTGACCACTTTTGTGCTGTCTTCCGCCGCTTCCGCACGGATCGTCAGATCATCGCACAGATAGACCAGTGCCATGACCTCCCGGTCTTCTACGATATTCTGCAAAGCCCCTCGTGCTTCTTCGATCCATGCCTGATCTTCTTCATCCAATGCATGCGTCTGATAGGTATTGCCCTCGTAGGTGAATATAAATGCCGCCAGGAGAATTGCTCCCAGAAATGCCAATTTTCTCTTCATATAACGTGACTCATTCCTTATTTTATGGTTGCTGTGTTGCCCGTTCTATCCTGCCTCTACGTCGGGCATCACTCTATGTGCTTCAGTTTCTTATGCAGTACCCGGATTCCCTTCGGTGCAATGACAAACAGTGTATGATAACACTTGTTCTTTTTGGTAAGCCAGGGATTTTTCATGGCTCTCCACCAGCCGTGACGCAAGTCACGCACCACCCTGCGGTAGAATGCGTTGTCCCCGGTCATCTGGGCGATAGGGATGTGCAGCAGATAATCCAGCCGCTGGAAGATCCCGAACCGAAATGCAATTTCCGACAGCTCCGGATATTTTTTATCCACCAGTGCAAGCACCATGTCCGCATTGTCGATATTGTCGGCGAATACTCTGGAGAACCGGTTCTTGTCTCTGGTATTGCTGTCCGGACGATAAAATACATGATACGCCTGTCCGGGAATGCATGCAATCCCCGGAACCGCACTTTCCTCCCGGGTCAGCATTTTTACTAATAAATGAAAATCTTCATTCAGTGCCCCCACCGGAAATTGTTCTATGGTAAACAGGTCCTTCCGCAAAAGCTTGGTACAGAAGGAGCAGTCTCCGCGGTGCATCAGAAGTTCCTTCAGAAAATCTTCTGCCGGGATCACCTGTTCCGTTGCCACCGGCTCGCAGATATTCGGTAAAATATTGCCGTCTTTGTCGATTTCATCTCTGCCGACCTGCGCTACGGGCATTCCGGTCTTTTCGATTGCCCCGTACAGCCGCTCATACATATCCGCATCCACGTAGTCATCGCTGTCCACAAAGCCTACATATTCTCCCCCGGCCTGCTGTAATCCGAAATTCCGGGCGGAAGAAGGCCCGCCGTTCTTTTTATGGAAGACGCGGATTCTCTCATCCTCCGTTGCCAGCCGGTCACATAATGCCGGTGTCTCATCCGTGGAACCGTCATCGATCAGCAGGATCTCCAGATTTTCGTAAGTCTGTGTCCGCAGGCTTTCCACGCAGCGGGGCAGATACGGTATGATATTGTACACCGGCACGATCACGCTGATCAGCGGTTGCTTGGTTACACTACTGTTCACTGTTTATTCTCCTATACATAGACCGCTCCGGGATTACAGGGGCTGGAGAGCAGGGGCCGTCATTCCATAATTGTGGAATCACCGGGGCAGGTGTTGTGATGTCCTGCATCACATCCTGGCCGGCATCCGGTATTTCCTGTTCTTCTGACATTTCTGGCAAGAACTTCATTTTCCGGCACAGTTCGATCAATCTTTCCGCAGCCGTCCGGGCATTCCATTCCCCGAGAATGGTCTGCTGTGCGTTTTCTCCCAGTCTGCGGCACTCTCCGGGATCCCTGAGAAGCCGTTCCACAGTCCGAAATAATTCCTGTTCCTCACCGTCCCGGTACATCCAGCCGTTTTCTCCCTGACGGATCAGCCAGGGAGCCGCTCCGATCATATGATCTGCCACCACAGCACAGCCGCTGTTCATGGCTTCATTCACCACTGCCCCCCAGCCTTCTTTGCGGTCACTGGTGACCAGATAGATTTCTGACTTTTCCATGGCCGCCCGGACTTCTTCCGGGCCTTGAAAACCGGGAAAGGTGATCACGTCGGTCACTCCGAGTTCCTCTGCCAGGCGATGCGTCTCTTCCTCCAGTTCCCCTCCGCCGATCATGGTAATATGAAACGTATTTTCTTCCAGATGTTCTTTTAAATAAGATGCTGTTTTCACCACCAGCTCCGGATGCTTCCAGTCGATCATCCGGGCCGCCCACAGAATACTGCCCGGTTCTTTGTGATTGAAGGGCTGCCCTGCCTCGTAATGCCTGGTCTCCGGGAAATAGCCGAAGCGCAGCATTTTGCCGGGGTAGGCATGGATCAGGTGATAATCGCAAGGCACATAGGCTCCTGCGCACAGGAAATACACCGGTGCCTTACGGTATCTGGTGTGATCCTTGTATTTTTGCAACAGGCCTCTCGGAGATACAGCCTTCCATTGCCCTTCCTTATATAAGCGTTCATTATAACGGAAGATCGGTTTTCCGGCAGTCAGTCTCTCCTGAATATAGCTTTCGTCATCGCATCCGCCGAAGATCACCACATCCGCGGTAAACAATAGTTTCTCAAAATCTTCCGCATCTGTGACGGCGTTGCTGTTCGACTCAGAGCCGGGCGTTTTCTCCACCCCAGACTTATGTGCACACGAATTCTTCGCAGCGTAGCGCACGTAGGGACGTTCCTCGGCCTGCCAGCCCATCTTCACCCGCTCTTCTTCCATGGGCTGTGTCTGTAGGAAACAGAAATCTCCCTCCAGCAATTCATACAGAGCATCACAGAAGGGCAACTGATGATGATTAAAATAGTTTGAGACAAATATCAGCTTCATTCCTTCCTCCCTGCTATGTTTGCATAGATTTCCTGCAATTTTGCGAAATTCTGCTCTTTATCATGGGTTTTTCTTGCATGTTCTCTTGCATTTTTTGAGTATTCCAGCATTTTCTCCGGAGAACTCCACATTTCGATAATAGAATTTGCCATGGAATTTACAATATTTTCCAATTCTTCTGTTTTTGTCGTTTTATAATTTCGCGTGTTATTTTTACTTTCAGAAGCATCTGACGCATATTTGTCATTTTCAGCCACTTCCGACAGCTGATGTCCCCGGCACCACAGGCCGTCCTTTCCGCCATCAAACAGGCTGGGGATTCCCCCTACCTCCGTGCTGATGCAGGGAACTCCCAGAAGCATGGCCTCTCCCAGGGAATTCGGTGAATTTTCCAGAGAGGAACAACACAGGAACAGATGACTTTTCAGAAATCTTTCCTTCATTTCTTCTCCAGTCAGTTTTCCGAGGAAGTGTACCCTGTCCTCCAGCTGTCCTTCCCGGATCAGTCTGCGCAGGTAACGGCCATATGCCGATATTTTCAGCTTTTCCTTCGGCGTCCGGTATGCTGTCAGATCATTTCCTGCCACATACACCTGTACCCGGGGATATTTCTCCCGGATCTGTGGCAAGGCCTGCAGCAGATAGTGCAGTCCTTTCAGAGGATAATCCGCCTGACTGACGAAAATGGAATAGGGTTCACAGTGCTCCGGCTGCCATTGTCCTTCATAAAAGGAAGCCCGCAGGGTCTCATTCATCGTATAATAATGTGCCTTGGGATTCCATGCGGTAGTCACTGCCCTGTCCCAGGCGGTTCTTCCGGTGATATTGCCGGCAAGTCCTATTGCTTCCCTCTCCATTACACCTCTGCGGGCAAATTTTTCCTGCTGGCTGCGCAGGGTATCCTTCTTCACCAGATCCCGGAAAGTGGCCTTGTGGATCTCCGATTCCGGCATATCGGCAAAATATGCCTCCGCACACAACGTACAGATTCCCTGAATTCCCACCAGTATCTTCTCCTTGTGGGGAAACACCCGGCATACTGCCAGTGTGTGTGGATATTCCGTGCCGAAACAGTGGATCACATCCGGTGAAAATTCTTCCGTGATCCGATGCAGTTCTTCTTCCAGCAACGGCTGATATCTGTCGGGGTGTACGGTGTCTTCGTGGAATCCATAACATGTGATATTATATGTTTCAGCATCTGTATTTGTCTGTAAATGCTCCCGGTCTTCTTTTTCCCGTGGCATTGCTATCTGCAGTCTCCGGGGCACCTCCGTATCTGCCGGCACCGGGAATGCCACAGCCAGCTCCAGGTCACTGGAATTCTCCGCGGCTACCTGCTCCAACAGACCGGACAGCCAGCCCTCTTTATTCGAAGCTTCTTTATGCAATGCTTCGGCTATGACCGGAAGCATGATATTGCAGACCCACAGCACTTTCATAAATTAAATCCTCTTTTAATTAAAGATCCAGTTTAGATACGGAAGCAGCCGTATCTCCACATCATACATTCCCCGCAACAGCATTACGAAATACAATAGATATGCTGCAACAACGCCAATAATACACAGGGTTCGGAACCATCCCTTTTTGGCATCCTTCAGCACACCCGGAATCAGGAAAATCTGGCTTTGGATCAGGTAATATGCCACTCGGGATACTTCCGGGATAAAGGAGCCGCAGGAATAGAGCACCAGTCCCGCCAGATTCAGGTAGAAGTAATAACGGTTTCTGCGATTTTCCTGAACGCTGTCCTTCCAATAGATCAGGCACAGTATCAGCACTGCCAGGCATTTGGTGATGTTGACATAGGATAACTGTCCGTTGTCGAACATGGAATCCTTGTAATAGGGATAGAACCGGAAGATAATATTCCGGTACACATCCTGTCCGAAGATCAGAGATAAGATCAGTAATACGCCAACCGCATAGTGCCACTTTTTCAGTCGGATCCGGCACAAGAGATCTATCACAATATATGCCGGGATGACCAGCAGTACCGATTTGTGGATCGTACAGCCCATCAGCACCCAGAGAAGAAACTTCCCATATTCTCCCCGCAGCACATATTTCTGCGCATACATGACCAGTGCCAGTGCGAAATAGTAACGTACCGAATTCATACTATTAAAGTAAAATCCCTGTGTCAATAACAGGAACAGGGAAAATACATACCAGTCCGCCTGATCATGCAGTGCCTTCAGGAAAAAGAAGACCGTAATCAGGGAAAAGAAGCCAAAGATCGGAAGATAAGATCCCTCTCCGAAAATCAGATGGAAAAATTTCACCAGATACACAAAACCGGTTTCGTAGGAGACATGCCTTCCCTGATCGATCAGCTGAAATTTCAGCCAGTAGACCCAGTAATCACCGCCCACAGCAATGCGGCAGGCAGAAACCCCGGCCAGGAGACAGAAGATGGCGAATTCCGCCACAGCATTGCACGCCTGCTGTCTGTCCGGCCCGGCCGCCATCAGATCCCCGGAGGTATTTCCACGAAAGGAGCGTCTGCCGGACAGATATTCTGTCGTATAGTCACGATTTTTTACCAGAAAACCGAATGCTACGGTAACAGCTGTCAATATGATATACACCAGTGCGCTCTTCTCCATGTGGAACCTCCTTTCCTCTTACCATTTTCCCGAAAACAACCATAAGCAAATGCCTTACCGCCGTGATCCGTGTTCCTTTGCTTCTTGGATACCTTCCCGCATCCACTGTCTGGCCTGCTGCAGGCTTACCTCTGTGCACAGCGTACCCTTATGAGCATACAAAAACCGCAGTGCCAGCGGCCATTCCAACCATCCATACAGATAATGATACAATACTCCTCTGTCATGGAAAAATTTTTCATTATAGCCATGAAACCAGGTGGATTCCCCGGCTTCCTCTCTGCCGATGGTCACCGGTGCAGTATATACCCGGCAGCCTTTTTTAATAAACTCCGTTAAAAACAGGCTGTCTTCTCCATTGCTGTATTTTGCTCCACCGCCAAACAGCAGGGAGAACGTAATACCAGATTGCAGCAGGCTTTCTCTGCGTACAGCAAAGCTGACTGCTCCATACCGCCCGCAATTATACCAGTGTACCGGTTTCCGTTCCGTAATATGGTAGGTGCGGCGTTCTTCCTCCACCTCGATATTGAAAATGATCATATCGGCCCGGGGATTCCGTTCAAACTCCGCAAGAACAGCCGCCTCATAACCATCTTCATACACAATATCCGCATCCGAAAAAAGGCAGATGTCCCCTTCCGCCCGAAGAATGGCCTCATTGCGGCTTCTGCCGATGCCACGGTCGGGAAAACTGTAGAAACGGATTCTTCCGTTCCCCGGAGATATCTGCATTTCCTCCTGCCCCAGCCGGTCGCACTGATTGATGATCACCGCGTCCGATTGCAGGTTCATATGTTGTACGGTCTCCGGAAGAGAAGCATTCATTACCGATGCCAGAACTTCTACCTTCATGCCTGCTCTCCTTCGTGTTCTGTATTCTGTGTCTGTATGGCTCCCGGCAGAAAATAATAGCTGCGGATCAACTGTTCATCCGCATTCCACAGGAAGGCTCCGTTCGCAGAGCAGTCCTGGGTATGCAGATACTCTAATACCGCTTCCAGTCTCTTTCCTACCCGTTCTCCGGCCGGCACCGCCAGCAGAAATGCATCTGCCTTACGAAGTGTCTCTCCACTCTCCGGGCATAACAACGGACTGGGAACCGCTACATATTCCACCGGTATTCCCTTCCGGGTCTTATCTGTCTTAGCCAGCTTCTGCAAATCCTCCACGACTTCCTTCGGATCCGCTTCCGGCAGTGCCACACATACTGCCACACGGCAGATTTCCGCATTTTCGGACTCCTTTGCCTGCTTTTTATCGTACACTTTCTCCAGCGTATACATCAGATTTTCCGCAAATCCCACACTGCGCACCGTTCCCAGACTGTTCAGTCCGTAGCGTCTGCGAAGGGTTGCCGGCAGCCAGATGCTGTCCTGCGAGATCTCCACCAGCAAAAAGAGCACTACTGCAAAAAACAGAGACAATACCGCCGCCAGAATGACTGCCCGCACCGGGCGCACATCCGGTACCACGACTTCCGCAAAATCTCCGTGATCCAGCACTTTGATCCGGTCGATCTCCACGATACTCTCTGCGAATTCGTCACACATGGTATCTTCTACTGCATGGGCCAGAGCAATACTCATCTCCGGATCCTGAGTTGCCGCCCGCGTCACCGGAACACTGAAATCCGAGGGAAGTGTTGCCGAGAGATCTGCGATCCACTGGTCTCTGCCCAGAGACAGTGCTTCCGAAGCTCCATTGTCTCCCCGTTCCACAGCCTCCTGCAGATGCTTCTCCACACCATCCAGGAATTCTCCCGTATGGATCATGGTGTTCCATGTAGCCTCGTTAATGTAGTACGCACCCGCCGCATTGGGGTTTTCTTTATATTCTACCTTATAAGTGGAAGAAGCCGCATACCCGGGATCGGGCTGCAGCACCACATTTTTTACATAATAACCGCCGCCGAACAGTAATGTTCCCACTACTGTCACAGCCAGTATTTTCCACAGATTGCGGCATAGCCGCAGACACATAAGTCTCAGGTCGAAGGACTCTTTTCCGTAGCTTACTTCCATGCGTCTACCTCCTGCCTTCTCAGTTGTCATCCTTCTCGGCACGACCATCGTAGGTTGCCTTGAAAGCCGTTACCTGTTCGCTCTCCACACCCTCGGTACTGTCCGGCCAGAACAATACCTTCAGTGTCAGAAGCATCAATTTAAGATCCAGCCACACAGAATAATTCTCGATATATGTTAAATCCAGTTTTAATTTATCATACGGAGAGGTATTGTACTTTCCGTATACCTGTGCGAAACCGGCCAGTCCCGCTTTCACCTTCATACGGAATGCGAACTCCGGCATGACTTCCATGTACTGTGCAATAATCTCCGGGCGCTCCGGTCTGGGGCCAATGAAAGACATATCTCCCCGCAGAATATTGATCAGCTGGGGCAGTTCATCCAGTCGGCATTTGCGGATCACCTTACCCACGGGAGTGATACGCTTATCCCCTTTCTGTGCCAGACGTGCCACGCCGTCCTTCTCGGCATCGGTGCGCATACTGCGGAACTTCATAATATAGAATTCCCTCTGTCCGATGGTGCAGCGTACCTGCTTGTACAGCACAGGACCGCCGTCATAAAGCTTGATGGCAAGCGCTGTCAGAAGCATCAGCGGTGAAGTCACCACCAACAGGATCAACGAGCAGATCACATCGATAGATCGCTTGATGAACCGCTGCTCCATACTCAGGGAGTACTCTCTGGTCAGCAGGATCGGCGTATCAAATACATGCAGTTCCTCGGAGCCAACTAAAATAACATCTGATATTTTAGGCATGACATAGACACGGATGGAATGGGCATAGCAGAATTTCAGGATAATATTACGATCCTTTTCATTAATATCCCAGATTACTACCGCATTGATCTCACCGTTCCGGTAATTGTCCAGAATCTCCCGGCACAGTTCTGTCGTACCCTTTTTGATGTGCTCACATTTTGTGATCTTATATTTGTCCTTACGGCTTTCAAATTTGTTGACAATGTATTCGATGGGACGATCGCCGTGGATCAGCAGAAGCTCTCTGGGCGGGAATGCTGTACGATAGATCTTGTTGGCAATATTGGCATAGATGATCACCGCTATGATCTGTAAAAATACCATCAACAGGAACATATCCGCCGGAAAAATGCTGCGGGCCATCATACACAGTTCCGCATAGATCAGCACATCCGCCATCAGGGTTGCAAACACCTGGGAGAAAATGATCTCCGTGTTTTTCATGTATCCCAGACGCATGCCGCCGTAGGTCACGGAGAAAAATATCAGGATTGCACTGTAGATACCGTTTTCCAGCAGAAAGCCACGATACCAGATCTTCTGCAGGGGATCTACCAGCTGGAACTGGAAATGGAACTGCCACATGTAGGCAAACAGGCTGATCTCCAGCAACAGACAGATCATCGACAACCCTATATTGATCAGACGCTTAAAGGATTCCCTTTTCCGCAGTCGGTTTTCATAATAATTACCGTTTGTATTCAAAACAAACTCCTCCTATACTCTGCGTTTTACGGCGCGTACCGCCCAGAAGCAGAAATGCCAGGCACTGTTCGGCACTGACATGCCTTCCGCCTTACGGTACAGATTCCAGATCCTCCGCAAAGCTTCCAGCTTATTCGATGACAGGGATTTCCCTGCTCTCCGATATTTTACCAAATTTTGATCCAAACCACAAGCTACATAACCCTCCCGCAGTATTCTCCACCACAGGGCAGTGTCCTCACTCTTGATCTGGGGCATCTGCAGTTGTTCTTTCGACAGCTGTTCCATATCGAACATCACGGTACTGGTAAAGATTGTGGTATTTTTCAAAGCTTCTTTATAAGTAATGGTGGCCGGCACACGGACAATCTTTCCAGTGCCCTTGCCATTCTCATCGGCGAATTCATAGCCGGTAAACACAAAGGCTGCCTGTTTCTCTTTCAGAAAAGCCAGCTCTTTTTCCAGCTTGTCCGGTGTCCACAGGTCATCTGCATCCAGATAGGCCAGATATCGGCCTTTTGCTTCGTTGACTCCCAGATTACGTGCTCTCGCCGCCCCCAGATTCGTAGAGTAAGTCAGCATGCGGATTCTCGTATCTCCGGTTCTCTGAATATATTGTTCTATGATCTCCCTGCTGCGGTCCGGGCCGCAATCCTCCACCAGCAGCAGTTCCCAGTGTGGATACGTCTGTGCCCGGACGCAGTCCATCGTTTCTTCTATATAACGTTCTGCCCGGTACACCGGCACCACAATACTGATCAGTTCCTGTTCCATTTTGCTTTCCTGTTCCTAATTCTTACAAATCGTTATAGTTTTCCCTGTCTTTCCGCAAGATGCCTACTTACATCACGATCAGGAAATATCCGCCAAAGGACCGCAGTCTGCCGTCCGCAGCCTCTTGCAATTCCTTCTGTACATCCTCCGACAAGTCCTCCGGCAATAAAATGTAGTCTATACCGGCCTTCCCGGCGCTGTCAAGGCACGCAGCAAAATCTATTTTCCTGCCACCGGCTTCTGTTGTGGTATTTTCATCCGTCCGCAGATATTCCGTCTCCCCGGTAGTCTCCAGGTGGCTCATCCACAGATACAGATCTTCCTGCCAGGTCTCATAGGTATCATAGGAGTAGCTGCCCAGCGATGCATCCCAGATGCTTCTGCCGTATACCGGGTGGATCTCAGCGCTGTAGGCTCTGGCAGCCTCCATGACCTCCTTCGGCGCCCACAGACTGTATTCCCGTGAGTTTCCTTTTTCCGCATTGTATCCAGAAAGCTGCTCCAGGATTTCCCTGGCGGGAGTTCCCTGTTGCTGTCCGGGCATTCCCGTCAGTGCCGGTACCTGCGTTGTCTGTGCCACGGTCCATTCCGACACCGGGTTCCCACCCAGGAACAGGATGCCCAGCAGGATCAGTGCCGCCATCCCGTTTCGTAAATTTTTCTCTTTTAATAAGTTGCACAGAAAGTCCGTTGCCGCCCATGCGATCAATGCTGTCTGGGGCACCACCGCCCAGATCCATACATAAGAGTAAAAAGAAGTCTGGTATTTTAACAGGATCAGTGCTGTTACGGGACAGATACAGCCAAATGTCACCAGTGCCCCGTAAAGATACAGCCGTTTCCGTGCATTTTCCGCCCCGGATGCATTGGCTTCCTTTCCGGAAGAACCATAGAGGACAAATCCCAGATACAGAATCGCCAGCAGCAAAAGTGCCGCAAATTTTCCATGTTGTGTATAATCGGTCCAGCCTGTCAGGGCGGACTGCAGAAGTGTCATCATTCTGTAGCCTCCTCTCCCGACCTGCCATGTGCATCAGTCGTTTTCCGTTTTTCCCATCGTTTCCGGAACAGAGAAACCAGTATTCCAAGTACCAGCCATGCCACAGCAACAAGCAGACAGACTCCAGTGCCATACAGAGTCCAGACCATACAGGCCTCCGCTAAAATGCATAGGATCACGCCCGTATATTTTCTGTCCATCAGACAGGACAGCAGATACGGAAGCAACACCGCCGCCCGGATCGTCACACCGCGGAATCCTCCGTAAAACACATCAAATCCATCCACTCCGGGCATATAGGCCCCTGTACTGAACAGTATTCCCACGATCAGCAAAAACGTCCGTCTTTTCAAAGAATTTTCCGGAAAAAGTGCTTTTCCCAGGCTTCCGTAAGCTACATAAGACAGCAGTAGCGTAATGCAGGGGATCAGACGATACACCACGTCTACGGGTGCCATACCCGTAAAACGGCTGATGGCCCCGTACAGAGTGGGCAGGCACAATATTTTCAGCCGTAAGGACATCCCCATCGAATATGCCGTCCCCGTAAGAGGATTCACGGTATAAACAGCATTTTCCCTGAGAAATGTGTTCACGGTCTCCACCGTCATATCTCCGGTCAGCCACATGCGGTTTCCCGTCAGGATCCGCAGGATCTGCAGCAGGATCAGAAATGCCAGGACGCCTGTGAGAATCTGTGTGTATTTTTCCTTCGTCGTGTCTGTCCCGCTGTTCCGATCTGCAACCGGATCATTTTTGCCAACCGCAACCCTCTTTTGTCTCTGCCTGCATATTATAAACAATAATATCGCCGCCAGCAGAACGATTCCCACCTCTGCCAGCAGCAGATCCGTTACAGTCAAAAAAGACCACCCTAACAGGCAGCCTGCCAAATGGGCGATCTCTGTCAGCCCGATAATGATCAGGCTCCCCCCGATCAAAATATCCGATGTCCGAAAATTCATTTCATCTCCCATACCCGCCTTTTTCTTACACGGGTTTTTGTACATCTTACCATATTTACACGGACTTGACAAATATAACAGTATTTCCCTGCAGCAAAAAACCGCGTACCGGAAACTTCCCCATTCCGATACGCGGTCTTTCTCAGTCTGCAGAGGAGAATACTGCATCTGCTTAATCAACAAACTCTCCCTGTTCCAAACAATTAAAATTAATATGTTACATAGCCTTATAATCCAGTCGGATGTTGTCGGCGATACGTGCGATGTACTCGCTGTTCGTAGGTCTTGTCCTTCCGGAGGCTACAGAATAGCCAAAAATCTTTTCGAATGTCTCCACATTTCCTCTGGACCAGGACACTTCAATGGCGTTCCTGATCGCGCGTTCCACTTTCTGATCTGTGGTCTTGAAATGTTTCGCGATGGTGGGATATAACAGCTTTGTAACGCTGCTTACTACCTCCATGTCTTTCCCTGACAAAATGATTGCATCACGCAAATAGTGATAACCCTTCAAATGCGCCGGCACCCCTATCTCCAACATGATTTTGGTTACATATCTCTCTAACTCTGAATCTTTTACTGCAACAATATCCAAAACAAGTCCCCCTTTTTACTTGTCGAGTATTGCTCCTCTGCAGTGACTGATAGAGAAATCATATCATAGCTGTCGATATTTGAAAAGACATTTTTTCGTTAAAATATAGTTAAGAAACTAAAAATGTTACATTTTACCCCTATTTTGTAACATTTTTACGTACATAAAAAACGGATATTTATGCGGTTTTTCTTAAATTTCCTCTTTTACCAGGTAAATCGGACGGCGTTTTACTTCCATGTATGCCTTTGCCAGATACTGCCCCAGAATACCCGTACAGAAAAACTGTACGCCGCTGGTCATCAGGATGATGCACACCAGAGAAGGCCAGCCAGACACCGGATCTCCGAAGATCAGCTTCCGCACGATGATAAATATGATCATCAAAAAAGCGATGATACAGAACAGCACACCCACAAAGGAAGCGATCAGAAGCGGTGCCGTGGAAAATGCGGTGATACCGTCAAGGGAATATACCAGAAGCTTCCAGAAATTCCACTTGGTCTCGCCCTTGGCACGCTCTACATTCTCATATTCCAGCCATTTGGTCTTAAAGCCGACCCAGCCGAAGATTCCTTTGGTAAAACGATTATATTCCCGCATGGACAGGATGGCATCCACCATCTGTCTGGTCATCAGGCGATAATCTCTCGCTCCGTCCATCATTTCCGTCTGGGAAATCTTCTTCATCAGATGGTAAAATCTTCTGGCAAAAAAGCTGCGGATCGGCGGTTCGCCCTTGCGGGTCACGCGGCGGGTCGCTACAGAATCATACCCCTGCCAGATCCATTCAAACATCTCCGGCAGCAAGGAAGGCGGATCCTGCAGATCCACATCCATCATAACCACATAATCGCCCTTCGACTTTTCCAGTCCGGCAAACATCGCCGCTTCCTTTCCGAAATTTCTGGAGAAAGAGACAATATGCACACGGGAATCCTGTTCGATCAGCTTTTTCACTTCTCTCACAGTGCCGTCTTTGGAACCATCATCAATATAGAGAAGCTCCAGTTCTATTTCCTTTTCCTTGAAAAAGGGATCATTTTTCGTCAATTCCTGATAAAACAGGGCAACGCTTTCTTCTTCATTATAGCAGGGAACGATCACGCTCAATAAGCTCATTTTGTAATCTCCTTATGTTTTCCTGTCGCTTTTCAGGCTTATCTGCGCCACTGTGCGACAGGTAACAGCTATATTATACTATCCTTCGATGCATCATTTCAAGGTCAACACTGTACTTTTTCCGCTTTTTGGATTATACTGGATTTATATATGTCTGTTCTGCAAACTACAGCATATAGGAAACGAGGTTATTTATGACTTTTTTTGAACAGTTTTTCAGCAATACCATTTTCCTGACTGCAGCCTTCGGCTGGCTGGTGGCACAGATTCTGAAGACGCTGATCCATTTGATCGTCTCCAAGAAATTCGTTGCGGAGCGTCTGGTCGGCAGCGGCGGTATGCCCAGTTCTCACTCTGCTACCGTATGTGCCCTGGTAACAGCGGTCTGCTACGAATATGGTGCGGGAAGCTTTGAATTTGCCATTTCCCTGATCCTGGCGATCATTGTAATGTATGATGCTATGGGAGTACGCAGAGAGACCGGTATTCAGGCACAGGTATTGAACGAAATGCTGAAGGTCTTCGAAGATATGGGCCGCAGTGAGATTTCCGCCCATGATAAATTAAAAGAGTTCGTGGGACATACTCCCCTGCAGGTGTTGATGGGTGCGCTGTTAGGCATTTTATGCGGTGTGGTCATTTACAGCTTCTTACTCTGATAACCGATCGAGGTGTGATTGCATGTGTAAATATAAATTTCGACGGCAGTTTCTGCAGACTGCGGTGCCTCTTCTGCTGACTGTCTCCATGATGCTTACCGGATGTGGACAGACGGGTAACTCCGATTCCCTGGTCCGTCCGATCCTCCCGGATAACAGCCCGGATTCCTCCACGGTTTCTTCCGGGGAAAAGCTTCCGGATCCCGTAACGATCGTTGTAGAGGATGATTCCACTCCTCCCGCTGAGGGCATGGTCCGCAGCCGTCTTACAAACGAATGGGTGGATGCCGATGTGGCTGCCACACGCCCCATTGCCGTAATGATTCCTAATGAGGCCTCTGCGATCCCACAATACAGTCTGTCCGATGCTTCTATTATTTATGAGGCGAATGTAGAGAACCGTATGACCCGGATGATGGCAATCTACGAAGACTGGCAGAATCTGGACAAGATCGGCAATATACGCAGTCTTCGTGATTATTATGCTTACTGGGCATTCGAATGGGATGCTTTTATCGTACATTTCGGCGGTCCGTTTTTCATCAATGAGCTGCTGGCGCAGCCGGATACTCAGGATGTAGACGGTACCTCCGGCAGTGATGAGGCTGCCTTTTTCCGTACTACCGACCGCAACAAGCCCCACAATGCTTATGCTTCCGGTGAAGGTCTGCAGAAGGTGATCGAGAAAAAGGGCTACAGCCTGGGATACCGCGGACTCAGCGATGAGAATCACTTCCGGTTTGCCACCAAGGCGGAACCGAACACCCTTGGGCAGTACGGTGCCAAAGCAAAGGATGCCACCTATATTGATATGTCCGGATGTTATCCGCTGACAAGGTGTTATTTTGAATTTAACGAGGATGACGGCCTCTATTACCGTTCCCAGCATCTGTCCGGCAGCACAGACGGCCCTCATATAGATGCCGCCACCGGAGAGCAGCTGACTTTCAAAAATATTCTGGTACAGAATACGTTTCACGAGGAACTGGGCGAGGGGTATCTGGCTTTTCAGTGTCATGACACCACCCGGGACGGCTGGTTCTTCACCAATGGCAGAGGAATACATGTGAATTGGGAGAAGACTTCCGATTACAGTGCCACCAGATATTACGATGACAACGGGGACGAGATCATCCTCAATACCGGCAAGACCATGATCTGTATTATCGAAGATGGAGATTCCTTTACGTTCCATTAATGTAAATGGAAAGTTAGTAAAGAAATGCTATCAAATCCCCGTAGCCCTTGGCAAGGTATAAGAAACGCGGCACGCTCGCGCTCTGTCGCAGAGCGTAGCGGTACATAAGCGGTCACAATACGACCGCTAAGTACCGACGTCTGCTTACGGCACTGCTTATTCTTATACCC